>Ga0068858_100000071_pt1 | contig 105192 bp, 97 predicted proteins | sample KBSSwiS12_FD_66589 | JGI IMG/M metagenome (GOLD analysis project Ga0068858, IMG submission 66589) | Switchgrass rhizosphere microbial communities from Kellogg Biological Station, Michigan, USA - KBS Switchgrass S1-2 | ecosystem: Host-associated > Plants > Roots > Rhizosphere > Soil ...
CAGTCGTTGCTGAACGCGGTTGGGTTCAACATCACGGCGACCCCGCTGCCCTACAGCGACTTCCTCACCCGGGTATACGTCAACCGGAACTTCCAGCTGACGCTCGCCGGCCAAGTCGGTCCGTTGCCGACCGAGTACTCGTCGCTGTACCGGTTCTACAGCTCGAACAAGGCGAACGCGTTCGGGACTAACGACCCCGAGTTGGACGCGGCGCTCGACAAGTTGCGGCTGGCGCAGAACACCAAGGATCTGCTCGCCGCGATGGACGCCTACCAGGCGGTGTTCAACAAGGTCATCCCGGCGGTCACGTACGCCTCGGACCAGCCGACCTTGGTCTGGACGCCGAACGTCCACGGCCTTCGCTTCACCTACATCACCCCCTACTTCGACAAGGCATACGTCACCAAGTAGGAACCAGCAAGATCTGACCCAGCACCACCACGGACGCTGGGAGCCGCCCACAAAGCGACTCCCAGCGTCCGTGCATGTGTGGCCTTCGTCATGGCCGTAGTACACAAGACCCGGCCCTGAGCGCGGCTACGACGATGCGGACGGCCAACCGTTGCCGAAGGCGATACGGGCGAATCTGTCGGCCATGAGCCGATATCCGGCCGCCCCGGGATGGAGTGCGTCCACGAGCAGCTCGGTCTCGTCGGCTCCTAGCAGGGTTCGTCCGTCAAGATATTCCAGGTTGGCGTCGCCGCTCGAGCGTCGACCAGACACGACACTCTGCAAGAGATCTCGCAGGGCGGCGGCGGTAAGGCTGCCAGGGCGAATATCACGTTGCTCGCTTATGACAAATTGATCGTCTGGGCCGAATACGAGAGGCCCGGGGTGCGACTCCAACGGGGGGCACGCGATCGGCGAGACGACCAGCAGCGGCGTGGTGGGATGGCCGTCACGGATCGTGTCCAAGAATCCGTGGACAGCGGAGACGAAGACGCGTTCCTGCATCGAGTCGGACGTCAGCACGTTGATTCCCAGCTCCAGGCTGATCCGCTGCGCAGGAAGATCCCGAATCGTCCGCGCGACGAATTGATCGAGATGGCATTGACCACCGAAGCCGAGGTTCACGAGGTTCATTCCGCACTGCCGTGCGACGAGGGCGGGCCAGGTGCCCGTCGGCTCCACGGCTTCGCGGCACTGGCTGATGGAACTTCCATGGTGGATCCAGGTCGGACCGGCCGGCGTGGGCCGGTCCACCCCGCTAGCGCCTGCCACCCGAAGTCGCCGCAATTCGACCAGTGCCTGGTGAGGAAGCCACAACTCGATGTCCTTGAGCGACGAACCAAGTCCATGGAATTCGATCGCTACGCCATCGCCACTGGTGCGGTGCGAACGGGCCGGATCGCGAAGGTCGATCGTGAATACGTCGCCCGCCGAGACCTCGCGCCGGTCAATGGGAACTCCGTCACTGATCAGTTCGAAGACGGCGGGGAACAGGCGCTCGTGTGCGAGCTGGACGTGCGTCAGTTTTGCTTCGACGGAGATTGCTGTCGCGCTCGTGCGAAAGCGGACACGGCAGCCACTCGGCGTCGCGACCACGAGGTCCATTGACGGTGGCACCTGGGGGCGCGTCCAGGCAGGCAGTCGTCGTGGGGTAAGACCGTGGGCACTGCGTTCGAGATCGAGAGCACCGGCGAACTCCACGGGTCCGGAGCCATCCAATGTCACATCGGTCCACACGTAACCACACCGCTTTCGTTCGTTCGTCGTGGCGGATTATCGTCGCCGGAACCGGTCCCCCCGGGTGGGGCGATTCCGGCAACTGAGACCTGGACTCGCGGAACTGCCGATACGCTGGCGACAATCTCAGAGGTCAGCCATATTCCCGCCGGTGGAGGTATCCGAATGCTGTGGCCCGTTTTTCGGGACCGTACCACCAGGCATTGGCGCTAAGTGCCGCCGCTGATTTCCGATGTAGACGATCGGGCTTCACTAGAAGCGGGTGCGTTCGCGGCACTCCGGCAACGTGGATTCGCACTGTTCTGGGTATCGGCGATCGTCTCCAACGTCGGCACCTGGATGCAGAACGTCACCGTGCCTTTCGTCGTGTACGAGATCACCGGATCGACCGGTTGGTTGTTCTGCGCGGTCGTCGCCGGCTACTTGCCGCAGTTCATCGTGAGCCCGTTGGCGGGTGCGACCGCGGACCGGACGTCTCGTCGAACGGTCTTGCTGGTGTCGATGGCCCTCCAGGTGGTGATGTCAGTCGGACTCGCATTGCTCTGGTACGGCGACGTCCGGAGCGTCAGTTTGATTCTCGCCGCGGTCTTCGTCTCGAACGTCGCGGCCGGCTATCAGTTGATCTCCTGGCAGGCGATCGTGCCCTCACTCGTGCCGCGGCCAGCCCTGGCGAGTGCGGTTCGCCTGAATTCGGTGCAGTACGTGCTGGGTCGGGCCGTCGGTCCGGCCGTCGCCGGATTCGTCCTCGCCGCGTACGGTCCGGGCGTCGCGTTCGCCGCGAACGCCGTCTCATTCCTCGGTGTTTGCGCTGTTCTTGGGTTTCTGTCGGTCGCCGAACAGACCAAACGCGAACCGACCAGCATCTATCGGGACTTACGCGACGGATTACGGTACGCGCATTCCCACCCGGTCGCATTCCAGGCGATCTTGAACGGCGCGCTGGTCATGCTCTTTCCTTTCGCGCTCGTTCAACTGGCGCCCACTCTCGCTCATGACAGTTTCCGTGTCGCGAGCGCCGGTTACGCGGCCCTGCTTGTGGCGAACGGGATCGGTTCGATGATCGCCACTGGTGGCCTCACGTTGGTCGGCCATCGCTTCCGTCGTTCGCAGGTGACGATGGCCGGACTGGTGTTCACGGCCGGGGGTGCAATGGTGATAGGGATGACGCACCTGCTTCAGGTCGGCGTGGTGGGATTCCTTCTGATCGGTCTCGGCCAATCCCTCGTTTCGGTATCGCTGAATACCGCCCTGCAGAGCCAGATCCCCGAGCTGTATCGCGGACGCGTGCTCTCGCTCTACATCACCGGCAACATCGGCTCAGTTCCCTTGGGCACCTTCCTACTCGTAGGGCTGGCCGCGTTCATCGGAATTGCCGCTACGGCGGTCGTCATCGGGGTTCTGATGGCGGCGTACACGGCGTATGCGATCGTCCGTTTCGGCGGCATGCGAGGACTGGACAGCGATGTGGTCAGCGGCGTGTCGTGTCAACTCTCAGGCGATCCAGCCGGCTAGAGGCAATCTGCCACTCGCCGTCGACCGCGCGGTAGGTCTCGTGGTAATGCCCGAACCCTCGAAGTTCGGCCAGCGGCGAGGTGGGATCTTCCCATCGAAGGTTGTCCTCCATCGCCCAGATTCCTGAGGCCTCCGTGTCGGAAAGTAGCTGAATTTCGGGCATATGGCCGTGGTGGACGGTGAGGATGTGGCGGAGCGCATTCTGCATCCGGTCGACGATGGCGTCACGCCCACGGGTAATTCCGGATTCGGCCGGCTGGCCGCGCCGAAGTGCCTCCCCGGACATGTCCTGCACGGCGTCGTCAGTGAACACTGTGCGCAAGCCGTCCCAGTCCTTGGTGTCCATGAACCGGAAGTACCGAGCTTTCAACGCATGGATCTGTCGGATCGCCAGAGCTTCCTCGCCAGAATTCACGTCGCACACCCGTTCTATTGGTTGCTATCGGAGCAAGCGATTGTCTCGTCATAGGGTTCGTGAGGGCTGGGCGGCGGCGTGCCGGCCGGCGAGATAACCGAAGGTCATACTCGACGCGATGGGCGTGCCGCCACCGACGTAAGCCCCGCCGAGCACCGCCGCCGACGTGTTGCCGGCGGCATAGAGACCCCCGATGATCGGTTCTCGGGTACCGAGCACCTGAGCATGTGCGTTGATGCGACACCCACCGTTGGTTCCGAGCGATGCCGGCCACTGTTGAATTGCGTAATACGGCGGTCCCTCGACCGGTTGCGGCACTTCGGGAGACGGCGCTCCCGCTCTCGCGCGGGCCGGCCGCATCTCGGGATCTTCGCCGGTCGCGGCATGCGTGTTGTACCGGTTAACCGTCTCCTCAAGGGCGTCGGCGTCGACGCCGATCAACTGGGCGAGTTCCCGGATCGACTCAGCGTGCGGCAACCACTCCGGCGCCGGCTCGCCGGGCTGCATTGTGAGGATTCGGTCCCGCTCCTTGACACTGTGGCCGAAGATGACCCACGCCGGCGGCGTATTCGGGTACCCGGCGTACTCCTGGTCAAAGGCTCCGAACGGCTTGGGGAAATCGTTGTACGTATAGCCCCCGTGCATGAACCGATTGCCGTGCCGGTTCACGATGATCGAGCCTGGGCCGAGTCCTTTCATCATCTGGGGCATGGGTTGCCCATTCGGCCCGGTGATCATCGGGTCGAAGGCGGCGCCGTTGCCCCAGTACGACCACATGTTTCCCATGGCCGCCTTGGCTTCCATTGCCATCAGGTGGCCGTCTCCGGTGTTTCCGCCGGGCGAAAGCGGTTTGATGTCGTATCCCATGTACGCCAGCACCAGGTCTCGATTCCACTCGAAACCTCCGCATGCGAGCACGACTCCCTTGCGGGCGCCGATGAGGCGATCACCGTCGGGCGTGACGACACGGACACCGACCACAACTCCGGAGTCGTCGACGACCAATTCCTGTGCTGCGGACGACACTCTGATTTCGACGCCTCGCTCGAGCAATCCCTTCAGCAGCGCTGCGACCAGGGCAGCGCCCTTGACTCGAATGCCCTGTCGCTCACGGGCGGCCAGCTCGTCGAGGTTGGCCGACACCCCGCCGCGGCCGCCGAGGTCCTCTTGCAGGGTGGTCGACGCGCCGAGCGAGAGCAGGGTGGATCGAGCCGCAATTCGGTCTGCCCACGCACCCAGCGCGTCGCGCGCCGGAAAGGCGGCTGGCTCGACCGTGCGACTGAAGTCCTTGCATCCGGGGATCCGTTCGCGAATCACCTCGTAGTAGTCGTGCAGGCTCGTGACCGGCTGGGTCGTCAGCGGGGTGTGCGCTTCCAGGTAGTCGAGCATCTTCGGCGCGGTGTGGACGAATACGTCGATCAGCTCCGGATCGAGGGCGCGTCCGTCTGCGATTCGGTTCAGATAGGCGCGCGCATCGGCAGGAGAATCTTGCAGGCCAGCCGGGGCCAGATGTCTGTTGTTCGGGATCCACATGCCGCCGCCCGAGACCGCCGTCGTGCCACCTAGCACGTCCTGCTTTTCGAGCAGAATGACATCGGCTCCGCCATCGGCGGCCAGCGTGGCGGCAGTCAGCGCGCCGCCTCCTGACCCGACGACGACGACGTCAGCCACCGCAGACCAATTGCCAACGTTGTAGAGCATGTCGAACACACTCCTTCATCGATTGCCGAGCTACAGACGACGCGACGGGAATGGCTGAAGCCGTCGTTTTGCTGTCTACTTGTTCGAACAGGGCACCGCGCCGATGTTGTTTCGTTGGATGAGATCGGTGTTGTCGGACGGCTAGCCCCGTTGGGCACGTCCGCACTTCCTCAGGTCGGCTCGGAGTGCTCGCTCGGACGGCCGTCGACGGTACGCAGCTCGACGACATGCTTTCTTCGGCTGATGCGCCACGTGCCGTCGCTATAGCGCCATTCGTCGACGAATCGGCACCGCTCGATCACTTCGGCGAGGCCGCTCGTTGCCGGCTTCCACGAAATGATCGTGACGTACGCCTCGCTGGTTACTACTTCGTCGCCCGCATCGATCAGTACGTTCGTAACCTCATGGCGTCGATGACCGGGGCTTGAACCGGACGCGGTTTCCTGTTCGGTGAGGAAGGCCGTCGCGGTGTCGCCTTCGGTGCTGCCTGCCTCGTCGTAATGGACCCTCGCGTCCTCGGTGAAGCACGAGGCCGCCTCCCCGAAGTCGTGCCGGTCTACACCGCGGCAGTACCTGTACAGGGTCTGCCGGATACCCTGCTCCAGGCTCGTGGGGCCCGCAAGTCGGGCGGTCAGGGCGAACTCGGGCGTGCGCAGGTGACTGCTCAAATCGCCCATGAGGTCGGCGATCTTGGTACGCCGCGCAAATCGCCAGGCGCCTCCGACTCGACGGAATTCGTCGTGGTATCGCCCAGCGAAGATCGGTTGGAGGGCAGCGACATCGTCCGGCTTGTGGAACACCGTCACATAGGACGTCGCCAATGCGACATCGCCCGAATCATCGACGTGGATAACAACGTTCGTGGTCACGTGCCGGGTACGGGGCGTGCCGTCGGGGAAAATTCGAGTGGTGCGTTCGAGGTGCTCGCGTAGTTCCGCACCCTCCATACACGATCCGGACGACGAGCACATCTGGGCGCCGTCGAACAGCTGCGCTACGCCGGCGAGGTCTCCAGCGTCCATCCGGTCGGCGTACTCGAAGAGGAGCTGTGCTATCGCGGTCTGATCGTCCATTCGTACCGCGCCTCAGACCCCGGCGCCGATCCCCGCTACGTCGGCGACGGTTTGCGGCGCTGAGCCATCGGTGACGGGAAAGTGACAAGCCACGAAGTGCCGCGGTCCTATCTCGCGGATCTCGGGGACCTCAGTGCGGCAGATGTCCTGAGCTAGCGGACACCGTGTGTTGAATCGGCAGCCGGGCGGCGGGTTCAGTGGCGAGGGTATCTCGTCGGATGAGTGACTCGTCTGGCCGGTGATCTTCTGATCCGGGTTCACACGAGGTACTGAACTCATGAGTAGGCGGGTGTACGGATGAGCCGGCTTGGAGATGAGCTCGTCGGAGTCGGCAACCTCGCAGATTCGGCCCAGGTACATCACGATGATCCGGTCGCTGACGTTGCGCACGACCGCGAGATCGTGCGTGATGAACAACAACGTCAGCTTGTATCGCGCCTTCATCTCCTCCAACAGGTTCAGGATCTGGGCCTGAACAGAGACATCGAGGGCTGACACCGGCTCGTCGCAGACGATGAGGTCCGGTTCGAGCACGAGTGCTCTGGCAATACAGATGCGCTGACACTGTCCGCCGGAGAACTGTCGGGGGCGTCGTTGCTTCACCGCTTGCGGGTCAAGGCCTACGGCCTCGAGGACGTCGTTGACACGCGTCTCGATCTCGTTCTTCGGGTGTTGCCAGACCCGTAGTCCCTCGGCGACGAGGTCGGGCACCTTGCGGGTCTCATTCAGCGAGGAGATCGGATCCTGGAAGATCATCTGGGCGCGCGGGCGAATGCGTCGCAGCCGGTCGCCATGGAGTGTCGTGAGGTCGACTCCCTCGAAATACACGGAGCCCGACGTCGGCGGTGGTAGCTGCAGGATCGCCCGGCCGGTAGTCGACTTGCCGCAGCCCGATTCGCCTACCAGTCCGAGAGTCTCGCCGGCCCGAATATCGAAGCTGACGTCTGAAACGGCGTGGACGGTGTTGCCATTACCGACGGGGAATTCGACGACGAGGTGTTCAACCCGAACCAACACATCGTCCGCCTCGCGCAAGTGCGCCGTTCCAACACCGGCCATTAAGCCGACACCTCCAAGTGCGCGTGGGATCGCTGACTGCCAACTGCGCCGGAGCTCTTGTTGTCGACCGGGAAGAAGCAACGGAAGAAGTGGTCAGGCGACGTGGGGTTCGCGTACGCCGGCGGTGAAGTCCGGCAAAGATCCTGAGCGTACTTGCAGCGCGGAGCGAATCGGCAGCCCGTCGGAGGGTTGACCATGTCCGGCGGCCGACCACCGATCGCCTGCAGGCGGGTGTGGCTCGGCTGGTCGAACTGGGGGATCGACGCCAAAAGGGCTTCCGTGTACGGATGTTTCACGTCGCTGAACGTCTCGACCGCACCACCGGATTCAACGAGTTGGCCGGCGTACATGACCGCGATGCGGTCGGCCATCCCGGATACCACCCCGAAGTCGTGAGTGATGAGGATAAGTGCCATCCCGCGCTCGCGCTGGAGTCGCGCGAGCAACTCGAGGATCTGCTTTTGGACGGTGACGTCGAGGGCCGTCGTCGGTTCGTCGGCGATCAGCAATCGCGGTTCGCAAGCGAGGGCAATCGCGATGGCGATGCGTTGCCGCATGCCGCCCGACAGTTCGTGTGGGTACTGATGAAGTCGTCGTTTCGGCTCTGGAATACCAACCTCGTGCATGAGGTCGAGCGCGCGCTTCGTCGCTTCGGCCTTCGACAGACCGAGGTGATAGCGCATCGATTCGGTGATCTGCACCCCGACCTTCTTCACCGGGTTGAGTGAGGTCATCGGGTCTTGGAAGACCATCGCGATTTCGGGACCCCAGAAGTGCTTCAAGTCGTATGAGGACATCGTCTGAAGATCGCGACCATCGAACAGGATGTGGTCGCCCGAAACGCGGGCGGATGCCGGCAGCAAATTCATGATGCTGCGAGCGAGGACCGACTTACCCGAGCCCGACTCGCCCACGATGCCGAAGGTCTCGCCGACGCCGAGTTGGAAGGACACTCCGTCTACTGCGCGCAGGCGACCCCGGGGCGTGGCGAACTGGGTCTTGAGGTTGTCGACGACCAAGAGCGGTCGAGTAGTCGACTCGGGGCGTGCGCCCGTCATGAGCTGTCCCTTCGTGCATCGTTGCGGCGTGGCAGTGCTCGGTTAAACGCTACGTGACAGCGCCTTCTAAAGCTTGGTCTCACGGTGACTGAATCGTCGCTGGGCCTCTTCACCGAGGCGGTTGAGCGCCAGCACGGTCAGGAAGAGCGCGGTAGCCGGTACGAAGACCAGGTGCGGGTGCGTCTTGAAGTCTTCTGTGCCGGAGCTGATCATGTTGCCGAGCGTCGGGCTTGGCGGTGGGATGCTCAGCCCCAAGAAGGAAAGCGATGCTTCGGCAACGATCATCACGGCCACCATCACGAATCCATATGCGCTCAGTGGCCGAAGCACCGCCGGCGCGATTTCCCGTAGCAGGATCCGACGGCTCCGGGCGCCCTGGGCACGTGCGGCAAGGACGAATTCGCGTTGAGAGATCGAGAGCGCGTGGGCTCGACCGATGCGTACGTAGACCGGGATCGTGACGACTGCAAGTTCTAGCGTGAGTGTCCACACGCTCGGCTTGAGCGCAGTCGCGAGTGCGATGAGCAGGATGAGTGGGGGGAAGGCGAGTGTTGCATCGGTGAACACGCCCACCACTCGATCGACGTTGTGGCGGTAAAAGCCGGCGACCATGCCGATAAGCCCACCGACGATGATGCCGAGGAGCACGCTTCCTACACCGACGATAAGCGAAACACGGAATCCGAAGATGACTCCACCGAGCGTGTCCAAACCTTGTCGGTCGGTGCCCAACGGATGATGCGAAAAGATGTCAAGCCGCGCCAAGATGGGGGAGTGCAAGGTCTTGCTGGCGTTCCTCGCCTCCGCGAGCGGTAACAGGCTCGCAAAGATGGCCGACAGGGATATGAGGATCAACCAGCCCGCCGCCAGGTATCGGCTGGGTGCATAGCCGGGACCGAACGATCTCCGCGCGAGCGTGTTGAGCGCGAAGCCGAGCAGGATCGCGCCGACGATCAACGTTGCCCATCTCGGTTCGCCGTCGAAGCTACCCGGTGGCCGGAAACCGACGTAGCACAACGCCGCACCCGCGACTGCAAGCGCGAGCAACCAGGGCCGTGTCAGGCGGCGGGACCACGACGGAGCTTCGCGGACGGCCACCTCGTCAACGAGAAGCTGTTCGGCGATCCCGATCGCGGGCTGGACTTCGAGTTGAGTTTCAGGCGCCACGGCGAACCCTCGGGTCGAGTCGGCCGTAGGCAATGTCGACCAACAGGTTGATGACGATGTAGACGGTCGCGATCATTAAGACACATGCTTGAACGACCGGAAAGTTCTTGCGCAGGACAGCACTAAAGACGAGGTTCCCCAAGCCAGGAAGGTTGAACAGCGACTCAATGATGACGCTTCCCCCGATAAGTTGACCGAGGCTGACGCTGGCGACCGTGACGAGGGAAACAAGCGAAGGTCGCAGGGCGTCGCGGGCCAAGATGTGCCAGGCGGGCATTCCTTTTGCGCGGGCCGCCAAGATGTAGTCCTCGCCGAGTGTGTGTAGTAGATCGCTGCGCAGAACCCGGATGAAGATCGCAGCCTGCGTGAACGCCAAGGCGAGCACCGGCAGCGTCAACGACTTGATGTTGGGGCCCAGGTCTTGCAGCTTGAAAGGCGAGAACCCTTGCGTGTCGAACGCGGGAAAGAGGAAGTACGAGACAGCTGCGAGGCCCAGGAGAACCGCGGCTGCCAGGGATGGAAGAAAGAAGGTGGTCCTCGTCATGGGATGCCCTGAACGCAACCGGGCTATGGGGGGTCTGGCGACCGCCACCGCGGCCCACACGAAGATGAGTGCGACCACCGTCTTGGCCACTCCCGGATGGAAGACAGCGATGAAAACGAGCAGGAGGCCGCTGAGAAAAGACGGTATCGAAATGAAGCCGAAGGAAGTTCCGGTGAAGAACCGGTCGATGTAGGAGTTAGGCCGAGCTGCGGCCCACATCGCGATCGGGATGGCGAGCGATAAAGCAACCGTCAGCGACAACAATGCCAACTCGATGGTCACCGGTGCCCGGTGCAGCAATTCATGGGACACGTCTTGGTGCGGTGGGAAGAGGGACTGACCGAGGTTGCCGTGCAGGAGTTGTGAGTAGTAGTCAAGGTAGCGCTCGCCTAACGGCTTGTTGAGCCCAAGGAGGCTTCGCACCTGCTCATAGTCCTGCGGTGTGGCCCCGGGCCCCAGTGCTGCGGCTGCCGGGTCGCCTGGCACAAGTTGCAACAGGAAGAAGGTACCGGTGCTGACCAGGAACATGACGAATACCAGGCGCAGGAGCCGCGTGCCGATGGTGAGTAGTCGCTTGGGCCCCAACCAAGCCCACGATCGACTTACCTGTGCGTACATCTAGCTCCTCGAAATGTTGAGTGCAGCGGCTCTCGGGCGCTGTCGCACACGGTGACTCAGGGTCGGCCTCGTGCGCAGGGCCGGTCCCATCCACCGGGATTGAGCATCCGCGTGGATCGGTCTCGCCAGTTGCCGTCGTTCACGCCCCTGTCCGGTAGGGGCGTGAAGCGTCGATCGCGGCGAGGATCGTATATCCGCCCGTCGACGGTGAGCAATGCCCGCGGCATCGCTCATACCGAGATCCCAGCGAGTGGAATCGACCGGATCGCTTCAATGCCGGGCCAGCCAATACTCCTTCAAGTCCCATACCGAAGGTGGTGAAGTCGATGACCAGCGAGGGCATCGAAGTAGACGACGGCAGTTCTGTCGACCGGTACATGATCATTTCGTCCGACACGCACGCGGGTGCCGACCTGCTCGACTACCGCAAGTACCTGGATCCTGCGTGGCACGAGGAATTCGATGCGTGGGCCGCGGGCTACTCGAGCCCGTACGACGACCTGGTGCGTGACACTGCCGATCGGAACTGGGACAGCGACCTACGCCTAGCCGAGATGGATGCTGACGGCATCGCGGCCGAACTTCTCTTCCCGAACACCGTCCCTCCGTTCTTCAACACCATTCAGGGTTTTGCAACGCTGCCGTGGACCCGTGAAGAGTTCGAGCGCCGCCGGGCTGGGGCGCAGGCGCACAACCGTTGGCTCGTTGACTTCTGTTCCCGGGCGCCCGGCCGTCGCCTCGGGGTCGCGCAGGTCCTTCCCCACGATGTCGATCTCGCCATCGAGGAAGCGACGTGGGCCAAGGAGACTGGCCACATCGGAGGCCTCTTAATTCCAGCCATTCCGCCCAACCATGCCGTCGAACCGTGGTTCCACCCCCGGTACGAACGTTTTTGGGCGGCGTGCGCTGACCTCGACCTGCCGATCCATCAGCATGGTGGAACGGGTGGTCCTGATGTTGGTATGGACGCTCCGGCCGCCGCTGCGATCATGGTCATCGAGATGAAGTCGTGGGTTGCCCGCACCTTGACCCACCTCATCCTCGCCGGGGTGTTCGAACGTCACCCGAAGTTGAAAGCGGTGTGGACCGAGCAAGGCGCCAGCTTCGTGTTGCCACAGTTGAAGACTCTTGACGGAATGACCGCTGCGATGAAGTCGACGGCAGCAAATCGCACCGCGGTCTTGTTTGGGTCCGAGGTCATCGAGAGCCTTTCCCTCACACCGAGCGAGTACTTCGCGCGCAACTGTTATCTCGGGGCGAGCTTCCTCCACCGCAAGGAAGTCCAGGATCGCTATGAGGTCGGCGTCGACAAGATCATGTGGGGAACCGACTACCCCCACGAGGAAGGCTCGACTCCCTTCAGTCGAGAGGCGTTACGCGCGACGTTTTTCGACGTTCCGGTTGATGAGTGCCGCCTGATGTTTGGCGAGACGGCGGCGAAGGTGTACGGCTTCGACGCTGACGAGCTCCGCCGCGTTGCGGCGAGGATCGGACCGACGGTCGAGGAGATTCAAGTGCCGCTCGACAAGCGTCCCGCAGGGTCCAACTGCGGCGCGTTCGGCAACTGGAGCACCTTCGGAGACGGGCTCGAAATGCTTGCCAACGTTCGATAGAGATTGGAGTCGGTACGCCGCGGGCGCCCGCTCGGTGGAGTACGGGGTCTACGCCGGTGGGGAGTAGTTGGGCTTCGTCATCGTTGCCCAGAGCTCGCGGTTGGCTTCGGCAGCTTGGAAGATAGGTTCCCACCGCTCGATGTCGTCGTCGAGGAACTGTTGGTCGTAGCGGGTTGTTCTGCGGAATTCCAGGAGCTCGAAACCTTCAGGGCCAGCTTCGAAGCGGTAGGGCGTGTTGGCTGGGACGAAGAATCCGTCGCCTTCGCCCAGCACTTCCTTGCCCATGATTGCGGTGCCAGACTTGATGTAGTACAGGCAGTCGGCGTTATGAGTATGTCGAGTCGAGACGTAGTTCGGCTTGAAGAAGACGGATACCAGACTGAAGCCGTCGATCGCCAGTTGTCGGAACGGGACCGTTCCGACAACACCGTTGATCGCGCCGGATGCCACGAGGCGTTCGACGATCTCTGGCTTTGCCGTCGCGTGGTCACCGATGCCGCTTTCGCTCAAGGTCGGTGCTTCGGCGCCCCGGTAGACCACAACGCCGCGTTGTTGGCGAGGCTTGTTCTCGGCCACGGATATCTCCTCGGTGGACGAACGTTCGGTGACCGGCTCAGTGAAGCCTGCCGCCCACACAATTGCGCGCGGCGATCCCAGTAATCGGAACGTTGCTGTCGCCTCGCAGGTGGCTCCGCCCCAAGCTGCTCGTATGGACGACGCCGCCGCGCGCGACGACATCATCGATGTGCTTAACCGGATGGCCTCGATTCTCGACGCCCGGGAATGGGATCGGTTGGGCGAGGTGTTCGCTGAGGACGCCGTCGCCTATCGCGATCAGAACGTAGGACTTCAGGCCATCGAACAAGGGATCCGCGCGAGCTTGGGCGGTTGCGGCCCATCCCAGCATCTCCTCGGCAACTACCAGATACGTGTCGAAGGTGACCGCGCAACGTCGGTGACGAAGATTCGCGTCCTGCACGTCGGTCGCGGTGAACGAGCGCACCTGACGTACGAGTGCTTGGGGGATTACCACGACGATCATGTCCGGACGGCTGACGGCTGGCGTATCGCGCGAAGGCGGTTCGATGCGTATATCAAACTTGGTGACCCTTCGGTGCTCCAGCCAGGTTAGCCGGGCCTATGAGAGGTGTTCGAATGACTCAAACTAATCAACAGGTGTCGCTGACTGAAGCGCTCGACCGAATCGAGATTCAGCACGTCATTGCCTCGTACTCCCAAGCGATCGACAGCCACGACTGGGACGCGCTCGATCGGGTGTTCACGCCCGACGCGGTGATCGACTACACCGAACTAGGCGGCATCCGCGGTGATCTGCCCACGATCAAGAAGTTTTTGGAGACTTCGCTGCCACGATATCCGCGCACGCAGCACCTTCTTGGCCAAAGCTACGTTGAAATTGACGGTGACACCGCATTCGGCCGTACCGCTTGTTTCAATCCGATGATCCTGACGACGGAAACGGAATCTGCGGACGAGCAGGTCTACTTCGTCGGGCTCTGGTACCGAGACGTGATCGTCCGCACGCCCGAGGGCTGGCGCATCTCGAGCCGTTACGAGGAACGGACCTACAAGTTCAACAAGCCGCGTCCCGTCGTTTGATCTGGCCGGACGCGGCCCTATCTCATTGGCCGGAACTGCCGGTAAGCTCATGTGAAGCGTTGTGACTAACGTCGGCAACCGGGCGTCGCACTAGTCGCACCCGGGTACGTCGATCGGAGGCGCTTGTGGAGCACGAAGTTCTCGACCGCATTCGCGAAATCGAGCCATATCTCAGGTCGCAGGCAGACACGGCTGAGTCGCTTCGTCGTCTACCGGACGAGACTGCGAAGAAGCTGACCGAGACGGGCGTCGTACGCCTGTTGCAGCCGAAGCGCTGGAACGGCTACGAGGCCGATCCGCGAGTCTTCTTCGAGGCACTCATGATGATCGCCTCTAATTGCGGTGCGAGCGGTTGGGTCTGTGGCGTCGCGGGCGTACATCCCTGGGAGCTCGCCGGTTTCGACGACCGCGCCCAGGAAGAGGTGTGGGGCGAGGACACCGACACCTGGATTAGCTCGTCCTATCAACCCGGGGGCGTCGGCCGGCCGGTCGACGGCGGCTACCTGCTGAGCGGCCGATGGATGTTTTCGTCCGGCAGTGACCATTGCCAGTGGGTCATCCTTGGTGGATCGGTGAAGAGTGGTCCGGATGATCCCGGAGAGGCCGTCCACTTCCTGCTTCCTCGCAACGACTACGAGATTGAAGACAACTGGCACGTTGTCGGGCTCTCGGGCACGGGCAGCAATGACATCATTGTCAACGAGGCATTCGTCCCGGCGTACCGGATCCTCACTCGTGATCAGGTCCATGACACCGTGGGACCAGGTCTGGTGAAGAACTCGGCCCCCGTCTTTCGGATGCCCTGGGGAGCGGTCTTCCCCATTGCCATTGCGTCTTCCGTCATCGGGATTGCGGAGGGCGCGCTGCGATCGCACATCGAGTACCAGCGCTCGAGGGTTACCCAGACGATGGGTCCGGTCGTGGACAATCCGATGGCAATGGACGCGATCGGCAAGGCTGCCGGTGAGATCTCGATCTCGCGCGAGCAGCTGTTGCGAAACGTTGGCGACCTCTACGAATGCCTTCAGCGGGGGGACGAGGTACCGATGACGTTACGGGCCCGCAATCGGCGGGATCAGGTGCAAGGCGTCTTCCGAGTCGTCCGCGCCGTGGACGAGATCTTCGCTCGTTCCGGCGGCAATGCACTTCGAGTCGGCAACCCGATCCAGCGGTTCTGGCGCGATGCACATGCCGGCCAGCAACACGTGGTGAACGTACCCGACAAGGCATTCCAGAGCTGGGCGAGCGTCGAGATGGGCTTCGACCCGCTCGAGCAACTGCTCTAGCTCTTCGGAAACGACCGCTGCGAGCGATCCAGTGGGCCACTCGACGTTAGCGGCTGGTGCCGTAGTCAGCTTCGGCTGAGAAATTCGTGGACGACGCGCTGAAACTCGGCGCGCCGTTCAAGCATTGCCCAGTGGCCACAGCGCGAGAAGACGTGTAGTTCGACCTCAGCCATCTGACGCAGCGGTAGAAGCGCGCACTCCAGCGGAGTTACTCGGTCGTCTCGGCCCCACGTGATGAGGGTGGGGGCAGCGATCCGCGGCGCTTCGGCCCAGAGCGGAACGGGGTCCACCGGCCGGCTTGGGCCGCGCCCGCTGATGTGGGAGAAGAATGACCGCATCCACTCGAGGGCGCCGGGGGCCAGGGCGTTGGTCATGCGTTCCTCGATCAAGCTTTCGGTGAGGAACGATGGATCGGACACCATGGTGTGCAGCCAGGAGACCAGCCGCTCGCGCGTCGGATCCTCGGTGAATTCGATCAGCCGTTTGATCCCCTCAGAGGGGCTGGGACTGAGCACGTTGGTGCCGACTCCGCCCGGGCCCATCAGCACGAGCCGGTCGACCCGATCCGCATAGTCGAGCGCGAACCGGGCGGCCACACTGCCGCCAGCCGAGTTCCCGAAGACATGGGCGCGGGCGACGCCGAGGGCGTCGAGCAGGCGGGCGACTGCGTCCGCGGCGATGCGGTGATACGAACGGTCGAGCTTGGGGGTGTAGGTCGCGCCGAACCCGGGCAGGTCCGGCGCGATGGCCCTGTAGTGATCGGCGAAGAACGGCAAGTTGGTGCCGAAGTTTGACCAGGCCGAAACCCCAGGACCAGAGCCATGCAGGAGAACCAGGGCGGGGCCTTCGCCGGCCTCGTGGTAATGGATGGGCTCGCTGCCGCCGACTGTCCGGCTGGTCGACTCAGGGGTGATGGGGGCGCTGACGGTCACGTTGTCTCCTGATCACTGGCGTTCTGGTCGAGCCTGTGCCTGTTGGGCAATGGCGGCAACTGCCGCTCCCACCAACCGGGACGTGATCGACGGATCTCTTTCTGGATGAAGTAGTTGTGTCTCGAAACAGTTTGTGTTCTTATGTCCCTGTGGGAAAAAAGGTGACGTGTGCCACACCGATTGGCGATCCAGAGTCCGACGTGGCCTCGAGAGGCATCGTGCGTATCTGGGACGCGTGGACCCGTTCCTCCCGTGCCTTCCAGCGCAGTCGCGTCTGGCCGATCGCCATGCCCCACCGGGGAGTTTCCTTCGATCGGGTGGATTACGTCATCCTCCGCGAGCTTATTCATGGCGGCCCCCGTCGGCTCTGCGATCTCGCCGAAGCGACCAAGCTCAGGACGCCGCACGCAAGTCGCGTGGTCGACAGTCTGGTGCGCTCCGGAACCTTGTGTCGGACTGTCCCGGAGGACGACCGACGAGTCACCATCATCGATCTGAGTCCCGCGGGCCGCGACCTTGGTAAGGACATCGAGATCGACATGCTCGGGTTGGTGCGGGAACGGCTTGCGCACTTCGAGGAGTCGGACATCCTCAAGTTCGCCGAGCTATTTTCGCGCTTCGCGGACGAAGTCGTCGGTTGGGCTGATGAACCGGCGAGTACCACCTAGCGCTACATGCGAGTAACTGACCGCTGAAGCTCGTGCTCGATTCCGAGCACTTGCGCTGCACGTAACGAGAACGGATGGCGATGGTATGGACATCGACGTAGACCTGACCTCCGATCGAACGGTTCTTTCGCGCGCTGCCAAGATTCTTGAGGCGTTCTCGGGGTCCCGTCGTGTCCTCTCCCTCAATGCATTGACCGAGCGCTCGAATCTCCCGAAGTCGACGACGCACCGGCTCGCCGGTCGACTCGTGTCGCTGGGCTGGCTCGAACGTCAGCCCGACGGGTACCGGATCGGTATGTCCTTGTTCGAGGCGGGCCGGTTGGCTGAGCGGCGGATCCGGCTGCGAGAGTCGGTGTTTCCGTCTCTGCAGGACTTGGCTATGAAGACTCAGCTGGCGACGAGCGTGGCTGTCCTGTCCAATGACGAAATCGTCGTCCTCGACCATCTGTCGGCCTCTCGGTTCCGCCTCCCGATTTACAACGGGGCCCGGTTGCCGGCAACATGCACCGCCCTCGGCAAGGCGCTCCTCGCCCGCGGCCCGGCAGATGCGCTGGATAGGGTGCTCGACAACCCGTTGCCCCGGCGAACCGATGGCAGCATCGTCGACCCCGTTGTCTTGGCGAACCAGCTCGTCACGATCCAAGAAACTGGCGTCGCGGTCGCGAACGAGGAAGCGTTCGCAGGCATCTCGTGTGTCGCCGCGCCATTGTGCGTCGATGGGGGCTTGGTGGCCGCGATTTCGATCTCTGGGCCCGGTCAGCGGATTGATTCCAGCGCCACGGTGACGGCACTTCTCGGGGCGGTCCGCGCCATCTGCGCCGACTACGGCACGCCACGTGCGATGGTCGCGGACCGATGAGCACAGACATGGGAAAGAGCGCGACGGAGACCGGGGTGCTGGCCGCGGAGATGGACTCCGATTCTGGCAAGTCGGTCCTTGAACGCGCCACGACGATTTTGGCCTGTTTCGACCACGACATGCCTGGTTGCACGTTGAAAGATTTGTGTGAACGAACCGGACTGCCAAAGTCGACGGTTCACCGATTCGCTGAGCGACTGGTTGAGATGGGCTGGCTTGAACGGCTGGGCGGCGAGTACATGATCGGTATCGGCTTGTTCGAGATCGGTAACCTCGCAGACCGCTACTTTAGGCTCCGGATGTTAGCGCTGCCCTATCTGCACCACCTCTCGGCGACCACCCGCTGTGCGACCCAGCTGGCGGTTTTGCGGGGGACGAACGTCGAATATCTCGAGATCGTGCCATACCGCAGCTTCCAACCGCCGTCGCACGAAGGCGGGCTCATGCCGGCCTATTGCACGGCGCTAGGTAAGGCGATCCTTGCGTTTGCCCCGCCAGCCGACCTCGAGAGGGCGCTGGACGTTCAGCGGGTCCGCCGCACTCCGTACACGCTCGTCAGTAACGGAATGTTGCGGGACGAGCTGGCACGGATCCGAGCGACAGGCGTTGCTATCGATCGTGAGGAATCGTTTCGCGGAATCTCATGTGTCGCGGCCGGAATCGGCGGGGACGGGCGGACGCTCGCGGCGATCTCGGCCTGCGGCCGTAGTGTTCCGTTCGACGCACCTCAGATTGCCAACCAAGTACGTCGGTGCGCTGCGGCGATCCGGGGTCGCTTAACAGCTACGAGAGGCAACGCCACCAGGTCTTGTCCCAGGTATGCGACGAGTGCCGCCTCGGCTGTCGATCACGCTCCGCCGAGCGTCAGCTGCTGAGATTGAGGACTGCCCGTCTCGTTGTTAGGAAGAGCGAGCGGTGCGGTCAGGCGCCGGCGTGACGTGGTGTCCCCAGAGGGCCCCTTGGGTGATCTCGTACGTCGGTTGGCCGCTCTCGACGCGGTCACCGTCGTAGCCCAGCTCGACTGCAATGTTTTCGGGTGACCAGACATAGAACGACACCATGTGGTCGTTCGTGTGCCGGCCCAGTGATTGCATCATGGCTATCTCGTATTCCCGAGCCCGGTCTAGTGCACGACCTACGTCGTCGAGGGTCGCGGCCTCGATCATGAAGTGCAACAGACCCGCCTCGGCCGCGGGGGCGAGCCCGAGGGTGTGCTGGCGGGGATTACAGCCGAGGAAGTAAAGAGTCCCGTTTCGGCCGAGGCTTGTGTTGCGCTCGTCGAAGCCGAGGACGTCACGATAGAGGTGCAGGCTTTCCTCGGCTTCGGTGACGCGCAAGATGACGTGTCCCATGCCGGCATCGCCCGTCACGAAGGCGGATACACCGGGCGTGAGGACTTCGGAGTGGTCGATGCGCGGACCGTAGAAGAGTTCGATCGGATTGCCCGAGGGATCGTTGAATGCGGTCAGGCCGGTGACCTTGCGCAGCGCGCATTCGTCTGCGGTCGCGACTCGGATGTCGAGGATGCCGGCCTGTTTGACGGCTTCCGTCAGTGCGTCCAGATCTTGTGCATCGGTGACCTGGAAGCCAACCGCGCGTAAGCGCGGCTGGTTCGCGCGGTGCACGGCCAAGCGGTATGCGAAGTCGTCGACCCTGAAATAGAGGGCATCCGGCTCAGGGCCCGTGACCTCCTGCATGCCAAGGAATCGGCCGGCGAACGTCCGCCATTCCTCGAGGTCGACGACATCGAGGTGGATATATCCGAGAGAACGTACGGGCATGGAAAGGTCAGCTCTCTCTTCTGGGTGCCCTCAGTAGGACAGCGAACCGGGATCGCCGGTGATCAGGTACCGGCAGAAGTTGGGCATGGCCTGATCGGGGAGGTTCATCGCGTGGTGTTCTCCCGCGTGGGCGTCGCGCCAGATCTGCTGGAGTCGGTTGGACTCGTGGATCGATCGAGGGCCGCCGCTCTGATATGCCTTGTCGACTGCGGAGATCGCCATTCCTACGGCGACGATGTGGTCGCGCTGCGACCGCATGCGCTGGTCAAGCGTGGGATCGTTGCCGGCAGCCACGGTCTCGTAGATATCGCCGATGTCGTTGAGCAGGAAGTCACGCGCGTGATCGATGCTTGCCGTCGCCTCGGTCAACCGGGCGAGAGTCAGTGCGCCGGGAACGACATCCGGGTTCGCCAAGAACTTCGTGCGGTGGATCTCGAGCGTGTCAGTGACGGCGGCATCGGCCATGCCGAGCAACGGGACGACAACCGAGTTGCAGAGGATCGAGAACCACGGGACCGCAAACAGCGGACCCGGGTTGCTCTCGCGTCCCGGCACCCGTCGTTCGGACACATCGGCAACCGACATCGCCCGGTACTCGGGTACGAAAACCTGTTCTGCGACAAGGTCGTTGCTACCTGTCCCGATCAATCCGGACGGGTGCCACACGTCGACGACCTCGTAGTCGGTCCGAGGAATGAGGAAGTGGTAGCGAGCGGGTGGTCCGTCATCCGAGGTGACCATGCCGCCGACAAAAGCCCAGTCGCAGTAGTCACTGCCCGAAGAAAAGCTCCAGCGTCCACTCAGTTCGTAGCCGCCGGCGACTTTTCGGGCCTTTCCCGCAGGCCCGTACGAGGAGCTGATCCATACGTCGGGATCCTCGCCCCACACCTCTTGCTGGGCGCGCTCGGCAAACAGCCCCAGATTCCAGGAATGGACGCCGACGACCCCGGTGACCCAACCGGCGGAAGGCGCCAGGCGAGAGATCTTGTAGATCGCTTCGTTGAACACCCGGGGATCGGCCTCGAAGCCCGCGTAGCGCTTCGGTTGAACGATACGCATGACACCGATCTCGCGGAAACGCTCGACCAGGTCGGGCGACATCCGGCGCAGCGCGGTCGATTCCTTCTCACTGTCCGCGATCGTTGCCTCAATGGCGTCGATGTCGTCCAGGACCTCGTGTCGAACAGCGTTCGTCGTTCCGCGCCATCCCGCGCGAGTTTCGGGGGTGTCGAGGATCGTCACGTACTGCCCTTCCGCATCACGGCGCCAGCTATTCAACGCAGATCGAGGGTAAACCAGGGGCCCGGATTTTCGCGGCTGGCTTCCCGCCTAGCGGGATGGGTCCCTCAGGGCAGTCGCGCTAGGCGCTGAACCTCGCTGTGACCGGACCGAGGACTGAGATATCGGCTGTCACGGTCGATCCGGGAGGTGAAGCGACCATTGCTCCGAGGGCTCCCGAGAGCACGATGTCGCCGGCCCGCAAGGGCGAACCAAATGCGTGTGCGGTGCGTGCCAACCAGGCGAGCGCGGTGAGCGGGTCGCCCAAGCACGCGCGTCCGTCCCCGGAGCTGAGCTCGACGCCGTCTCGTGAGAGCTTCATCGTGACATCGCGGGGCTCGAACTCGTCCAGCGAGACCCGTTTCGTACCTAGCACGAAGAGCCCGCTGGACGCGTTGTCGGCCACGGTGTCGGCGATGGTGATGTCCCAATCCTGCACGCGGCTGTCGACGATCTCGAGCGCCGCGACGGCGTAGTCCACCGCCGCGCGTACGTCCTTCTCGTCGAAAGGGCCTTGGTCGAGGTCCCGAGCGAGGACGAAGGCGACCTCCGCCTCGGCCTTCGGCTGTAGTAACCGGTGAGAAGGCACGAGGTCGTCGGTGGCTACCTGCATGTCATCGAAGAGCACACCGAAGTCAGGTTGATCGACCCCGACCTGCTGCTGCACAGCGAGCGACGTGATCCCGATCTTTCGGCCGACGATGCGTGCACCCCCTTGCAGGCGTTGCTCGGTGACTCGCTGCTGCACGGCATACGCCGCCCCTATGTCGGACGGGCCGATGAGATCGCGCACCGGAAGGCACGGTTGCGCCTGCGCCATTGCCTCAAGCAATCGCGCGGCTGCTTGCTCGATCGCATCGGTCGATACCCCGAGATCAGTCATCAGTTTCTCCGGCATTGAGCGTCAATGGAGCCCGACAGCGCGCGGGTGGCAAAAGCTGGGTCAGAGTCTACCTAGTCGAACAACACCGCTCGGTGTCTGACGTACGACCTTGTCGGCATCCTTCACTCAGCCCGGCTGCGCAAAGGTAACCGCGTCCCGCAGGCTGGGAGAGCCCTTCATCGCATCTGAGTTGACGCTCGTAGCATCTTGCTGCGCTGAAAGCCTTGGCGTTCGCGTCCGTCGCGCGTGCACCCAGAGAATTCCGAGGGAACAGTGGACCTTGCTGAATTGCTCGAGCTCGAAGCCATCAAACGGCTGAAGTATCGGTACATGCGTAGTGTTGATCTGCACTTGTGGGATGAGCTGGCGGAGTGCTTTACGGTCGACGCGGTAGCGAGGTACTCGGACGGCGCGTACACCTTCGAAGGGCGAGATTCGATCGTTGGATTCCTACGTCAGGGATTGACGTCGTCGGTTCTTTCACTGCACACGGCGCACCATCCCGAGATCGACCTCACCGGGCCGACAACCGCGACCGGGATCTGGGCGCTGGAAGACACGGTCTTCAAGACTGACGTCGGCGAGGAGCTTCATGGCGCGGGCTACTACAGCGATACCTACGCCAAGATCGATGGAGCGTGGAAAATCGCCTCAACCGGCTACCAACGAACGTTCGAACATCGCACCACCTCGGTGCGGAAGACGGCGGCCCAGTGACTGAGATCCCGAGACGGTCGGGCTCTGACCGAATGACCAGTCGGGAGGATCGTTGAAGATCACCCGAAGCCTTGCAACGGTTGACCCGCCGCCGCGATCAAAGTCCGCGGCATTTGGGCGGCGCGACGTCGGCAGAGCGACGTGATGCGCTTCGTAGCAAACGTGGCGATGGTGCCCCCCGATGAATACGTACCGATCGCGCTGGCCTGCCGCGGCGGCCACATCGGTGTGGGCGGCTGGCACGTGTCGGCGACTTGCAATTCCGTGGGGTCTTGTCGACTCGATGGACCTCTTAAGGAGCGTTGCTTGCGATGGTTCTGATCGTTGCGGATGCGGACAGCGCAGTTGAGTGCATCCAGGATGGCGCCACCGTGCTCATCGGTGGTTTTGGCACTGCCGGACAACCGCGCGAGCTCATCGATGCAGTTCGACGCTCGGCAGTTCGGAATCTGACCGTCGTCAGCAACAACGCTGGCAGCGGCGACACCGGCTTGGCGGCACTTCTTGCGGCCGGCCAGGTCCGCAAGATCGTCTGCTCCTTCCCCCGGCAGGCCGATTCCTGGGTCTTCGATGATCTGTATCGGCGGGGGGAGATCGAGCTCGAACTGGTGCCGCAAGGGAATCTGGCCGAACGTATGCGGGCCGCTGGTGCAGGGATCGGGGCATTCTTTAGCCCCACCGGGGTGGGTACCCTGTTGGCCAAAGGCAAAGAACTGCGCCGAATCGACGGTCGCGACTACGTCTTGGAGTATCCGATCCGGGGTGACATCGCACTCGTCAAGGCGTTTCGGGGCGACAAGGTCGGTAACCTGGTGTACCGCAAGACGGCTCGCAATTTCGGTCCTGTGATGGCGACCGCGGCCAATACGACAATTGTTCAGGTGTCTGAGATCGTCGAGGCGGGGATGATCGATCCAGAGACTGTGGTGACCCCGGGAATCTACGTCGATCGACTCGTAGAGGTCACTCCCGAAGCGAACGGGGCCGATCGGTGACTTCTTCAACGAGCGCGGCATTGAGCCGTGAGGCACTAGCCCGATTGGTCGCGGCTGACATCCCGGTGGGTGCCTACGTCAACCTCGGCATCGGTCTCCCGACTCTCGTCGCTGACCATCTCGATCCAAGCCGTCGGGTCATTTTGCACACTGAGAACGGCATGCTAGGTATGGGACCGGCCGCGCAAGGCGACGACATCGATTACGACCTTGTCAATGCAGGCAAGGTCCCGGTTACTGAAACCCCCGGCGCCTCCTATTTCCATCACGCCGACTCCTTCGCCATCATGCGCGGCGGACATCTCGATGTCTGCATTCTTGGTGCGCTGCAGGTGTCGGCGGCCGGGGATTTGGCTAATTGGCACACGGGTGAGCCTGATGCCATCCCCGCCGTCGGCGGAGCCATGGACCTCGCCATCGGCGCGAAGGGCGTCTACGTGATGATGAACCTCTTCGACAAGGGCGGCCGGTCCAAGATGGTCGGCGAGTGCACCTATCCGCTGACCGGGCTGAGGTGCGTCAACCGGGTCTACACCGAATATGCGGTTTTCATCTTCGATGCGGAGGGCGTCCACGTCCGAGAGACGTTTGGCATGTCCATCGACGACCTTCGTGATCGGACTGGACTAGACCTAGATCCCGTGCCCGACTCATACGCCGGTCGCTGACCCCTGCTGTATCACAACAGGCGAGCTGTACCCGACGTTGACCGAGCCGTTAAGACCAGGTTCCCCGCGTGCGGAATGAACAACCGAGGATGTCGGGGAGTTCTTCGGGAGTCATCGGAACGTCTACGTCGGCCGGTGATGGCCCGATCCGATCAGCAATGGATCGAAGGTGGTCACGGTCGAGGTTGAAACAACGCACTGCGTTCTCGCCGAGGATCTTGCGAACGTCATCGACCGGCATGCCAGCGAACGTTTGCCGCAAGACCTTGTCGGTGTAACCCCACGTTCCTTCGTAATGCGGGTAGTCGCTACCCCACATGAAATGGTCGATGCCGATTTCGTGGCGATTATCGGCCTCGAACCGCGCCATGAAGCTTGAGGCAACGTAGCAGTTCTGAGCGAAGTATTCGCTGGGCGGACGGGGAATCATCCGCTTCCAGTCGTGGAACTCCGAGTAGTAAATCGAGTCTAAGTGGGCAAGCGTGCTCGGTACCCATTCGGAACGCTGCTCCACAAATACGTACTTCAGGTTGGGATAACGCTCGAAGACGCCAGCCCAGGTCAAATACCAGAGTCCGCGCCGCGAGTAGAAGAACAGGTCGGACATGTACAGAGCCCACGCCTCGGGGCCACTGTAGGACGGCATGTCCCCGCTGCCGCCATGGGTTGTGAGGGGCAGGTCCGCCGCGGCGCATGCGGCCCAGAACGGTTCGTATATCGGGCTGTTGTAGTCCGGCGCTGAGCGGTGGGGCGCCGGGAAGTTGATGCATTTGAGACCCGCTTCGGCTGCCCATTCGACTTCTTTGACGCTGGCGTCGACGTCCCAGATGGGCACCTGCGCCGCACCGATGAAACGGTCGGGAGCGGCAGACACGAAATCCGCGAGCCAGCGGTTATAGATCTGGCGTCCGACTGCTTCCAATTCACGAGACGAGCTTTCCTGCCAGAAGCCCCGTCCCTGCCACGGGATGATGTCGGCCGTGCTGGCTCCGTGAAAGATGACCTCGGCAGCGATGCCATCGGTATCCATGTCACGCAATCGCGCCTGAGGTTCGAAAATTCCTTCGGTCTGGGTTAGCTCCGACCAACGCTGCTTAACCAGGTCGGTGAACGGTGCGGTGTCCCCCTTTGCGCCGTCGTCCCAGTTCCCGCGGTGCCGCGTCGGCTCCCAACTGGCGACAAACTCGTCGAACTGCTCCAGGTACGCCTTCGGGCAGTAGTCCCGCAGCTGCTCTTTGAGCAGCGGTGACGCGTGGGAGTCGGTCGAGACAATCAGATATGGCTCGGTGTCCGCTTTGGTTGGAGTGTTGACGTGGATGCTCATGACCGGTCCTTGCCCAACTTCGGATTCGGTTCGGATTGTTCCAATCTCAGCGTAGGCGGACTTGTCCAAGAAGGTGAAAGTCCTGTGCCGAAGAACGGGACCCGCTTCCGTGCACGTCGGCTGCACCGGCGCCGCGGATCGCCCTCAACGACTCGCGGATACCGCAGTCGCGCTCGTTGGCGTCAGGGATCGGGGCTAGAGGACGATCGGCTCCCGGATCGCCCAGGGTCCGACCACGCCGTCGGCTCTTGCCTCGTCGGGAAGTTCATCGGTGACCCGCATGATCGCCATCAGCCGGCCGGAACCAACGTAGTGGGCGCAGATCATCGACAGCTCGACGATCTGGCCGTCGTCGAAGTACTGGCGCAACTCATCGAAAAGCGCATCGTCGATGGCAAGGTGGTCGGTGGCGAACAGTTCGGCAAAGTGAAGAGCGGCTCGCTCGGCACCGGACAAGTCTTCGCCTGAGTCAGGTCGTTCGACTTGGCAGACGAGCGCCTCGGTCACCCCGTCATCGGCGGCGGACTGGTAGCGGATCGACATGCACGTGCGGCACTGATTGTGGAACGCGATCCGCAGCCGAACGAGTTCTCGCAAGCGCGGCGGGAGTTCCGCTTCGCGATGCAACGTGGAACTGAAAGCAGTGAATGCGGGCGCGAGCCGGGGCCGGTGGGCGAAGATGCCGCGCATACGCGCCACGAGGCGTTCTGTCGGCGGCAAGGCATCGAGGTCGACTCCGGGGCCTAGCAGCGGGCTGACGCGCATCGATTCGTCCGTCATCTGTCGGCCGCCTTGTCGTTTTCGTGGGGGGATCGCTCCGCCCGGCGTGCCCGGGCTTCGGGTTGCATGGTGTGCTTCGTTTCCTTAGCTAGTTCGCAGTCGTGCTGGCTGGTCTCGCCGCGTAGGTCGCCTTTGAGACGCTCGAGCTCGAAGAGACGAACGTCAATCCCCGTTCGTCGGCTGGATGGGTGTTCATGTCCGTTCCCAGCGCTACTCCGATCTTCTGCGTGCTGTTCTTCGCGATGTGGAGACACAGCTCGATCAGCTCCTCGTCCGAGAAGTGCATGCGGGCGTGCGCTATAAGCCCCTCGCTCATCTCGCCAGGCCGCCTGATGATCGCGTCGGTGATCCGCAGGGCGACCTTGGTGCGTTCTTCGAAGTCGCTGTCCTCGTAATGGTCGACTTTCGCCAGCGCCGATTCGTCTACGCCGGCCTGCAGAGCGGAGTCGTACCGAATCGACTGGCAGACGCGGCAGTCGTGCGTCCGTGCGCACCGTCGTCGTACGAGTTCGACCGTCATCGGGTCGAGTGACGACATCGCCGCAACGGCTTCCGCAAACGCGAGATGCGCCTGACGGACCGCCTTCACAGGCGATGACTCCCCCCTCACGATTGCGGGGTCGATGCGAATACCTCTCGTCATGGGGTGGGGTCCGAGAGGAGCTGGGCAGAGGCCATCTCGAGCCGCTGACCGTAGTCCGCGATGTAGACCGAGGCAACGAAAGCGTAGAACTCGCTGTCGTCGAAATGCCGGCTCACGGCGGCCGCATCCTCGTCGGTCATGTTCGCGACGTCCATGACGAACTGTTCGGCAAATGCGAGGCAGTCCCGCTCGCGCTCGTCGAACAGCTCGGACGTTGGGTACCTGGGCAGTGCGTCAATCTTCCCGTCGGGCAGGTCCTCGGCGTCGACGTGAGGGGACCGGATACCTGCCCTGGGGTGCCCGAGCAGCGTTGCGATGCGCAGACGGACGAGCTCGGCCAGCACCCCGTCGGTTCGGCTAGCCGCGGCGTGGGCGAGGTCACGGAGCCGTGAAGCCTGGACCGGTCGCAGCGCCATGACCTGCGGAGGTATCGGAATAGTCGTCTTGCCGTTCACCCGGTCGCCTCCCTTGTCGTCCGGAGGGTAGAAGCGTTGGCTGCTTTCGTCCAGCGCACCGTCCCGGAAAGGATGGCCGGCAAAAGCCGCATGTCTTGAACGACGCCGGTTGGAACGACCAAGAGGTCAGATCGCGTTTGTTTCCGCCGGTGACGGCGTGGCCGCCGGGGCGGAATGGGCCGTTTCACGCAGCTTGACCTCACGGAGGGCGAAAGAGAGGGCGAAGGCGAGAATGGCGAACAGCATTGCCCACAGGTAGGCACGGTCCATTCCGTTGACGAATGCGTGCTTCGCGCCGATCGACCTGCCCAACGCAATGCTGGCGGCGTTGCTTCCGTGTGCGGCAACAGCATCCCTCGTTGCGACCGCGACCTCGTGTGCTCGGGTGGCCTTTGATTGGGCGATGAGGATCGCGCCAAGGGCCGAGGCGCCAACGGCGCCGCCGAGGGTGCGAAAGAAGGCGAGCGACGAGGTCGCGATTCCCAAGTTCGCTTTGGGGACGGCGTTCTGGGTGGCAGTGACGAGGATCTGACCGGTCATGCCGGCTCCAATGCCTGTCAGACAGAGGGCGCCGGACAGCGCCCAGAAGTTTGTTCCGACATGGATGTGGGAGTACAGCGCAGTTCCCGTCACGGTAAGCGTGCTCCCGCAGACGACGAACTTCTTGTAACTGGCACCGCCCGAGATGAGGCGCCCCGACGCTATCGAAGAAACGAGGACGCCGCCCAGCATGGGCGTGAGATGCAAACCTGCTTGGGTGGGACTGATGCCTCGGACGACTTGCAGGTATTGCGGGAGCAGGACGGAGGACCCATAAAGAATTGCGCCGCTGACGAGAGTGAGCGACGTCGTCACCCGGAACACGTCGTTCCTGAACAGGTACATCGGCAAGATCGGTACGGCGGCTTTGGTTTCCCAGAAGATGAATGCTGAGACCAGAATTGTCCCGACGATGACAAACGCGAGGGCGTTCCGGGTGACTGTGCCGGCGTTCCCCACCTGCGAGACGCCGACCAGGATCGCGGAAACGCCACTGACCAACAGGACCGCTCCGGCCCAGTCGATCTTGAGTAGGAGGCGCCGGCGATCGTCCCGCAGAACGCGATTGATGACAGCCAGGGCAACGGCGCCGAGCGGCAGGTTGATGTAGAAGACCCAGCGCCATCCCGGGCCCTGGACGAGGGAGCCGCCAACGAGCGGCCCCGCAACACTGGACAACGCGAAGACGAGGGTAAAGAAGCCTTGGTACTTGCCACGGTCCCGGGGCGAGACCACATCGCCGATAACGGCTTGAGCCAACGAAATAAGGCCGCCCGCCCCAAGGCCCTGTGCCGCACGAAAGAAAATGAGTTGGAACATGTTCTGACTTAGCCCGCACAGTGCTGACCCGATCAGGAAAACGATGATCGCGAATTGGAAAATCCGCTTACGCCCACGTAGATCGCTGAGTCTGCCGTAGAGCGGGGTGGTCGCCGTCGAGGTCAGCAGATAGGACGTGACAACCCAGGAATAAAGGTCGGGTCGACGGAAATCCTCGCTGATCCGGGTTAATGCGGTGGTCACGATCGTCTGGTCGAGCGCGGCGAGCATCAAGCCCATCATGAGTCCGGACATGATGACGAGGATCTGCCGGTGGGTGTATTGCACTGGAAGACGAGTTTCTTTCGTCCCGCCGGCCCTGGTGACCGGGTCCATCACTCTGTCCGCGTGTCCGGTTGGTATACGACAGCAACCTCATACATCTGCATGCAAATACGCGACAAGTTACGGTCCTCCGGGATTCGCCCGGGAACAGTAGCGGTCGAAACCGGCGCTTGATAACGCGATGCGTCGGCGCTTCACGAGACCAATGCGGCCGACTCCCGCGCGGCAACGATGTCGAGCGCGATGTCGATGATCATGTCCTCCTGGCCGCCGACGAGGCGCCGGCGGCCGCATTCGGTGAGGATGGCGCGCACGTCGACGTCGTATTGCTTCGCAGCGTTCTCGGCGTGACGCAGAAAAGAGGAGTAGACGCCGGCATAGCCGAGGGTGAGCGTCTCACGGTCGACCCGGACGGGACGGTCCTGCAGTGGACGGACGATGTCGTCAGCTGCATCCTGCAGCGCGAACAGGTCGCAGCCGTGTTTGAAGTCGGCTAGATCTGCGACCGCGATGAAAGCCTCGATCGGGCAGTTGCCCGCTCCGGCGCCATGCCCGGCCAACGATGCATCGACGCGGTAGACGCCGTTCTCGACGGCGACCACCGAGTTGGCCACGGACAGCGACAGGTTTTCGTGTGCGTGGATTCCGATTTCCGTCGTCGGATCGAGCACGTCGCGGTAGGCGCGAACACGATCGGCCACGTCTTTCATCAACAGCCGACCACCGGAATCGGTGACGTACACGCAGTGAGCGCCGTAGGACTCCATCAGCTTGGCCTGCCGGGCGAGTTCCTGGGGCGGCGCCATGTGGGAAAGCATGAGGAAGCCGGAGACGTCCATCCCGATCTCTCGAGCCGCAGCGATGTGCTGTGCCGAGATGTCGGCCTCGGTGCAGTGGGTGGCGATGCGCACCGAACGGACGCCCAGGTCCCACGCTCGTTTGAGTTCGTGGATCGTGCCGACGCCGGGCAGCAGGAGCGTGGTGAGCCGCGCTCGCTTGAGGACGGAGGCGGCAGCCTCGATCCACTCCCAGTCGGTGTTCGAACCAGGGCCGTAGTTGACGGAACTGCCCGCTAGGCCGTCACCGTGGGCGACCTCGATGGCGTCAACGCCGGCCTCGTCGACCGCGACGACGATCCGTTTGACATCAGCGGGTGTCATGCGGTGCCGCACGGCGTGCATGCCGTCGCGAAGCGTGACGTCCTGAACGAAGATCGGCGTGCTCATCGGATGTGCCCTCTCTCAGTCTTGCTTCGCGGCGGCGATGCGTTCGGCCACCTGCAGCGCGGCCGAAGTCATGATGTCCAAGTTCCCGGCGTATGCAGGGAGGTAATGCGCGGCGCCCTCGACTTCGAGGAAGACCGACACCTGGTGGGTTGGCCGTTCGGTTCCGGGCTCGAGCAGCGTCTCCACCGGCTGGTCCGCGGGGATCTCGGTGATCTGAACCCGCTGCTTGAGACGGTAACCCGGCACGTACGCCGAGACGTCGTCGACCATCTTCTCGACCGAAGCAGTGATCTCTTCGCGGATTCCGGTGGTGTCACCGCCTGGCAGCGAGACCAGCGCGAACACCGTGTCGCGCATGATCAGCGGCGGGTCGGCGGGGTTGAGGATGATGATCGCCTTGCCGCGGTGCGCTCCGCCGACCTGCGTGATGGCGGCGGACGTCGTCTCGGTGAACTCGTCGATGTTTGCGCGGGTTCCAGGGCCGGCGGACTTGGATGCGATCGAGGCGACGATTTCGGCGTATGCGACCCGCACCACCCTCGAGATCGCGGCGACGATCGGGATCGTCGCCTGGCCCCCGCAGGTCACCATGTTCAGGTTCGGAGCGTCGAGATGTTCTTCGAGATTCACCGCCGGGATGACGTACGGCCCGATCGCGGCGGGGGTGAGGTCGATGAGCCGCTTCCCAAAAGGAGCCAGCTTCGCGGCGTTGGCGATGTGTGCGCCGGCGGAGGTGGCGTCGAAGACAATGTCAATCTCGTCGAAGCCGGGCATCGCAATGAGGCCCTGCACCCCATCGCTGATGGGAGTGACCTTCATCCGCCCGGCTCGGGCGAGTCCGTCGGAGTTCGGGTCGATGCCGACGAGCGCAGCCATCTCTAACTGCTGGCTGTTGCGTAACACCTTGATCATCAGGTCGGTTCCGATGTTGCCTGAGCCGATGATCGCAACCTTTGTCTTGGCCATGAGCGTCCCTATTCCCTGAAGTTGACCGAGGCTGCCCGTCCGGCGCTCGTGGCGGCCCCGACGGCCGCCGCTGTGGACTCGGTCATGATGAAACGATGCCCGCGGAGCGGACGGCACACCAGCGGTTCGTCTCGCTCAGCGATACGCTTGCATGGTGATCGAAACGGCCGGATCACTCGACACGGTCCTCGGCAAGGCGGTCACGATACTGCGCGCGTTCACAGCTGACGACCAGACTGTCCCGCTCGCCGAGTTGGTACGTCGTACCGGATTGCACAAAGCAACGGTGTACCGGCTCGCCCGGGACTTGGCGGCCAACCAACTTTTGGACCGAGTGGCGGGCGGCTACCGGCTCTCCGGCAGCCTGTTCGAGCTGGGCCTGCGGGCGTCGGCTGAGCGCAGCATGTTGGAGGCAGCGATGCCGTTTCTGCAGGACCTGTATGAGCGTACCCACGAGACGGTTCACCTCGGCATCCGCGAAGGCAACGAGGTGGTGTACGTCGCCAAGATCGGCGGTCATCGACAAGCTGCGTCACCTTCGCGCACCGGGGGTCGGATGCCCTTGCACTGTACGGCGATCGGCAAAGCCTTATTGGCACATTCTGACGCTGCCTTGTTGAAAGAAGTTCTGTCGCGTCCGCTAGTTCGCCTGACCCCGCATACCGTCACCGCACCCGGCCTCCTGCGTAGCCAGCTCAGCCAGGTTCTTCAGGTCGGCGTCGCCTTCGAGCATGGAGAGTCGCAGGTCGGCCTCAACTGCGTCGCCGCCCCCGTATTCGACCGAGGCAATCTCGTCGCGGCGATTAGCATCACCGGACCAACGAATCGGTTTCGCACCGAGTCTCATGTGGATGCTGTGCGGGCCGCGGCGGCAGCGATCGGCAACGCTCTGGCTCGGGAGTCATTCAAGACCCGTTCGTAGATGGCGCCGTCTCGCCCGGCCGTACGAGCGGCAGGTGGATACGTCAGCCCGCGACTGTCACGGGCGGGCGACCGTGCAGACCGGTGAACGCGCTTCGGAAGAAGAGAAGCGGGTGACGCTCCGGATCATGGGCCAGCGCCTTGACCAAGCCAAGAACGATGTAGTGGTCGCCGGCCTCGTATTCGGCGGTGATGTCGCACTCGATCGCGGCCAGCGCGCCCTCGATGATCGGGCTTCCAGCGACCCCTGGCGTCGCGGTGACTCCGGCCCACTTGTCGACCCCGCGGCGGGCGAACTGGGCGGCCAGCGCGTGCTGATCATGTGAGAGGACGTTGACAGCGAATGATCCACATCGTCGGATATCGGGATACGAGGTCGAACTGCGGGCGGGGGAGAAGCCGACAAGCGGTGGGTCGAGCGAGACGCTGAAGAACGACTGACATGTCATCCCGTAGCGATTTCCTTCGTCGTCGCAGGCAGTGATGACCGTGACACCGGAGCAGAACGCGCCGAGCGCCGAGCGGAAGGCTTCCGATTCGATGCTCGCGTTCACATCCGCTCCAAACAAATCAGGACAATCTCACCCGGCATGCCATCACTCCTACGTCCAGCGCTGGGCGGGCCGCCGACGATGACCGGTCGATCGACGTTAGGGCGCCAGAATGCCAGAGTGCACTGCTCCGTGATGGATGCAAGTCGACCTTCCCAGTCCCCGGGACGATCGGAGGTGGGACATCGGCACTCGCGGGCGGCACAGGCTCGTCACGCCCTTCGAGGAAGCCCACTGGGTGGTGAGGGCTGACCCTACGGGCTGGGTGTACTACGTAACGACTCGAGGAACGACACGATCGCCGCGTTGACCTCCGCGGTGCGCTCCATCTGCACGAAGTGACCCGCGCCCGGCACCACCACGAGGTCGCGCAGGTCGAGCAGGTGCTCGCGCATGACGGCGACGGAGTCAGCGCCGCGCTGGTCCGGCACAGAGTCGTGCTCACCCACCACGAAGAGGGTCGGCACGGAGATCGTCGCCCCGTCGTAGGGCCTGCTGCGTTCCCAGCTGACGTCGGCCGCTCGGTACCAGTTGAGGCCGCCCGTGAAGCCGGTTCGCGTGAACTCGGCGACGAAGTACTCGAACTCCTCCGACGTGAGCCACGAGGGGTGGGTCGAGCGCTCGGGCAGCACGTCGAGGTAACCGTTGCCCTCGGAGGGGCGGCTCCACACCGTGCGGATGTAGTCGCTCTCGCCGCTGAGCGCAAAGAAGAGCCGCATCAAGAAGCCGCGCGGATCTCCGTCAAGTTCGCGATCGGCCGGGCCGACCTCCTGAAAATAGTGCTTGTGAAGGAAGTGTTCCTTCGCTGTCCGGGCATATTGCTCGCTCGGCGGCGCGGTCGATCGACGAGGGTTGTAGGGAACGCTGAGCACGATCGCGCCGCGGACCCGGTCGGGGTGGCGCACCGCGGTCTGCCACACCTGGCGGGCACCGAAATCGTGGCCGACGAACACGGCGTCGCGTTCGTCGAAGGCGTCGAGCAGCCCGACCAGATCCTCGACGGCCATCCCGTCCTCGTAGTCCTCCACCGCCTTCGGTGCGTCGGATCTTCCGCAGCCCCGCTGGTCGATCGCCATTGCCCGCCAGCCCTGCGCCGCAACGGCCGAAAGCTGGCGTCGGAAACTCGACCACAGACCCGGGAACCCATGGCACATCACGACGAGTGGCCCCTCGCCCTGCGCTGCGACATGGAGTCGCACCCCGTTGACGTTCACGAACCGGTGCTCAATGGGAGCGCCGTCGTCCGTAGCCTGCTCCAACGGCTTGAGTCTCGGGACCAACCGTCGCTCCCCTCGGCCTTGGGGCGATCGCCCGATGCTCGATTCACTCCGGCGCCGCGCCCCGCGAGACCAGGTGGTCGATCGTGCTCGGAATTGGGATTACCTGGCGTTTGACGGTTCCAACGACTGGAACGCCGGCAACGTCGTTCAACCGGAGCCTGCCAAGGTGACATGTGGTCCGGGCCGTGGCGATTGAATCGGTAGGGGCGATGTGACTAGCCTGGAATTGCCCCGTGCCATAGACGTATTCTCCGCGCCCGCCGAAAACCGCCTGATTCTCGAGCGGGCTCAGCTCTTCCGGAACCTAGGGAAAGAGGATATCGATCCGCTCTTGAACGCATTCTCGATTCGGGAGTGGACGAGCGGCGCGGTGATCTACGCCCAGGGTGCTTTCGATCATCACGAGTTGTTTGTCTTGTTGCGCGGTCGCGTCTCGATCACGCGTCGGAGTAACGAAGGGCGAGGACGCAGCGAGCTGATCGGGCCTGGTGAGACCTTCGGCGAGCTGTCGGTTCTGGACCCAGGACCCCACGAACGAACCGCGACGACGCTCACGGCGGCGCGGGTCGCGAGCCTTGACCGAGCGAGCTACATCAACTGGGCGTTGGCACGTCCGCACGTCGCGGAGCGCTTGCTCCGAGTGTTAGCGCGCCGGCTCCGGCGCACTGACGACGAGGTTCTGGATCTGTTGTTCGTTGACGTCGGAGCGCGTCTGGCCAAAGCAATTATCGACATGGCCAGCCGATTCGGGGTTTCAAGGCCACGTGGCGTCGAAGTCGACCACGCTCTCTCCCAGCAGCAGCTCGCCGAAATGGTCGGGACGTCACGTGAAACCTTGAATAAGCAGCTGAACGCATTCGTGGATCGCGGATGGCTCAGTATCGGTCGGGGGCGATTCGTCGTCCGGGACCCGGCGCGCCTAGCGGCCAGGGCCACCGTGGGCGAGGCGCCACCGAGAATCTCCCACTGAGTGAGAGGGACTCCTTTGGTGCGTGATTCCGATGTCTTCCCACAGATTGCCAGCGAGGTTGCGCAGTGGGACGCGACAACCGATGTGGTCGTGGTCGGCGGTGGCTGCGCGGGAGCATCCGCTGCGCTGGAGGCTACGCGCGGAGGCGCCGAAACGATCTTGCTCGACCTCGCGGGGGGATTGGGCGGCGCCTCAGCCTCCGCCGGGGGCGAGATCTACCTCGGCGGCGGTACCGCGATTCAGAAGGCCTGCGGGTTCGAGGACTCGCCGGAAGAGATGTCGAAGTTCTTGGTCGCCGCGCTTGGCCCGGCGGCGGATAGAGAGCGAATCGAGTGCTACTCCGAGTTCAGCGTCGAGCACTTCGACTGGCTGGTTGATCAAGGTGTGCCGTTCAAGGCCGGTCTGTGGGACAAACCGGCTTGGGTGCCGCCGACCGACGATGGTCTGATGTGGATGGGTGAAAATTCCTACCCGTTCTATGACCTCGCGAAGCCTGCGCCCCGGGGCCATCGGCCCCAGTCGACCGGTCACGGTGGTTGGTTGCTGATGGATCGACTCGGCGCGCGGGTGTCCGAGTCCTCAGCGGAGGTACGGACGAATGCTCGGGTCGAACGCCTTGTCGTCGACGACGATCGGCGCGTCGTCGGGGTCGTGGTGCGCCATCTGGGCGAGACCATTCACGTGAAGGCGCGACGTGCCGTCGTTCTTTGTACCGGTGGGTTCGTCTACAACGACGAGATGCTCGAGATGCACGCTCCGCTGCTTTTGGGACACCGCAAGGTGGGAACCGAAGGCGACGACGGACGAGGCATCCGCATCGCGCAGGCCGTGGGCGCTGACGTGAGGCGCATGTCTGCCGTCCAGGCTGGGCTGGCGATCCCGCTCCAGTTTGTTGCGCCGGCAGTCCTCGTTAACCGCAACGGTCAGCGATTCATCAACGAAGACACCTACGGCGGGCTCATCGGCCTCGCTGCGCTGGTCGGCCGAGAGGCGCCGGTGTACCTCGTCACTGACGAGGCCACGTACGAGGCTGTTCCCGTAGAAGAACGACTCGGCCGTGCCCCGAAGTGGGTCTCCGACACCATTTCCGGTCTCGAGGCGGAGATCGGCCTACCGAACGGGTCCTTGCAGGCCACCATGGATCTGTACAACCGGCACGCCCGAGACGGCCGGGACCCCGTCTTCCACAAGCGATCGGAACACACGCATGAACTCGTCCCACCTTTTGGGGCCATCGACATCTGCGCCCACGAAGTCATGCCCGGCTTCGACGGTGGCGAGGTTGAAAACACTGGTTTCGGCGTCTTCACCACCGGTGGTCTCGCAACGACGACGTCGGGCGAAGTGATCGACCTCGACGGGAATCTCATCGACGGGCTCTTTGCAGCAGGTCGCACAGCCGCGGGGATTCAGGCCTCTGGATACATCAGCGGCACGTCACTGGGGGACGGGACGTTTTTCGGGCGTCGAGCGGGACGGGCGGCAGCGGCGCACTTAAGGTGACAGGGCACTGGCCAGGGTGTGGGGGCTTCTTCAGCTATGGATCGCCTTTGTCGACGGTCGATGGCATTCCGAAAGCTGGAACCGTGAGCTTGCGTCGTTCCGGTCCGCCCGAATCATCGGGTCATGACGAACACTGATCGCTATCTGGTCGTGTCCACCGACGCCCACGCCGGACCGTCGTTGCGGGGCGATCTGCGGCAGTACTGTCCGTCGTCGTATCTCCGCGATTTCGACGCCTATGCCGACGAAGTCGAGAGCCGGCCGTGGAATCGACGGGCGCGGGCCCGGCGCGATGGCAACGACGAGCCGACCGACCGGCTGTCGGCGCAGTGGCTGGCGGCGTTTGACCGTGTCCGGGCCTGCGAGGGGTTGCACGACCCCGTAGCGCGGCTGCATGACATGGATGTCGACGGGATCGCGGCGGAGGTCATCTTCGCCGGCGGGGAGAACGGTGAGGAGCTGCCTTTCCTCGGTTTGGGATTGAGCGCCGGACAGCGCGACCGCGATGCCGAGCTGCGAGCCGTGGGTGGGCACATCTGGAACCGGTGGCTGGGCGAATACACCGCGGCCGAACCTAACCGGCTCATCGGCGTCATGCAGATTCCGGTATGGGACATTCCCGCAGCGATCCGCGAGATCGAATGGGGGGCGCGCGCCGGTCTACGAGTGGCTAACCTTCCAGCGCCGCGAGGGGATTTCCCGAGTTATGCATCACAAGCGTACGAGCCACTGTGGCGCGCGTGTGAAGCCAACGCGTTTGTCCTCGCCACCCACAGCGGTGCTGGGGAACCGGTGCTGGGCGCCGAGGAGAGCGTCGGTTGTCTACTGATGGCCGCTGAAGGTCACTTCCACTCCCGACGAGGTTTGTGGCAGCTCATCTTTGGCGGAGTCTTCGAACGTCACCCGGAACTCAAGATCGTCTTTACTGAACAGCGAGCGACCTGGGTGCCGGAAACCTTGCGCGACCTCGACTCCATCCATCGCGCGCACAAGTGGCTCGAAGTGCAGACTCACGAGACGAGCTACGCGACGGCCACAAGTACTCCGATCCTGCCGCGGTCGCCGAGCGAGTATTGGGCCGACCATTGTTTCCTGAGTGGCAGCTTTCTTGCCCCCTTCGAGGTCCGGCGACGCGGAGAACTAGGCCTTCAGAACCTGATGTGGGGGAGCGACTACCCGCATACCGAGGGCACCTGGCCCCGCACCCGGCTTGCTATGCGGTACGCGCTTGCCGGTGTCCCGGCGGACGAGTGCCGCGTCATCCTCGGCGAGTTGGCGCTGCGGGTGTTCGGGCTGGACGAAGCCGCCCTGCGAACTGTGGCGGACCGCATCGGACCGACCGTCGCTGAAATCGACGAGCCTATCGACATCGATCAAGTGCCGATCGAGGAGCGATTCCTCGCTTTTCGCAACCTAGGAGCATATGCATGACGGAGAACCTCACGAGGCGAATCCAGGTCAGTCGAGAGGGCGCCATCCGAATGGCGGAAAGTTATCTGCAAGGCGGGTTGGTTGCCCACGACCCCGACCAACCGCAGCTCGCCCCGTCGTGTTTTCGGCACGAGAACGGTTGGGAGACTGGTGATCGAGAGGTAATCCTCAAGCACTTTCCGGCGATGACCATGTGTGTAGGTGTCCGGTCGGAGCACTGGCTCGTGGAGCTTCCACTGGTCTTCGTGCGCTACGAGCTGCTCTTGGACGAAGCACACGGCGGCAGCAAGCCGATCGCTGAGTTCTTTACCGTAGGGGAGAACGGTATTGAGGAAGTCGCGGCCGTGTTCCCGCTCCGGAGATGGATGGACAACACCCGAGGCCCAGGCAGCCCGGAGATTCGCGGGGAGCGCCCGGCGCCGCGGCGCGAGCCGCAGCAGCAGGCGAATGTCGATTGCTGTCGGCAAGTGGTGCGGGCCTTGACGAGCTCGTCGGGGGCCGACTTGCCCTTCGCTGAGGATGTCAGCCTCACTGAGAATGGCGCGCTCGCCGCGCGCGGGCGGGCGAGGACGACTGAGCGGCTTCGGCACGGGATCTTTTCCGGGGTTGTCGCGGCGCGCGAGCAGCAGTGGGTTGTCGAAGGGGAGGAGGTCGTCGGTCGGTTGGAGCTCGAGCGCAACGATGGCGAACTCGAGGAGTGCGCCGCCTACCTACGGCTGTACCGCGGACGTGTCTGCGAAATCGACCTCACGTGGGGACCTGGGCCCGGCCCGGCTCTGGCCGCCGCCTGGCGCGAGTCCACCCGCGGACCGCTTCCCACCCAGTAGGACTCCCATCGCGACCGGCCGCATCGAAGCCTGCTCAACTGTGCACGCGAAGTATGGGTTCCCACCCGCGGGGTCGGTCACGGCACCAGGCGAAGCGCCCCGCTGAACGGAGTGACGCCGATATGACTGCGACTAACCGACGGCTCGTCGTGCTGTTGACCGCGGCGGACGGCGCTGACATGCGAGAAGAGGCGCTCGCCGAAGCCAAACACCTGACCGCCGCGCTGGGACGAGGGGTCGTCGCGGTCGCTGTTCGGTTGCGGGCTTCCGTGAATCCTCTTGCTCAGACAGGTGTCACGACCGGCGTCGATGCCGCGATCGAAGTCGATCTCGCGGAGAGGGCAACCCCGGATGCGCTGCGAGGAGCGCTTGCCGGCCTGGCGGATCGCCATCCCGGCCTGCTCGATTTAGAACGGAGCACTGTCCTGGTGGGTGAAGCGTTCACCCTGCGGTTGCGGCCGGAACCGCCGCCTTCGGCGGAAGCGCTTCGAGTCGTCGTTGCCGTGCGACCTGCACCTGGCATGTCGATCACGGAATCTCGCGCGGGGTGGCGAGAGGTCGGGGCTGTGAACGCCCGTACGCATCCGTCCTGCAGCGAATACGTCCAAGTGCATTCCGATGTCGAACTCACGTCGGAATTGGTCGCGCAAGCCGGCTTGACCGGTGACCCCTTTCCAGGGCTGGCCGTCGAAGTGTTTCCGACTCCCGATGACCTGGTCACCGGTCATCACTCTGTGCTGCAACCGGAGAGCGTCGCGGGTTCATCGCTCGACGGCAAGCATCTGATGGAGATGCTCGCCCGATATCTGGATTTCGGAACGGCATTGATGATCGTCGCCGCCGAAGAGCCGGTAGGCCCGTAAAGCGTCATCCGCCATTCGGGCCCGAGACGGTATGGCCTTCCTGAAGATAAACACGACCGCCGTTTCCTCCTCATCAAGCTTGTCAGCCGGCAGATCAAGTGCAGCGAAGGTAGCCCGGGCCAAACAGGTTGCGTACGCGGCGTCGAAGTCCGCGGTATGAGGGATCACCCAGTCTGCGGCGCTTGATCTCGCGGCTCATCAAATAACGGTGAATGCCGTATGCCCGGGTTTGGTCGATACCGACAGGCTGAACTACGAGGAAATTAACCAGGCTAAGCAGCAAGGCGTTGACGTCGAGGAACTCCGGTCGACGATGTTGCGTAATGCGGCAACGTCGATACCGCTCGGTCGGGTCGCCGCACCGACTGACGTCGCCAATCTGGTTGCCTTTCTCGCTTCGCCTGAAGCCTCGTTCATAACCGGTCAGGCATGCGACATCAACGGCGGTGCATTCTATTAGTTACGTACGAGCGATGAACTCAGCGATGGCCGCTGCGAGCTGGTGCGGCTGGTCCTCCTGAACAAAGTGCCCGGCGTCCCGGATTGTCACGTGGTCATCGTGGTTGGCGCCGGGTACTCGTTCGCGGAACAACGATTCGAAGCCCGCGGTCGCCGGGTCTCCGTCGGAGAAGGCGGTGAGGAAAGGCTTGTTCCAGCGCCCGAGTGCCTGCCAGGTGGTGCGGCTGATCTCGCTACCGGGGTCGTTCCTCGTGAGGGGGATAAGGACCGTGATCTGGCGGGGGCCTGTTCGCCGCTCCTCGTCGGGAAAGGGTGCGGCGTACGCGTCGAGTTCGGCGTCGCTCAGTTCGCGTCGGGCGCCGCGGCGGATAGCCGCCCTGATGTCGAGGCTGGGTAACCGCTGGCTGTTGACGACGTAATCGACCAGTCGCTCCTCGAGTAGCACCCTCGTTTCGCCCACGCCGTTGTTGGCCCACGTGAGGCGGTCCGCGAAAGCAGGGTCCGCGCAGTGCAAGATCGTGTTCGTCGCGACGGCCCGGGCATAACGCTGCGGCGCCCGGGCAAGGCCGCCGAACCCGATAGGCCCGCCCCAGTCCTGGCCGACGACCGTGATCTCGTGCAGATCGAGCTGCTCGACGAACTGCGAATGCCAGCGGACCAGCCGTTCGTAGGTGTACTCGTACTTGCTGGCTAGCTTGCTCGAGCGACCAAAACCCACGTTGTCCGACGCGATGACGCGATGGCCACGGGCGACCAGATCGGCGATGACGTGCCGGTAAAGGTAGGACCAGGTGGGCTGACCGTGCACCAACAGGACGGGATCGGCGTCGCGCGGCCCTTCATCGACGTAGTGCACGCGCAGCGAACCGAGGTCGGGGTCGACCAGGTCGACATGGCGGGCCGGGTACGGGAAGTCGGGGAAGCTGCCGAAAACCGTGTCGTCGGTGGAAAGGATCACCATGCTCCTTGTCCGTGCTGTGCCACTTGCGCAGCAACCTACGCATATCGCTGGCGGCCCGGTCCCGCGGACGTTCCAGTCGTCGGGACCCTCACACGTAGGCTGTTCCGGCGTTGGCCCCACGTCGTCTCAACGTGCCACGTCAGGTTCGATCCAGGCGTCTCGGAACTGTTCGGTCGGATCGGGCGGTGGCTGGCAGCTCATGAGGTACAGGCCACGACGTTCCACCGCGTCGCGCCCGAGTTTGTCGTCGGTCAAAACCCAGAAGTCGCCGCGGGGAAGGCCGTTGAGGACCCGTTCCGCAGCTACGTCCGGCGCGATCGCGATCGTGTCGTTGCGCGTCTGCAGCCAATCGAAGAACCGATTGGCCCGAGGATCCCCGGCTGGCGCGGTGCTCTGGGCATCGAGGACGAAGAGCCTATGCCAAGCGTTCAGGAGCGATCTCCCAGGTGACGCCGGGAGTCTCGATCCCGGCGTTGTTGACGAGGAGGTCGACGACGGCCGTGCCCTGAGCGAACCGATCCAGCTTCGCGGCCATCCTCAAACCTTTCGACGGGCGTATCTCGGCCAGTCCCTTCCGGAAACATCGTGGCACGGGGATGTCGTTCGATCTTGTGGACGACTCGTCTCATCCGACGAGATCTGGGGTGACGCTGGCAGCCGCGTGCGTTCATACTCCCGAGACGTGCTTGCTCACCGCCTCCTTGATTGGCAGACCCCCCGACTTGTCGAGGTTGCCACACCCACAGCGGCGCCCGGTCAGGTGTTGAATGCCGCCCGATGCACGGGGCGGTCCGGCCCGCAGGCCGGCCGCGACGTTCGAACCGCGCGCGCCGAGGCAACCTGATGATGCGTTACGTGATCATCGGTGCCGGGGCTGTGGGGGCGACGTTCGCAGCCCAGTTGCATGAGGCGGGCCGTGAGGTGTTCCTCGTGGCACGCGGGGCGAATCTGGCCGCCCTGCAATCGACCGGGCTGCGCTACGTCCGCCCGGATCACGAACGTGTCCTTCATCTTCCGGCGTCGGACGACGTTGTCCTACGCTCCGACGACGTTCTGGTGCTCGCGGTAAAGTCGCAGGATTCCGATGCGGCGGTGCAGCGCTGGGCCTGGCGTCCGGTCGAGGTCGAGGGCAGGACTCGCTCTGCCGCAGAGGTTTTGCCGATCGTGTTGCTGCAGAACGGACTGGCCAACGCGCAGGTCGCGCTGCGTCGCTTCGAAACCGTTCTTGACGCAGCCGTCCTCATCCCGTCCTGGCACGTCACGCCGGGCGTCGTGGTTGCACCTAGCCATCCGACCGTAGCGGTCGTCTATCTGGGGTTGGTGCCCTCCGGCACGAACACTCTCGCGTCGCGCATCGCCTACGATTTCAACGCGGCGCATATCGCCACCCAAGTCGTCCCGGATATCGCGCGGTGGAAGGCCGGCAAGCTGCTGGGCAATCTGTCGCACAACTTGGACGCCTTGTTCCCGCCGGGCCCGCTCCGAGACATCGCTGCGCGGGAGATCTACGCCGAGGCGAAGGCCGTTTATCGAGCAGCCGGCATCGACGCCGCTGACCTTCAGGCTGAGAACACCCTCGACCTGAGCGGCTTCGTCGGACGTCCGATAGACGGCTACGAGCGCGGTGGCAGCTCGACATGGCAAAGCCTGGCGCGATCTGCTCCGGTGGAGTCGGATTTCCTGAACGGCGAAATCGGTCTGATCGCACGGCAACACGGAATTCCCGCACCGCTGAACATCGCAGTGCAGCGGAAGACTGCCCGGATATCGCGAGATGGTCTTCCGCCGGGAAGCTACGGCGAGGGCGACCTGTTCCATTTCCTGCGAGAGGCGGGCGTGAGCGTCGAGCGGCTGCCGGGACGAGCATCGGTCCCGCTGTACCCGAGCGAGTGACCATCTGGCATCTAATACTTCGACTCAACGCACGCAATCGTCCCGGCGAGCGTCGAGAACGACCTCGATGAAGTGGCGTCGTCCGGCGCGCCCGTTTCTTCGGTGGCAGTGTGCGGGTCAGGGGTCCGAGTCCCGTCAGCTCCACTCGTTGTCGTCATTCCGATCCGCCCCGGCTCCCATCAACGACGAATGCCCGACTAGGCTCAGCGTGACCCCGCGGGAGCCTCACGCCGAGGCTGAGATGACGACAGGACCGGCCGTCGACCGTTCGCACCTGACCCGGGTAACGCCGGCGTAGGGAGGAAACGGAGACTCATGACCACACTCGACTCCAAACTCGTTTCTAAGCCCGATTTCGAGCCGGGTCCAGAATCGGCAACCGAGAGCATCGGAGCCGAGTTCCCGGGTAGCCGCAAGACCTATCTGGTGGGATCCCGAGCGGATATCCGGGTGCCCATGCGTGAAGTGCACATGAGCACCGGCGAAAGCGTCGTCCTCTACGACACCAGCGGGCCCTATACCGACACCGCGTTGCGCACCGATATCCGCATCGGATTGCCCGCCTTGCGCGGCGCGTGGATCACGGAGCGAGGAGACACCGAGACCTACCCGGGGCGGGCAGTTCGCCCGCTTGACGACGGACTCAAAGCACAAGACGCCAGGAACCTCGACTCGGTGTTCACGACCACCCGACAGCCCCGTAAGGCGTCGAAGGGAAAGCCCGTCACGCAACTGCGCTACGCCAGACAAGGCATCGTCACCCCCGAGATGGAATTCGTCGCGATCCGTGAGGGCGTCAGCCCAGAATTCGTGCGCACCGAACTTGCCGCCGGGCGGGTTGTGCTGCCGCTCAACGTGAACCATCCGGAAAGCGAGCCGATGGCCATCGGCCGCGGCTTTCTGGTGAAGATCAATGCGAATATCGGGAATTCCGCGGTTGCCTCCTCGATCGAGGAGGAAGTCGAGAAGATGACGTGGGCGACGCGGTGGGGCGCCGACACTGTCATGGACTTGTCCACCGGCCGCAACATCCACACCACGCGCGAGTGGATCGTCCGCAATAGCGCCGTTCCGATCGGTACCGTCCCGATCTACCAGGCGTTGGAGAAGGTGAACGGCAAGGCCGAGGATCTGTCCTGGGAGATCTACCGGGACACCCTCGTCGAGCAGTTCGAACAAGGCGTCGACTACATCACCGTGCACGCCGGGGTCTTGCTCCGGTACGTCCCGCTCACCGCATCCCGCAAAACCGGCATCGTTTCGCGGGGCGGATCGATCATGGCGGCCTGGTGCCTGGCCCACCACGAAGAGAACTTTCTCTACACCCACTTCCGCGAGATCTGCGAACTCATGGCGCAGTACGACGTGACCTTCTCCCTCGGCGACGGTCTGCGGCCCGGTTGTATCGCCGATGCCAACGACGAGGCACAGTTCGCCGAGCTACGGACCCTGGGCGAACTGACCAAGATCGCCTGGGAGTACGACGTCCAGGTCATGGTCGAAGGCCCCGGTCACGTCCCCATGAACAAGATCAAAGAAAACATGGACCTCCAGCTTGAGCTGTGCCATGAGGCGCCGTTCTACACGCTCGGCCCGCTGACGACGGACATCGCCCCCGGATACGACCACATCACCAGCGCGATCGGTGCGGCGATGATCGGCTGGTACGGCACGGCGATGCTGTGCTACGTCACTCCCAAGGAGCATCTCGGACTTCCCGACCGCGACGACGTGAAGGCCGGCGTCATCGCCTACAAGATCGCTGCCCATGCGGCGGATCTCGCCAAGGGCCACCCAGGCGCACAAGCGTGGGACGACGCGCTTTCCGACGCGCGCTTCGACTTCCGCTGGGACGACCAGTTCAACCTCTCCCTCGATCCGACAACGGCCCGCGATTTTCACGACGAGACGTTGCCTGCCGGAGCTGCGAAGTCGGCACACTTCTGCTCGATGTGCGGTCCGCACTTTTGCTCCATGCGGATCAGCCAGGATGTGCGCGCCTTCGCCTCGGAACGCGGCATCGGCGAACTCGAGGCATTGGAAGTTGGGATGGAGGAGAAGTCACGCGAGTTCCTCGACGAAGGCGCCCAGGTCTACCTACCGGTCCTCGACGAACCTTTCGTGCCCAGGTAGAGGTTGCTCTGGCGGACTGTTCGCCAGACAAGCCTGACGGCGCAACCCGAAACCGTTCAATTACAAGTCCGATATCGGACGTATTACCTTGCACCGGCTGGCAGTGATTCATCCTACGAATAAATGGATCTACGGATTCTGCCGACTAAAGCGATCCGCATCGTGGGTCGAACTTGCGATTAGCGGGCTACGGCAGCACGCTCCGCCTGGAAACGGTGGGACGTTCGTCGGTTTGCCGTGCAGTCACTCGGCTCGCAGGATTCCGAGGAATCGCGTAGCACTGGGCTCACCGGGATGGACGACGATGGCGCAGTACGCCTTGATGCCATCGCGGCGGCCCGCCGCGTCGGACAAATTCTTGAAAGGCACCGAGTTGGGTGCGAGTCCGACGCGTGATGTTGAAGGTCTCCGAGGCGGACGGGGTGTCGCTTGTGCGCGGGCCGGGCGCTCCGAAGGAGCCTGACCGGTTTCCCGGACACGGTTTGTGTGGTGATCATGCCGCCTCGGATGGTCCCTGGCACACGGCGTGTGCACGCGTCGGACCGGAGATTCAGGCTGCGAGCGAGAACAAGGGCCTGATCCGTGGGAAACGTTACGCGCGCCACCACGCCGGTGGCCACGTTGTCCTGAGCGGGACGGCAGCGTCGAGCACCTGGACGCGAATGCGCAGTGGCCGACCGCTCCGCCACTTCCCGGCCGCCGACCTGAACATGTGAGCGGCTTTTCGGCACTTGAGTCACGCGTCGGGCAACGCGGGAATCGTGCTCATGTTCGCGGCCGGCGCGACCGCCCTTGGCTGTTGACCCGATTCCCCGAGTGAGGATACGGTCGGTATAACAAACACCTGATCGATACTACGAAGGTGCTCGACGCGTCGAGTTGGCGGATCTGCGGAGCAGGCATGAATCTGGGTTATGGCGGAAAGCGTGCAGTCGTCACCGGAGCTGCTTCCGGATACGGGGAGCGCGGTCGAGAAAACGCTCGTGGACGAGGGTGCGGAGGTCCACGCGATCGACGTCTCCGCAATGGGCGTCAACGTCGCGAAAGCGTACGAGGTGGACCTGCGAGATCCGTCCGCCGTGATCGATGCTTCCGCAGCGATCCCCGGGGAGGTCGACGTCCTCTTCAACTGTGCGGTATCGGTCGCCGGCCCAACGGAGCGGATGTCATCGGCAATATCGCCTCCACGTCTGGCCGCTATTGGCCCGCGAAAATCGACGAACCGTTGAGCTTGATCGAGATCGCAGATGACCAGGGCAGCGGAGCTGGCCCAGCGGGATCCGGATGAACGCCATGCCCTTCCGCCATACGAGGAAATCCGGCGTCCTGCGCCCCAGCTCGGGTGAAGTTGTCGCAGAGCTTTCCAGCCATTCTCGACCGTGTAGAGGAAAGGCCAACAGTGGAGACAACGAAGTCGCCGTCCCGCATCCTCGCCGTGTTGAGCGATGAGGGTTTCGTCGCCAATCCGTACCCCGGGTACGGGATGCTGACGAGCGAAGCTCCGTTGTTCTGGTCGACCGCTACGGACTTGCTTGTCTCCTCGCACCAGCTGTGCCGTGAGGTGCTGACCGATGCGGTCGCCTTCGGGCAACATCATGGTCCCTATCCCAGCTTCGCCAAGATGAATCCACCGGAGCACACCCGGTTGCGGCGCCTTGTGAGCCGGGTGTTCACGCCTCGGGCGATCGAGTCCTACAAGCATCGAATCAGCCACTTCGTTGACCAGCTCCTCGACGACCTCGTTAGCCGTGGGGAGATGAACCTGATCGCCGACTTCGCGCAGCCGCTCCCGACTCTCGTCATCACGGACATGCTGGGCGTGCCTTATGAAGATGGCGTGCTCTGGGAAAAATGGGCCAATGCGATTCACACGCATGCCACCGTTCCGATGTTCCTGGGGCTGAGCCGCTCCGCCGACCTCCACAAAGTTGCGGGCGCTGCTGCCGAGGAGGAACGCGAGTACTTCCGGGAGATCGTTGCCCGTCGCCGCCTCGAGCGATCGGACGACATCATCAGCCTCCTCGTCGCCGCGGAGGAGGACGGTGACCATCTCACGGAGGACGAGCTTCTCTACACACTCGTCCTGTTACTGGGCGCCGGCCATCACACCAGCGTGAATCTGATCGGCAACGGGATGCATGCCTTGCTCTCGGATCCGCAACAGGTCGAGGCGCTCCGGGCGGACCCGACGATGTTGGACAACGCGATCGAAGAGATGTTGCGGATCGATCCACCGCTTCAGGCGGAGCCCCGAATCGCTCGTGCCGACGCGACGATCGGCGGCGTGTCCGTACCGGAGGGAACTACGGTGCATTGCCTGCTTGCTGCAGCTAATCGCGATCCGGCCGTCTTCGACCGTCCCAATACCTTCGACATCCATCGACCGAATGCCAAACAGCACGTCTCCTTCAGCGTCGGCATTCACCATTGCCTGGGAGCGCCGCTGGCCCGAGCCGAGGGGACGATCGCGATCGGAGAGATGCTGCGCCGCATGCCCGGCCTCCGCGCGACCGGTATCGGCCAGCAGGACGGCCTCTATCGTCTGCGTGGTCTGGCGAGCCTTCCGGTGGCCTGGTCCGCTTGAGCAGGTATCGGTAGTCCTTGAGGAGGGAGAGCGGCCGTGGATCGCCACTTACGGAAACACTTCATCGGCGGACGGTGGGTCACACCGTCGACAGATGACTTGATTGAGGTCGTCAACCCGTCTACCGAGCGGGTGGAAATGTCGGTGCCTTCCGCAGGCACGGCCGAAATCGGGGCGGCCGTGGGAGCGGCTCGTGAAGCTGCTGCCGCCTGGGCCGCAGTCGGTGTCGAAGCGCGCGCTGCCCTCATTGACCGTGCCGCGGTGATCGTCGCGAGCCGGGCTGCGGAGATCGGGTCGATCATGACTGACGAGATGGGCGCTCCCCTTGCTGGAACGGTGGGGGGGCAGGTTACTGCTTCCGTGGCGGCCATGCGCGAGCTGGCCGAGATCGCACGCACCATCCCTGAGCGGGAGGTTCGATCGGGACGTGGGCCAGATGCCCTGATCCTTCGGGAGCCCGTTGGCCTGGTGGCCGCGCTCACTCCGTGGAACGGCCCGTTCGCCACTGCGGTCAACAAAGCCGCCGCAGCATTGGTGATGGGCAATCCGGTCATCTGCAAACCCTCGCCCCAAACGCCGCTGGACGTCTTTATCCTCGGCGAGAGCCTGGCTGAAGCTGGCCTACCGGACGGACTGTTCAGCGTCCTTCCGGCCGGCCCCGAGATTTCGGCTGCGCTGGTAGCCCATCCGGGGGTGGCGGCGATCAGCTTCACCGGCTCGTCCGCGGTCGGACGTCAGATCGCACAGGGCGCAAGCGCGCGGTTCGCTCGGGTGCAACTCGAGCTGGGCGGAAAGTCGGCGGCGCTCGTCCTCGATGACGCCGATCCGGAGAAGGTGGCGGCAGTTCTACGGGGAGGTGTCTTCCGCAACAGCGGGCAAGTCTGTAGTGCCTTGACGAGGATACTCGTGCCTCGCGCACGCTACGACGAGTTCACCGATGCGCTGTGCGCGGAAGCCGAACAGATCGTCGTTGGCGACCCGCGCGACGCGCGCACCGAGATGGGACCGTTGGCCAGCCGGGCCCAGCGCGATCGCGTCGAGTCGATGGTCGCCGAGGGAGTCCGTGCCGGGGCGCGGATCGCGACTGGCGGCCGGCGTCCGAAGGGTTTGAATGCCGGCTGGTATTACACGCCAACGGTGCTGCGGGACGTCACCAACGACATGGGCGTCGCGCGGGATGAGATTTTTGGCCCGGTCGCGGTAGTCATCGCGCATGACGGGGACGAGGATGCCATCCGCATCGCCAACGATTCGCCCTACGGTCTGCACGGAGCGGTCTTCACGGCGGATGACGAACGTGCCCTTCAGGCCGCGTGGCGGGTTCAGTCCGGCACCTTCAGCATCAATCAGTGCGTGAACAACCCGACGGCTCCGTTCGGTGGGGTCAAGGAATCCGGAATTGGACGTGAGCACGACGTCGAGGGCCTGACCTTCTTCACGGAACTCAAGACCGTCAACCTCACGCCGGCCATAGCGAGCTCGTTACGCGGCGAATCCCCTCCTCCGACAGCTTTCTGACCGATTCGACCCGAGTCGGCACTTGGTTGCTGTCCTGCTGCGGCGGACGGCAGTGGGGCCGGTCTCTGATCGCTAGAGGCCGGCCCCACTCGCATCCGTTGCGGCCATCGCCGCCGCTGATCCGTTACGTCAGCAGCTTCGCGGCGATGATGTCCGACGGCTTAACGATCGGGCTGGGCTTGATGCCTCCGTACTGCTGGAGGAAGTCCAGGGTCTGTTGGACATCCGACGTCTTGAACGTGGTTTGCATCAATCCGGCCGTCTTGGCGATCGCGTCATCCAGGCCGGGCGTGTCGGCAGGAATCTGGGCCGCACCGATCGCGACGGCGTGAATCGCGTCCTTGTTTTTGGGGTCTTGCATGAACTTTCGGGTGTCGTCCACCACGCCCTGGAACTCGGACACGATCTCCGGGTGCTTCGCGACATAGTCGGCCGTTGCGAAGAAGCCACTCCACGCCATGTTGGTGACGGCGGAGGGGCCTTGCAGGGTGAGTGTCATGACGACCCGGCCACCGGCCTGCTGAAGGACGCTTCCGGTGTTTCCGAAGTCGACCATGTCGACGTCGGCCTGCCCCGTCTTCATGGCTGCGATCTCCGGGCCGCCGTGCGCGATAGACAGGTTCGTGTAGTCGTTCTTCGAGAGTCCGGCCTCCGTGAACATCGCGGTCAAGATCTGATCGAACGCGCTTCCGGCGCCGCTCGCCGAGATCACTGTCCCCTTCAGTGCCTTGATCGTCGCTTGCCAGCCATTAGGGCCACTGGTGGCGACGGGCACGTTCGACAGCTTGGAACTAACCACGAGGTTGTAGGCGACGCCCCTGGTGTTCGGCGCCACCATCGTCAGACGTGAACCGGCCTGGAAGGCGGTCGCAGCCGCCGAGGTGGTTTGGGTCACCACATCGGCCGAGCCGCTCACGACCGCGGACAGGATCGCCGATCCGGAGGTGACGCCGGTAATGAAGTTCGGCTTGATGCCGTGCTTCTCGAAGAAGCCCTGTTCCTTCGCGACCCAGAGAGGTAGCCCGGGAACGGACGCTTGCGACGCGATCACGTTGACATTCTTGAGGGTCGCGGCGCCCGAACTTCCGCCGGTGGCCTTCGACGAGGAACTGCCGCAGGCGCTCGCAAGGAGGGCCGTTCCCACTACGGCCGTAGCCAGCATGAGGGCCTGGGGCCGACGAAACGATTTCAAGGTGGTATCCCCATCCTGTTTGTAATGAAAATCAGCTGTTCGTAATAACGAACGTATGGAGTGTTGCCTTCAAACCCTGTGATGTCAATCACTACGGACCCACCGGGGTTCGAGGCCTGGCCCCCGTCCTGTCCGGAAGGCACCCGGGAGGAGCTTGTGCGGTCCTGAGGCGGGAGCGGTTGGCCCCACCCGGGCCTCGGCTGCCCGCCGCTGGGCTCAATATCCGGAGCGAGGCGGGTGGGTCGGCGTCGTACCGTTCGGTCCTAATGTAACCGGGCGTTTGATACTGTGAACATCTCACTTCTGCCGACTCCTGCGGAGGCCTTGTGGACCATGCTGCATCCGCCGCCACGCGATCCGGGCTTAATCACATCGGTCTCACCGTCACCGACCTCGAGGCGTCGGTCGCGTTCTACACAGACGTGGTCGGAATGGGCTTCTTCAAGCGGGGCTTCAAGACTGGCGGGGACTGGTTCGACACGTTGACGCGCAACTCCGGCGCGCTCGTGGATGCCGCGTATGTCGGCTACGACAACGTTCGCCTCCAACTCGTGCAGTACCACGAGGGCGCCGGGGAACCGTCTGCGACCGGCCATAACCGGGCCGGCAACCTGCACCTTTGCATCGACGTCGCGGACGTCGACGCAAAGCACGCAGAGATCCTCGCGACCGGCCGGTACAACCCGACCCGCATTGTGGAGATCGCTGGCGGCGTCGCCCGCAGCTTCTACGTTGAGGATCCGGACGGCGTTCCCGTCGAGTTCTTGCAACGGGCAGACGACGCATGACCGGATCGGTGCCTGCCCCGGTAGGCGGCGGGATCATTGGGCTGAGACCCGCTCTGGCAGTGAAGATCAACGGTCTGGTGCCGCTTCTCGCGTCCTCGATTGAGGAATTGCCTGCGGCAGCGGCTCATCTCGAAAGCCTCGGTGTTGATCAGCTTGTCCTCGGACATCACTGGTTCTCCGATCCGGAAACAACTCATCCTGGGTCGATCCCACTCGATCCGAACCGGGTTTCGCTCGATCCACTCGTTGTCATCGCGGGCCTCGCGACGAGAACGCAGAATTTGCGATTCGCGACGGGCGGCCTGATTGCCTCGCTCTACCATCCGCTCGCCCTGGCCAAGTCGGTCGCCACCCTCGATCAGCTGTCCGGAGGACGCTTCGAACTTGGCCTGGTTGCGGGCTGGCAGCAATCGGAATTCGCCGCCGCTGGTGTGCCTTTTGACGAGCGCTTCGGACGAATGATCGAAGCCGTGCAGGTTTGCCGGGCCGTCTGGTCGGGATCCCCTTTCTCCTTTGAGGGGCGATGGCTTACCGTAGGACCGGCGTACAGCCAGCCGCTTCCGATCTCCGGCGCACGGCTGCCAATCCATCTCGGTGGTGGCGCGACGCGCCCTGCTCTGGCGCGGGTCGTCAGGTACGGAGACGGCTGGATCGCGAGTGAGGCCGCAGACGCAGCGACGATCAAGACCGGATGTGTTCTGCTTCGCCAGTTGTGTGCGGAATCGGGTGTTGCGGCATCGAGGTTCGCGATCCGCGCTACCGCGTCTCCGGGTGGGGGTGTCGCAGACGTCCGAGCCGCGCTCTCGAGCTACCTGGACGCTGGCGCCACGGTCGTCACCCTGCCTCTCGCGAGCTGGGCAAGGTCAGGTGAGGAAGCGCTCGAAGTGCTGGCCGCGGCGGTGTCGACGGTGCACGAGGCTGGCCGCGTCCATCGCTGAGGTCATCGGACACCAGCGAGATCGAACGCGGCGGAGACCGCACGAAGCTCCGCGATCCGCCCGTCGAGCGTTTCGGCCGTCGGGGCCACACTCAGCGTCGTGACGCCCGCCGCCGCGAAGGCAGCCAACCGTTCGGCGAGTCGTTCGACGTCGCCGAGAAGGCTTGTGGCGTCGAGGAAACTGAAGGGAACGGCCGCCTCAGCCGCCGCAACATCGCCAGCCCGGAAGCGTTCCTGAATGATCATCGCTTCCGGCTCGTAGCCCATGCGGGCTGCAAGATCGAAGTAGAAATTCGCGCTGGCGGCGCCCATGCCTCCGATGTACATCGCGGCGGTCTTCCGAAGGAGATTCGCCGCTTCTTGCACGTCTGGCCCAGCGGCAAGCCGGACGGAGATCGCAATGTCGAACGCCTTGTCCACACCGCCGTCGCGACGACCTCCGGTCCGGAGGGAATTCAACGAAGGTGCCAAGTGCTCCGGGGAGCAGAACACCCCGAGCCAACCGTCCGCGATCTCCCCGGTCAGTTCGAGGTTCCGCGGTCCGAGGGCCGCGAGATAGATCGGGAGGTCATCCCTGACGGGGTGAAGAATGAGTTTGACACCGGCCCCGTCCTCGGACGCCGTTCCGCTGGCTGTTACGTGCTCGCGACGCAGAATCGCCCGGATTCGTTCCACGTACCGACGAGTTCGTTCCAAAGGAGCGGAGAACGGGACGTTGTGCCAGTTCGTAGTGAGGTGCGGACTGGACACCCCTAGGCCGAGATGAAAACGCCCTTTCGACAGCGCGTCGAGGGTCGCAGCTGTCATTGCTGTCATGGCTGCCGATCGACCCGGCATCTGCATGACCGCGGATCCGATTCCTATTCTTGTTGTCTTTGCGGCGATGTAGGAGAGAACGCTGACCGCGTCGGAACTGTACGACTCCGAGATCCAGACGATGTCGTAACCGAGACGCTCGGCTTCCTGCGCGAGCGCAATCCCGTCGTAGTCGGGCTGAGCACCCCAGTAGGACAGCTTCAATCCGAGGCGCATAGCGTTCCTCAGAACGCCGGGGAGGGGATGTGCCTGACCGAGCTGAAGATTGCTGCCAGCCCCTGACCTCCGCCGATGCACATTGTCTCGAGGCCGAACTGCGCGTCGCGTCGATCGAGCTCGTGGGCCAGCGTGGCGAGGATCCGTCCACCGGTTGCACCGACCGGGTGTCCTAGCGAGATGCCCGAACCAAGGACGTTCAGGCGGTCGAAATCCGCGCTGGTGAACTCCCATGCCCGTGTGCAGGCCAGCACCTGCGCGGCGAAGGCCTCGTTGAGCTCGATGAGGTCCATGTCGGAAAGCCGCAGATCGGCTCGCCGCAGTGCCTTCTCGACCGCTGGGACCGGCCCGATTCCCATCACGTCGGGACCGACCCCGGCCACCGCCCACGAGACCAATCTCACCAGCGGCCGGAGGCCCAGCTCCTGAGCCTTTGCGGGGGTCGTGACGATGCACGCCGCAGCACCGTCGTTCTGCCCGCTGGCGTTTCCGGCTGTCACCGTCGCCTCCGGATCCACTTTGCCCAGAATGGGCCGTAGAGTGGCGAGCTTCTCAACAGACGTGTCCGCGCGGGGGTGCTCGTCCTTCGTGATCTCGCGGTCTTCGCGCTGACCGCGGGCTACGACCGGCACGATCTCGTCCGCGAACAGGCCTCTTTCCTGTGCGGCGACCGCGCGCTGGTGGGAACGGACCGCGAATTCATCCTGTTCCTCACGGGAAATCCGATACTGGCGCCGGAGGTTCTCCGCGGTCTCGAGCATGCCTCCGGGGACGGGATAGTTGATCCCGCCCGCGGTGACGCGTCCACGCTGCAAGGAGTCGAAAAGGTGCAGGCCCGCATCGGGAATCCCGCGACGACCCTCGTGGGTGAAGAAGGGGGCATTACTCATCGATTCCGCGCCACCGGCGATTACCAGGTCGGAACTGCCGGTAGCGACCTGAAGGCAGGCGTAGATGACAGCTTGCAGACCTGAGCCGCACCGGCGATCAAGTTGCAGACCGCCGGTATCGACGGACAAGCCTGCGTTTAGCGCTACGACCCGGCCGAGCGCTGGCGCTTCCATGCTCGAATAGCACTGGGCGAATAGAACGTCATCGACGTCGCCAGCCTGCAGGCCCGCGCGCTCGACGAGTGCCTTGACGACGGTCGTCCCGAGGTCCTGCGCTGAAAAGTCCTTGAGCGCTCCACCCATCCGACCGACCGGTGTGCGAACCGGCTCGCAGATAACCGCGTCCATCATGCCCCGGCCCTCCCTTCGATGAGGAGCGTGGCGACCTCGTCGCGGTTTACCGATGCGGTGCCGAGGAGCGACTTGTCGACCATCGCGCGTCGCCAGAACAGGTGGGCGTCGTGTTCCCAGGTGTAGCCGATCCCCCCGTGGACGTTGATCAACGTTACGGCCGCGAATTCTACGGTTTCACTTGCGTACGCGGCAGCGGCCGCCGAGTACAACCTCGCCTCGGCGGGTCGGAAGTCATGTGCCCAGGCGGCGAGCCATACCAGGCTTCGTAGTTGTTCTTGCGCGACGTATACGTCCACCAGGGCGTGTTTGATCGCTTGGAAACTGCCGATCGTCCGGCCGAACGCCTGCCGCGTCAACGCGTAGTCGCGCGCTCGGGAGAGGGCTTCGATCGTCGTACCGAGATCCTGCGCAGCCAGGAGCACCCGGGCGGCGTCGAAGGCATCTTCCCACGCCGCTTGGGCAGGGGGACCGGAAAACAGGATCGTGGCGGGGGCGTCCGCTGCGAGTAGTCGGCCGATGCCACGCGACGGATCGAAACTTCGACCAGGCTCGACCGCGAGAGAGCGCTTGTCGACGGCGACGACAGACGGTCGGTCCTCGAACTCGGTCAGCGTCAGCACCACGTCGGCGGTGAGCGCGTTGAGCCCGGGACGCAAGTGGCCGGAGACCGTCGCTCCGTCGAATCGAAGATCTCCGGCCTCCAGCACGGAGACCTGGATATCGCCGGAGATGGTGCGGGCCAGCAGGTCTCGTGCGTGGGGCGACTGTTCGGCTGCCGCCTGAAGGAGGAGCACCGCGCGGCCGCTTGTTCCGACGAGCGTGTCTGCCGTCAGGAACCGCCCGGCCTGGGTTGCGATTACGACAAGATCCAGCAGGCTGGCGTCGCTTCCGCCGTATTGTTCGGAGCCGATGAGGCCTAGGAATTCCATGCCTGCCAATTCGGCGGTGAGTGTCGGCATGGTTTCCAACTCCGATGAGTTGTCCAGAGCCTCGCGGAGTGCCTTGATCGTGTCGAGAGATCCGAAGAAGTCCTTGGCCGCGGTTTCCAACATCAACTGTTCCTGTGACAGGCTGAAGTCCATGTCATCGCCCGCTTTTCGGTCCGCCGGCGGGTGACGCTTCCGTGGGAAGCCCGAGGACGCGCTCACCCAAAATGTTCTTCATGATCTCTGCGGTCCCGCCGGCGAGGGCGATTCCCGGAGCAACGGTCGCCGCATACGCCCAGGGGCGCGTCGCCACGCCATCGGTTTCGAACATCGATGTGTCTCCCTCGAGGGCTAGACCCAGGTTCGCCGACCTACGCAGGAGCTTTGCGGCGGACAACTTAGCTACGCTGCCTTCCGGCCCTGGGCGACCACCTTGCGCGATTGACGTCACCAGCCTGTTCCCGGTCATTCGGCAGGCCAGCGCTTCGATCCAGCAGGCGGCGAACTCGTCGCGAAGGAGCGATTGTTGCGTTTCGGAGAAGTCCGTGATCTTCGAGGCAAGCTGTCTAACGAGAGCGTCGGGCCCGGCGCCGTACGTCGTCCCGTCGCCTGCGACCGTGAACCGTTCGTTCATGAGCATGGTCAGGGCTACCGCCCAACCGTCGCCGACGGCACCGACGATCCCGGTGTCGGGCACGTGGACGTCGTCAAAAAAAACCTCGTTGAAGTGGGCGATTCCCGTCATGTCGCGCAATGGCCGGACTTCGACCCCGTCGGCGTGCATATCGACGATGAACATCGACAATCCCTTGTGCTTGGGAAGCGAGGCGTCGGTGCGGGCAAGCAGCAACCCGAAATCGCACCATTGAGCACCTGTAGTCCACACCTTCTGGCCCGAAATCAACCAACCTCCCTCGACTTTCTCCGCCCGCGTGGTGACACCGGCAAGGTCGCTTCCGGCGGCGGGCTCACTGAAGAGTTGGCACCACAGCTCGTCGGCGCGTAACAACGGCCTTAGGTACCGCTCTTTCTGCGCGGGGGAACCGTGGACGATCAGAGCAGGGCCGCACATACCGATGCCGATCCAGTTGATGTGCCGTGGGATGCCGGCCCGCTCGAGTTCTTGATCGACGATGATCTGTTCGAGTCGGCTGCCCGCTCGGCCGCCCGCTTCGGTGGGCCACGAGACGCCCACGAGGCCTAGGTCGTATAGCGCCCTTTGTGTGGCCTGGTATTCGAGGGTGTGGGTGCTAGGGCTGACAGCAGCGTCGACAAACTCAGCTGCATGCTCCTTGATGATCGAACGGACCTGAGCGCGGTAGGAGGCTTCTTCGGGCGTGTCATCCAGATCCAAGGCGATCTCCTAGCGAGGGGGGAACACCGATCACAGTATTGACCGATAGTATGCAACTGCAAATCGTTAGCGAGGTTGGATCCCCCTATTCGCCTTCTGAAAGTGAGCGGTCGGTGCGTCGTTTCGAGAACGTCGAGGAGCTTCAGGCGGCGGTCGGGGAGGACCTTGGCCACGGAGAATGGTTTGAGATCACCCAGGAACGGGTCGACCTTTTCGCCGAGGCAACCGGTGACGACCAGTGGATCCATGTCGACACCGAACGTGCGGCGGCTGGGCCGTTCGGCGCGACAATCGCCCACGGGTACCTCACATTGAGCCTCCTGCCGAAGTTGGTCCGTGACGTGTACCGGCTCGACGGCGTCAAGATGGGTATCAACTACGGCCTGGACCGGGTCCGGTTCACCTCGCCGGTAGCCGTCGGGGCCCGGGTTCGAGTCGGTTGCACCCTGGTGTCCGTCACGGGCACGCCGAATGGTTTTCAGGTCAAAATGCGCTCGATAGTCGAGCTGGAGAACCAGGACCGCCCGGCCTGTGTGGCAGACACGATCAGCTTGGTCATACCGGCGTGAGTCTTTAGGGGCGTGCTACTGTCATCGCGCGTTCGCTATGACGACCAGGACGAATCACCAGTAAGCCGGACTTCGACCACCGCGTTTGACAGGCCGGGTGATATCGCAATCGGGTGGGCGCCTATTGGATGACCGACGACGTTGGCGAGGGGTGATGGCTCGACCGGCACGTTCCGTGAGTCGGACAGTTCAAGTGCTCAACTTCATGGCGAGCCGCCCCGGTCAACGGTTCACTTTGACAGAGATCGCCCGCGCGTTGGAGCTGAATAAGGCAAGTTGTCACGCGATGCTGATCGAGCTTGCCTCCGAAGGAATCGTGCTGCGCCGAGCTTCGGACAAGACTTACATTCTTGGTGGCGCCCTGGTGAACTTGGGGCGCGCCGCAGGAATCAGCAGCGAAGAGGTGCTTGACATTGCCCGCGCGGAGCTCATCGCGATCCACGACGAGTTGGGTGTCTCGTGCGTCGCAACGAAACGACGAGGGTTCGAGAGCGTCGTCGTCGCGCGACGCGACACGCAACGCCCGTTGATCGACTATTCGCCGGTCGGAAACTCGGCCTTATTGACTCCGCCGTCAGGCCAGGAATTTATGGCATGGGCGAATCGGGACGTGGTCGATCGCTGGCTCGACTTGTCGATCTCAGCGGACCTTTCGCAGCGGGAGGCGTACTACCAGCGCCTGGCGCAAGTACGTTCGGTCGGTTACCGGGCGTCCGTGCTCGATGAAGCTCGCGCCCTCCGGCGCCTGTTACGTAACTTCACCCACCTCCCGGGTTCCGCGGAGTTGATCGACGCCGTCGGCAAGCTGGCGTTCGGGCCGTTCGAGTTGGAGGACTACGAACCCCGGCTTGCGATTGTTACCCGCTTCAAGGCGCCCATCTTCGGACCCACTGGCGCAGTGGAACTCGTGCTTACCATGAGCCAGTTGCCGCCCGATCTTCCGATCGACGAGCTGCGCGACTATGTCGCTCGGCTCATGAAGGGAGCGCAAAGCGTGACCCGGTCGATCCACGGATTTGAGCCAACCCCGGACTGGGTATCACCAACGGAGAACGTCGTCGACATGCCGCAGATGCTGTCTCCTGAGGCGAGTTGACGACTTCGGCTCGTCAACTACCGGACGCATATTTTTCGAGTTCTTCGATGAACACGCGTGCTCCTCGTTCATATCGCCCGAGGCCCTGTCCCCCTGAGTGGGGTGTCACAACGACCCGGGGATGAGTCCAGAGGGGTGACCCAAAGGGGAGTGGCTCCGTCTGCATGACGTCGAGAACCGCTCGCCCAATCCCGCCCGCGTCGAGTGCCTCGATCAGGGCGACCTCGTCGACGAGCGACCCGCGCGCGACGTTCACGAACAGAGCATCGCTACGCATCTGAGCAAGAAACGTCGCGTCGACGACTGCCGGCTCGTCGATCGCTGCTGCTCGCGCAAGGACGACGACATCGCTGCCGGGAAGGAGGCTCCACAGCTGGTGCGGTGCTCGCCAAGAAAACTCCGGACTAGCAGGCGGTTCGTGGCGCGAAACGCCGTTGACGTTCGCGCCGAACGCAGCTGCCAGACGGCAGACCGATTGCCCGATTGAGCCCAGCCCGATCACGGTCCACGTGGTCTGCGCTAGTTCGCGGAACTCGTGTGGCTCCCATGCAGCCGACGCTTGGGCTGCTCGCCAGCGATCTGCCTCTTGCAGGAAATCCAGCGCTTCGCGTATCACGAACTCGCTCACAGGTATCCCGTAGATATGCGAACCCGTGACCCGAACACCACGATCTCGGAGTTTGCCGAAGAACGGCGAATCCAAGCCGGCTGTCGAGCTATGGAGCCATTTGAGGCCTGGCGCGGCCGCGGCAAGTCCGGCGAACGACGAGGTTCCGGCTCCACCGGCGAACAAATCGCTCGAGAACCACGCGATGTCCGGGGTCACGTCGGCGCCTACCGGGCGCAACTGCTCGTCGCAGGCCCCAGAGTCCGTCGCGACGAGGAACTGCGCGCCGGGAACGGCGGAGCGGACCGCGCCGCCGAAACGTTCATAGGCCGCCTGCGACAACAGGATCCGGAGACCGGCACCGTCGTGCTTCATCGCGCCACCCTCCCGAACTCTCCACCGCGGAGAAAGTCGAAGTCACAGCCTTCGTCGGCCTGTAAGACGTGATCGACGTACAACGCCTCGTAACCCCGCGTCGCCTGGCCAGACGAGGTCGTCGGCGGTCTGGTGCTGCGGCGGGCGAGCTCGGCGTCGTCGATGTGCACCGTTAATGCCCCGGCGAGCGCATCGAGGCTGACAGTGTCGCCGTCGCGAACGGCCCCCAGCGGTCCTCCGACGGCTGCCTCAGGGGTGACGTGCAGAACCATCGTCCCGGGATGGGTGCCGCTGACCCTCGCATCGGTAACACGCAGCATGTCGCGAACCCCAGACCTATAGAGAGCATCAGGAATGGGGATTCCGTTGGCCTCCGGCATTCCCGGCGCGCCCTGGGGTCCAATGCCGCGCAAGATGAGCACGCTGTCCGCAGCAATGTTCAGCGCCGGATCATTGATCCGGGCGTACATGTCATCGACGCCATCGAAAACGACGGCGGGTCCCGCATGCTTCAGCAGCGCAGGGGTCGCCGTCGACGTCCGGACGATGGCGCCGCGGGGTGCCAGGTTTCCGTGCAGGACGCGAATCTCGCTCTGAGCGTGGATCGGTTGCCGCGCGGTTCGGATGACCGTCCCGTCGGGTTGAGCCGCGTCGGCCAGAAGATCGCGCCAGGTTAGACCGGTGACAGTCACGGCATCGAGGTCCATGAGGTCCCCGAGACCGCGCAGGAGCGTCGGCACACCGCCTGCCTCGTGAAAAGCGCTGAGCAAGGTCGGACCTGCAGGTCGCACGGCGGTGAGTGTGGGGGTCGTTTCGGCGAGCTGTTTGACTCGGGCAGGGGACATGTCCAGATCCAGTCGAGCGGCGATAGCTGCCAGGTGAATGAGGGCGTTCGCGGACCCGGATACCGCGAGGACAGCTCGCATCCCGTTGTCCAGCGCAGCTTGCGTCATGACCTGGCTCGGAGTCAGGTCGTTCCGAACGGCTAGCACTGCCTGAATGCCGGATCGTTCCGCCGCCTGCGACCGTCGTCCGTCCGGCGCCGGAATCACCGCGCTGCCAGGCAGTGACATACCCATGGCCTCGGTTGCGATCGCCATCGTGCTCGCCGTACCCATGACGTTGCACGTTCCGACGGAGATGTTGAAGCAGGTCTCGAGCTGGTCCCATTCGCGGTCATCGATCTCGCCTGCACGGCGTTGGGCGGCGAGTCTCCAGTAGTCGTCGGTGACGAGCGGCTCGCCTCGGAAGCGGCTTTCCAGGCGGGGTCCGGCCGCTACGACCACGGCAGGCTTCCCCGCGCTTGCCGCGCCCATGAGCATGGCCGGAATTGTTTTGTCGCAGCCGCCAAGCAGGACGACGCCGTCGATAGGACTCCTGCGGACCATCTCCTCCACATCCATCGACATGAGGTTGCGGAGCAGCATCGATGTCGGCGACACGAAGTTCTCGCCAATGCTGATGGTCGGAAATTCAAGCGGAAGGCCACCGGCTTGAATCACCCCCCGTTTCACGGCTGCGGCGAGGTCTCGGAGGCCGGCGTTGCACGGGTTGAGCTCACTCCAGCTGGAGCAGACGCCGATGACCGGACGAGAGCGGGTAAGGTCGCCGAAACCCTCGGCCCGAAGCCAGCCACGAAGGACTGAGCCTCCAGCGTCCCCGTCCAAGCGCTCGCTACCCGCCACGTTTGCATCGGCCATTTCGTTCACCATCACAATCGCTGGTTCGGTATAGCGTACGGCTTGCGACAAGAGGACTCTTCCTTCGTCAGCAGTCGACCTCTCGATTCACCCGTCCCACAAGGCGCGCATCTGTTACATCTCGCCATTGACACGCACCGCCTAGGGGGGGAACTATTCAAGATAGCGAACCCATGTTCGATATTCTGTCCGTATGACCCCGATGGTCCCCGTGGTTGGCACCTGGGGTGTGGAGGTGAAACCGCGTTGTACGACTTAAAGATCAAGGGCGGCACGATCATCGACGGTACCGGCGCCCCCAGGTTTGTGGGCGACATCGGGATTCGGGACGGCAAGATCGCGGCAGTCGGAACGGCGCCGGAGGAGGCAGCTGCCGAGATCGATGCGTCCGGCAAGGTGGTGTGCCCCGGATTTATTGATATCCACACCCACTACGACGTCCAGATCCTCTGGGACAAGTTCCTGACGTTTTCACCGAGTCACGGTGTGACGACGGTCGTTCAGGGCAACTGTGGATTTGGGATTGCTCCGACGCGTGCGAAGGACCGCGAGTTCATCTTGCGGATGCTGCAAGACGTGGAGGGCATGAGCTATCGGTCGACGTCAGTAGGACTCGGCGAGGACTGGGGATTTGAGACATTTCCGGAGTACCTCGATCTGCTCGATCGTCGAGGTGTGGCGATCAATGTTGCGCAGATGATCGGGCACACGGCTGTGCGTATCTGGGTGATGGGCGACGAGGCGTCCGAACGCCAGCCGACGGAGGCCGAGCTCAAGCGCATGCACGAACTGGTGCGCGAGGCGTTAGCGACTGGAGCAGTCGGCTTTGCGACTTCAAACAGTCCGGCGCACACGGGCCACGGCGGGAAGCCGGTGCCAAGCCGGGTGACCAGCATCGAGGAGCTCGCATCGTTCGCGGCGGTGATCGCGGAAGCCGGCCACGGTTCTTACCAAATGACCTGGGGCCCAGAGGTAACCGTCGACAACGTCACCAAGATCATGGCCGACGCGCCGCAGGTGCCGATAGCCGACCCGGGAATTGCGTCTCGAGGCGGCCAAGAGGATGGCCGGATCGCGGCGGTCGAAGCTGCGTGGGCGGAGGGTTTCCGCTGGTACCCGCAGGTTTCGGCGCTGACCAATACGTTCGAGGTCGGCCTGGCGAATCCGTACATGTTTGCTCTCGACCAGCCCGCAGGCACGATGAACTGCAAGCCGATGCACGAACTTTTCGACGAGCTGGCTGATCTCGAATCCGTCGACGAGCGACTTGCCGCTTACGGGCGCCCCGGTTTCCGAGAGGCGTTCATCGAGCACACAAGCCGGGACGACTGGATGCAGAACTACTGGCCGTGGCTGCTCGTCGGCTACGCTCCCGGGCACTCAGAGTGGGAGGGCCGTCGCGTCCTCGACGTTGTCGAGGAACTCGGATTACCGCCGGGGCAGTGGTTCTTCGATCTGTCGATAGAGACCAACCTCAAGGCCACCCTCCTCGCGCTGTCGGGTAACCGGGTTCCAGAAGGGCACCTGCGCCTTCTTAAGCACCCTAAACTGCGGCTTGGGCTGGCGGACTCTGGTGCACACAACGGCGAGATCTGCGATTACCGGTACCCGACTTACATTCTTGGGCGGTGGGTCCGCGAACGGCAGGCCTTCACGCTTGAAGAAGCGATCAAGAAGATGACGCTGGACGAGGCCGAGTGCTACGGGATCGTCGACCGGGGAGTCTTGCGGGAAGGGCTCGCTGCGGACGTGGTCGTGTTCGATCCCGACACCGTGATCGATGGCCGGATGTCCCAGTCGCACGACCTGCCCAATGGTGCTCGTCGGTTGCGCAGCGACGGTATCGGTGTGGACTACGTGGTCGTGAACGGGACGGTCTTGCGGACGCCGGACGGATATGCCCTGACGGAAGAAGACCAACTCCCGGGCAAAGTGCTGCGGGAATTCGCCCACCACGCCTAACTGTTTCGACCGGATTCCGGAAAGGACATCCCATGATCGGCGCCGATACGAAACTCATTTCCGTTGACGATCACCTCGTCGAATATCCGGGGCTGTGGATCGACCGGCTGCCCAAGAAGTGGCACGAGATGGCCCCGCACGTCGTGGATCTCGGGGAGACCGAGCAGTGGTGCTTCGAGGGTGTCGTCGACGGCATGACCGGCCTGTCGGCCGTCGTCGGGACCGACTTGCGGGAACGGGCGCTGGATCCGCGCAGGTTCGAGGACATGCGGCAGGGTTGTTGGGACCCGGTCGCCCGGATTCCTGACATGGATCAAGACGGCGTGCAGATGCAACTCTGCTTTCCGAACTACTCGGGATTCGCGGGGGGCCGGTTCTACCGGGCGAAGGATAAAGAACTCGCCCTGCTGTGTATCAAGGCCTACAACGACTACGTCCTCGACGCCTGGTGCGCGGCCGCTCCCGACCGCTACATCTCGCTGATCATCTTGCCGCTGTGGAGTCGTGAGGAATCGGTCATCGAGATCGAGCGGTGCGCCGAGAAGGGCGCCCGGTCGATCTCGTTTCCGGACAACCCGGCATTCATGGGCGAGCCGTCGTTCCAGAGCGGCGAGTGGGACCCGGTCTTCTCGGCTGCTGAGGCCGCACAGATGCCGCTGTGCATGCACTTCGGCGGTTCCGGGATGACGCCGCCGATCTCGAAGGACGCGCCCCTCGCGGTGTGGACGACGCTGATGGGCGCCACGCTTTTCGGGTCGATGGCCGAGATCATCCTGTCGCCGGTCTTTCACAACCACCCGAATCTGAAGATCTGCTATTCAGAGGGCCAGATCGGTTGGATTCCGTATGCCCTGCAACGGATCGACCAGGTATGGAACGACTACAGATTCTTCAACCTCACGCCGTCGATCAATGCTGAGGTGTTGCCGAGCGACCTCTTCCGTAAGCACGTCTTCGGCTGCTTCATCGATGACCAGGTCGGTGTCGACCTTCGTCATCAGATCGGGCTCGACAACATCCTGTGGGAGTCGGACTATCCACACGCGGATTCGCTGTGGCCGAACAGCCGCAAGACTGCCGAGCGGTTGCTGTCTGACGTGCCGGAGGACGAGAGCAAGAAGATTCTCGAGACGAACGCGCGAAAACTCTTCCGTGTCTGACTTCGGGGCGCTGAAGGACAATCTTTCGACATTTCCTGATTACTTCTCCGCGCAAGATTTCTTCTTCCAGAACGGCTTGACGGACGGCCTGCCGATCGTCCCGCCGGTCCTCGAACTCGTGGGACCGATGCTCGCCATGACGAAGCGCGAACCCGGCGACGTCCTCGGGATCGTCGAGAACCGGACGTCCGGCATCACCGTTGAGCAGGCCGCGGTCTGTGCGGTGATGGCGGGCGCTCTCCCTTCCTACTTCCCGGTGGTACTAGCGATCTGGGAGGCCATCTTCGATCCCGGCTTCAACGCCGGTGCGGTGCTGGGGTCGTCCGGAGGGGCGGCCGTGACCGCCGTCGTCTCGGGTCAGTACGCCCGGCAGATCGGGATGAATAGCGAGAAGAACCTGTTCGGCCCCGGAAACCGGGCGAACGCCACGATTGGCCGCGCGATCCGGCTCGGGCTGCTGAACGCGCTGGGCTACCGGGTGGGGGAACTCGACGGGGCTGCGTTCGGGAACCAGGCCCGCTACACCTCGGCCTTCGCCGAACGGACTCCCCCGCCAGGATGGATGTCGCTGAATGCCCGGCTCGGTTACGGAGCGGACGCAACCACGGTGACTGTCGCGCCGACGGATGCACCGAGGCAGATGACGCACATTCTCAGTGGGGACGCAGAGAACGTCCTGAAGATGTTGACGGCATCGATGCAGGATGGCTCACACTGCGCGGCGGGCCGCGGAACGACGTTCTTCATTCTGCTGGGTCCGGAACACACGGCAATCCTCCATGAAGCCGGATGGACGATCGACGCGATCCGCGATCGCCTCAGCGAGTCCAGTCGTGTGCTACCGGAATTCCTCGAAGCAGCCGGCGCACCATTGCGCGAGGACCGGTTGCCGGTCGAACACGGTGATCGGATGGAACTTCGAGCCGACGGGACGCTGCCCACCGCGGACGCTGGGGACATCTTCGTCGTCACTGCGGGGGGTACCGGCGCCGGCTGGTCGCAGGTCCTGTTCGGTTATGCCCCACGCGCCGTGTTCCGGGCCGTAACCCGAGAGGTTGTGCTGCCGTGACCTTGACGGTCGTCATTCCGTTCGACCTCCATCCGGACGTTCCGTTGGGCGGAGCCGGATCGCAGGACATGCGGCTCGCTTCGGTGCGCGTCCCCAAATCGCCGGTGGTCGTCGCGTTCGTCGACAACCGCAAGCCCAAAGCTGGAACGCTTCTTCGTGCTGTCGGGGACGTGTTGGTCGAGAAGGGCATCATCGAAAGCTACTTCGTCTACGAGAAGCGAGCGATGGTTCCGCTCACGGACGTCGAATGCGACGAGATCGGTGGCCGCGCGAACGTCGTAATTAGCGGTGTCGGTGACTGTGGAGGGTGCACCGCGTGCAGCGTCACAGACGCGCTCCGGATGCTTGACCGCGGTTTCCCCGCGTTCATCGTCGCGACTCGAGCTTTCGAGACATTGGTCGACGCGACCGAACGCCAGTACGGCCTGCTCGGAATGAACCGGCTGTACGTGGATCACCCGGTGTGGAGTCGGGACCCCGGCTGGTTTGAGCACGCCGCCTCCCGCTTGGAGCCGGTGATCACCGGAGTGGTGACCGGAGGCATGACAATCGCTCCTACGAATGAGGCGGGTGAACCGGCAGCCAGGTCGGTTTTTGATGCGCTGGAGGGGCTGCGCGCGATCCTTGACACCGACGGGTATGGATTGGCAGTCGAAATGGCCGGGGACGGGTTGGCGCTAGCGATATCCGCCGATCCCGACACGTGCGCGGACTGCCTCGCCCCAGCCGGCGTGATCGCCGGGATCGCCCACGACATGCTAGGGAAGGCAGGATTCGACATCCCGACTTCCGCGATCACGGTGAACTTGCCGTCCTTGGACCAAAAGCTCACTAGCGCAGCCGAAATGGATTTGCCGAGTCCCTAGAAGATCCATGCGGTCCAAGTTGTAAGCACATCCGCGGACTCAAAGCCGTGACAGCAGCTACATGGAGGCATTGATGGCCCGTCTTGCCCAAACCGAGGGTTTGACCGATACACAGACCGAAATCGTCAGGGCGGTCCGCGCGTTCGTCACCAAGGAGATCCTGCCGAACGCGAACGATCTCGAGCATGCCGACGAGTTCCCCACCGCGATCGTCGAAACAATGAAAAGAATGGGCCTGTTCGGGCTCATGATCGATGAGGAGTACGGCGGCCTCGGGGAGTCGTTACTGACGTACGCCCTGTGTGTCGAGGAGATCGCCCGGGGCTGGATGAGCGTGTCTGGCGTTATCAATACTCACTTCATTGTGGCTTACCTTCTCAAGCAGTACGGCACTGATGAACAGAAGAGCCGGCTGTTACCGAAAATGGCGACCGGAGAGATCCGCGGCGCCTTCTCGATGAGCGAGCCGCATACCGGATCCGACGTCGCTGCACTGCGGACCAAGGCAGTCATCGACGGTTCGGATTACGTCCTGAGCGGCCAGAAGATGTGGCTGACGAATGGGGCCAGGGCTGGTGTTGTGGCCACCTTGGTGCGGACGGACGAGGGTGCGGACTCGGTCTATGGGAACCTGACCGCCTTCCTCGTCGAGAAGCCCGCCGGCTTCGGCGAGACCGTTCCGGGCCTGACCATTCCCGGCAAGATCGACAAGATGGGCTACAAGGGGGTGGAGACGACCGAAATGATCCTCGACGGCCTGCGGGTCCCTGCCAGCTCGATCCTCGGTGGCCAAGACGGCCGCGGAAAGGGCTTTTATCAGATGATGGACGGCGTCGAGGTCGGCCGTGTCAACGTCGCCGCCCGCGCCTGCGGCGTGATGCTCCGTGCGTTTGAACTCGCCGTGGCATACGGCCAGCAACGAACGACATTCGGCAAGCCGTTGGTTGAGCATCAAGCGATCGCCTTCAAGCTCGCCGAGATGGCCACCAAGGTTGAGGCGTCGCACGCGCTGATGGTCAACGCCGCCCGCCTCAAGGATTCGGGCCGGCGCAATGACGTCGAGGCGGGGATGGCGAAGTTGCTCGCAAGTGAGTACTGCTGTGAGGTCACCCAGGAGGCATTCCGCATTCACGGGGGCTACGGCTACGCCAAGGAGTACGAGATCGAACGGTTAATGCGGGAGGCGCCGTTCCTCCTGATCGGCGAGGGTACGAGCGAAATCCAAAAGACGATCATCAGCCGGGGCCTGTTGCGGGAGTACCGGGCCTGACCGATGGACAACCCCGAACCACTTACCGGTCTGCGGGTCGTGGAGCTGTCCAGCTTCGTAGCCACGCCGCTATGCGGACTCGTGCTCGGGCAGCTGGGGGCCGACGTCATCCGCATCGAGCCGTTGGGAGGAGCGCCCGATCGAGACCGGCTACCGCGCTCGCCCGAAGGGCGCAGCCTGTACTGGGCCGGGCTGAACAAGGGCAAGCGAGGCGTTGCTGTCGACCTCAGCTCCGCGAAGGGCCGCGAGCTGGTCGCCGAGCTCATGGTCAGCGGCGGCGAAACGGGAGGCATCGTGATCAGCAACAACGATCGCTATCCCGAGTTCTCGTACAAGGCACTGGCCGCGCGACGCCCGGACGTAATCCACGTTCTGCTCAACGGGATGCACGACGGCAGTTCCGCCGTCGACTACACGATCCAGGCGATGACCGGGTTTCCTCTCATCCAAGGCCCCGAAGACGCTGTGGGGCCGGTGAACTCGGTGGTTCCCTCGTGGGACCTCAGTTCCGGCCTGTACCTCGCGATCGGCATCTTGGCGGCGGAGCGCCGGCGGCGACTGACCGGAGCCGGATCATCGATCACGCTTTCGCTCGAGGACGTTGCCCTCGCGACCGCCGGGTCGCTCGGTTACCTCGCGGAGGCGCAACTCACCGGCGTGCAGCGAACGCCTTCGGGCAACGACATCTATGGCATGTATGGGCGAGACTTCACCTCCGGCGACGGAGTGCGGTTCATGCTCGCCGTCGTCACCAGTGGCCAGTGGCGCAAGCTGGTCGAGGACGCCGGCCTAGCTGAAGCTATGGCGAAGATCGAGAGGGAAAACCGGGCGAACTTCGCGGATGAGGCCGAGCGGTACCGCTGCCGTGGGGCGATCTCACAGCTGTTCGAACCGTTCTTCGGGGCGATGACATGGGACGCGATCCGATCCTTCCTCGCCGACTTGCGCATACCGGTCGGCCGATACCAGTCGTTCAACGAACTTTGGGAGCGCGGCTCAACGAATCTCGTTCCCAATCCGCTCTTCTCGCCCTTGCAGCAACACGGTGTAGCGAATGCGTACCAGGCACCGGGCCTACCACTTGCTTTCGACGGCCGTTACGTACCGGCGCTCGATGCGCCGACCGTCGGAGAGCACACCGACGAGGTGCTGATGTCGTCGCTCGGCCTCACCGCACAACAGGTGTCGCAGTTGCGGGCTGAAGGATTGATCTGATGAATACCGTGCCCGATGTCGTCATCTGCGAGCCGATCCGTACCGCTATCGGTGGCTACGACGGGATATTCAAATCGCTCAGCGCGGTCGACCGCGGAGTTGCAGCGCTGACCGGCCTGCTTCAGCGCACCAAAGTCGACCCGGGCGCCCTTGATGACGAGATACTCCACTGCAACGGCAACAGCGAGGGGCCGGCCATCTCGAAGCTGGAATGGCCAAGCTGTTTGCTTCGGAGGCGGCCATGGAGATCGCGCTGACGGCCGTCCGAGTCCACGGCGGCAACGGGTACTCGACCGAGTTCGACGTGGAGCGTTATTTCCGGGATGCGCCGTTGATGTTGATCGGTGAGGGTACGAACGAGAGCCGGCGCGGCATCGTTGCGGCCCAGCTCATCAAACGTGGAACGGTGGCTCCGTGAGCGCACTCCAGACCGGCATGATCACCAGCTGGCCGGCTGAGGCGTTCGCGGATCTGCTCGGCGTCGAGCCGCCAACGAACAACGGCGGCACGGCGCTGCCGCTGTTGTGGCACTGGTTCTACGTCCTCGACCATGCACCGCAAGCTGACTTGGGCGAAGACGGCCACCCCGCGCCATCACCGCTCGCCGTGCCGTCTCCGCCCAGAGCCGGCATGCGACGCATGTTCGCGGGCGGTCGCGCGGAAAACATCGCACCCCTCCAGATCGGGCGTTCGGCGACCCGGCGAAGTTCAGTGCTCCGTGCGGTCACCAAGCGGGGGAGAAGTGGCGAACTCACGTTTGTCACGGTGCTCCACGAGATCTGGCAGTCACGCCGACGCGTGATACGGGAGGAACAGGACATCGTGTACCGGGATGCGACGCGGGAGCCAAGCGTGGTCGCCCCGTCGGAGGGAGCGCAGGCGCAGGTGGTCCCCGACGGTGATGCCTGGATGCTCGATCCGTCGCCATCGTTCCTATTTCGCTTCTCGGCCCTGACCTACAACGCCCATCGAATCCATTACGACCGCGAGTACGCCCGTGACATCGAGGGGTACCCGGGCTTATTGGTCCATGGACCACTTCAAGCGCTAGCCATGGCTGAGCTTGCCCGACGGAACGGGTTCCCCGGCCGACACATCGAATACCGCCTCGTCGCGCCCCTGTTCGACCTCCAAGGAATGAGCGTGTCGGCGGACTCCCGCGCGAACGGCATCTTGACCGAAGTTCGGGACGCGACCGGCCGTGTAACCGCTTCAGCATTGATCAGTTGACCAATGGCGTACTGCCGCCGACCTAGGTCGAGGTAATTCGTGTTCGCAGGAGGATCAGTGAATGCCATCAAGACGATCCGCGCCCGTCGTTCGACCCTGGCGGTCCCCGGAAGTAACCCGCGCTTCCTGGAAAAGGCCGTTGGCCTTCCCGCGGACGAGGTATTCCTCGACCTCGAAGACGCTTGTGCGCCAGCGGCGAAACCTGCAGCGCGAAAGAACATCGTGGCCGCCCTCAATGCTGGTGGGTGGGGCGAGACAATTCGAGCGGTTCGCGTGAACGACTGGACTACGCCGTGGACCTATCGTGATGTCGTCGAGGTGGTTGAGGGCGCGGGCCACAATCTCGACTGCATCATTCTTCCAAAAGTGCAATCGGCAGAGCATGTTGTTGCCCTCGATCTGCTGTTGACGCAGCTCGAGATGGCGCACGGCTACGAGTCAGGCAGGATCGGCATCGAGGTGCAGATCGAGAACCCGCAGGGTCTTCTCGCGGCAAACGCGATTGCGGCGGCGTCAGATCGGGTCGAGACACTCATCTTCGGGCCCGCGGACTTTATGGCAAGCATCAATATGAAGTCCCTTGTTGTGGGCGAGCAGCCGCCTGGCTATGACGTGGGCGACGCGTTCCACCACGTCCTCATGACGATCCTGATGGCAGCGCGGGCCAACAACAAGGTGGCGATCGATGGCCCTTACCTGCAGATCCGAGATCAGGATGGCTTTCGGCGGGCGGCCCGCCGAACGGCGGCACTTGGATTCGACGGAAAGTGGGTTTTGCACCCGGATCAGATCGCCGCCGCCAACGAGGTCTTCTCACCGACGCAGGCGGAGTATGAGCATGCGGAGCGCATCCTCGACGCATACGAACACGCCACGTCAGTCGCTGGCGGAGCGAAGGGGGCGATCATGCTTGAGGACGAAATGATCGACGAGGCATCGCGGAAGCTGGCGTTGGTCGTCGCGACCAAGGGCCGCGCAGCCGGAATGGTGCGCGCCGTCTAGCGTCCTCGCTGGTCGTCCACTGAACTCCATGTCGCTGGCCTGCCCGGGGCTTCGGATACAGCGTTGAGCGGACGGCATGGCAAGACGTTCAGGCGCGGGGTCGAACTGGGTCGAGCCTGCCCCGGTCTACCGTTCCGGCTGCCAGCGCAACAAACGGGCCTCACAGAAGCGCAAGATGACGTTGAAGATCGCGACCATCGCGGCGAGAATCGCCAGGACCGCAAACACGCCGTTAGGCTCGAGGTTCTGCCCGTACCGGACAACACCGGTGCCAAGGCCGTGTCGGGCGGCGATCATCTCGCTGGCGACCACCCCGAGGGTCGAGAAAATGAGGGCGAGGCGAAGGCCGGCGAACAGCACCGGGACGGCTCCAGGAAGCAGCACCTTGAAGAAGATCTGGCCCTTTTTCGCACCGAGGAGTCGGGCGACCGTTTGGAGGTCGCGATCAACCTGCCGGACGCCGGCGACGGTGTTGAACAGCACTACGAAGAAGACGCCGGACACGGCCACCGCGATCTTCGCGTTATCGGTGATGCCGAACCATAGGAGGAACAGTGGGGCCAGCGCGATACGAGGCAGGCTGGCCAGGGCTGTCATCAACGGATCGAATGCCCGGCGGATCAGATCCCAGCGTGCAAAGATCATTCCCACGACCACGCCGCCGACCGAGCCGATGGAGAATCCCATCACGCTCGCGTACAAAGTCGACTTGGTGTTCATCCAGAGGTCGGAACGGTTGTCCCATAGGAATCGGCCGACCCCACTTGGGCGACCGTAAAAGATGTTCGCGTTGGGCAGGACACCCGTTCGGGAAAAGAGTTCCCAAAGGCCCAGGAGAAGGCTCACGGTCAGGATCTGTAACGTGACCACCGTCAGGGAGCGCTGGCGGCGCCTCCTGCGGGCAGCGCTGATTGCATTACGCATGCGCTGTTCGTGGCTAAGCCTGGGCTCCGCTGAAGGGGCATCGGCGCTGGTCGTTGCGGTCACGGCATCCGTTGTCATTGCCGCCCGCCCTCCTTCGCGTGTTGGAGCTTGAGCCACAGGTCGTGGCTGAAGCTTTGGAAATCGGGAGCGAAACGGAGTTCGTCGAGGTTTCGTGGCCGTTCGAACGGAACCTCGAGGTCGTAGGCGAGGTAGCCTTGGCCCATCACGATGACCCGGTCCGCGAGTAGACAGGCCTCAGTGAGGTCGTGGGTGACGTAGACCGTCGTCCGAACGTTGGCTTCCCAGATTCGCGAGAATTCCTGTTGGAGCACGGCCTTCGTCTGTGCGTCCAGAGCCGAGAAAGGCTCGTCCATGAGCAGGAACTCGGGCTCTATGGCGAGCAGGCGCGCGAGATTGGCTCGCTGACGCATGCCATGTGAGAGTTGGGCCGGAAACTTGCGGTAGTTGCCCGCGAGGCCGGTCATCGTCAGATACTTCTCGGCTTTCGCGCGCCGTTCGCTGCGCGGGACCTTGCGAAGTTCTAGGCCGAACTCGACGTTGCGCAGCAGGGAGCGCCACGGCAGGAGCGCGTCTCGCGCCCACATGTAGCCGACCCGCTTGCTCGGCAGAGCGAGGCGCTTCTCGCCGATGCTCACCTCGAGGGTGCCCTCGGTCGGTTCGTACAACCCGGCGATCATGTTGAGAATCGTCGTCTTGCCGCAGCCGCTCGCTCCGACAATGGCCACGAACTCACCGTCGGGGACCTCGAACGAGATGTTCTCCAGGACGAGGTTTGCATCCGATTCCCCGACAAACCAGTGGGTGACGTTCGAGAACCGGACGCCCGTGTGCCCCGAAACCGGGTTAGGCGGAACAACGTTCGTTATCCGTTCGGAGGTCATTCCGTTATTTCCCTGGACGGTGGTCGAGGACATGTTGGTCACTGATCCTGCTTCTAGGCGGCGAGGGGATCGGCTATCGGACGATCGAGTGGCATTTGCGATGCGGACTAGCGGTTCGAGATTGCAATCAGACGTTTACAGTAGTGCTTCGGTTGACGCGGTCAAGGAGGGCGAAGGGCGTGAGTTCCGGCGACCACTGAATCGACGCACGCCGGTTACCCGGCGTGCTCCATGACGATTCGCTTGAGATGCGTCCCATCCGTGATCGCCGCGGCGTCGGCTCTATCGATCAGGCTCAGGATCCGGGCTTCCTTCGTTCGCGGCGGCATCGAACTCTGCGTCGAGTGGGTGAGGATCGCGTGCACCACGTCCAGGGGCAGGCCCTCGTCGAGAGCGACGTGGGCGGCGTAGAAGGCGTGCTGCAGACGCTTCCCCAGATCGGTCTGCTCGACCCCGCCGCTCTGGTCGGGACGGTATTCGACGAGTTTGCTGACGTCCTGAAGGATCGCTGCCGCGATGATCAGATCGCGGTCGAGGTCCACCTGGTGCATCGCGATGAAGATGTCAGTGACGGCCAGTACCGCTCGTACCGTCGACTGCGCGTGCCGGATGTGGCTGTACGGGATGTTCGGTGCGACGGGGAGGTCTTCGATCGACTCCCAAGTGCTCTCCTGCCACAGCCTGTTCCACACGCGGGTTACTGCGGCAGCGAGCGCTGGGTCCGAGATTTGATCAATCTCCGGAAAGTACTTCGCAATATCGAACGACTCGTGCATGTGCTCTCCTCGTCGCGGATGGCCTTGGACCGGTTCGCGGATGCGTACCTAGGGCTGTTTCAGGTGCAGCGCGTACTCGGGAGAGACCGGCTCGTCCGGAAAAACCGGGGCCGGGAGATGCTGGAAGATTGCCGGCAGATCGGCGCTGGCCCGGCCGGAGAATGTGGCGGCTCGCTTCTCGAGGAACGAGGCGACGCCTTCCCGAGCGTCGGGCGCGCGCATGCGGCTGTAGAGCGCTCGGGATTCCGCAATATGTGCATCCATTGGATCAGTTGCACCGAGCATCTTCCAGAACAGCTGCCGCGTCAGCGCCACCGAGACCGGCGCGGACCCTTCAATCATTTGCTGCGCGAGACGTCGCGCTGCCGGAAGGAGCTCGTCGGGAGCTAGCACCGCCGACACCAACCCGGAGCCCAGAAGTTCATCTCCGCTGATCAGTCGACCGGTGAATGACCACTCGGTCGCCCGCGAAATGCCGACGATGCGAGGGAGGAACCAGCTGGCCGCCCCATCGGGAACGATGCCGCGCTTGGCGAATACGAAGCCGTACTTTGCAAATGTCGAGGCGATTCGGACGTCCATGGGAAGTGTCACGGTCGCTCCGAAACCCACAGCGGCGCCGTTGATGGCGCCGATGATTGGCTTAAGTGATTCGTAGATCCGAAGGCTGACGCGCCCCCCTCCGTCGCGTGTCAGGTGCGGATCGGTGGTCGAAGTCTCGATGGTGCCCGCCACGAAGCCACCGCTGGAGAGGTCGGCGCCAGCGCAGAATGCTCGCCCTGCCCCCGTGAAGATGACGGCTCGGACATCGTCGTCACCGTCTGTGCGGTCCAGGACCCGCAACAACTCGTCCCGCATCTGGGGGGTGAATGCGTTGGACATGTGTGGTCGCGCCAGCGTGACCGTCGCCACGTGGTCCACGACCTCGTAGCGCACCGTCTCGAGGTCTAGGTCTTCGCTCATGCGCGCTCCGATCAACCTAAAGTCAGGCCACGAACAGCGCTCCCGCCCCCGTCGACCGGGAGGGTGACGCCGGTGATCGCCCCGGCAGCATCGCTGGCGAGGAAGAGCACAGCTTCAGCAACATCGCGGGTGGTCGGCATTCGCGTGAGGTGCATTTGGCGGAAAAATTCGATCCGCTCCTCGGGTAGTGGCGTGCTGCGGTCCTTACCGACGATGTATCCGGGCGCGACGGAATTGCAGCGAACCCCCTGCCGACCGTAGTCCATGGCGACCGAACGGGTCAGGCCCTCTAGTGCCGCCTTGCTGGCCGAATACGCCGCTAGGTTCGGCGTTCCCCTGATAGCCGTGCGTGAGGTGACATTCACGATCGATCCCTGACCTCGTTGGACGAGGTGGGGAAGCGCATGTTGGATCAGCCGTCGCGGAGCCGTCGAGTTCACCGAGAACATCTCGTCCCAAACTTCGTCCGTGACGGATCCGGTCGCTCCGTCCTCCCCAGTCATCAGCGGCGTGGCGCAGTTGACGAGAATTGAAAGGTCGCCCATCGCGGAGGCGGCCCCATCGACTAACCGGCGGCAGTCTTCGGGATCTGTCAGGTCCGCCGCGATGAAGTGCGCCCTGCCACCGGTATCGGAGATTTCGTCGGCGACCTTTTTGCCTCGGTCGGGAGATCGACCGGTCACGACGACGGCGGCGCCCTCGTCAGCGAACAGACGGGCGATCTCCGTACCTAGGCCGCCACCACTGCTACCAGTGATAAGCGCGAACTGGTTCATCAGTCGCATCGTGTCATCGCCTCAGTCCAGCAATTCGATGATCGTGGCGTTCGCCATACCGCCGCCCTCACACATGGTCTGTAGTCCGAATCGACCGCCCGTGCGTTCAAGTTCGTGCAACATTGTTGACATCAGTCGCCCTCCGGAGGCGCCCAGTGGATGGCCCAGGGCAATTGCACCTCCGTTGGGGTTCACCCGCTCCATGTCGACGTGATGCTCCTTTTGCCACGCAAGAACAACGGGAGCAAAAGCTTCGTTGACCTCGAAGACGCTGATGTCTGAACTCTTCAGACCGGAACGAGCAAGCGCCTTCGCCGTAGCCGGAATCGGTCCGGTAAGCATGGTGATGGGATCGACGCCTACGACGGCAAACGTGTGGAAACGCGCGCGGGGGCGGAGGTCGAGATCCTTGGCGCGGGCCCCCGACATAATCAGCATTGCCGATGCCCCGTCGCTGATCTGGGAGCTGTTCCCGGCGGTGATCAATCCTTCAGGTGTGAATGCAGGCTTGAGGGCGGCAAGCCTTTCCGGAGTCGTTTCTGGCCGGATGCCTTCGTCTGCGCTCAGCTGCCCGAGCCCGTCCGTGATCGAGGCGCCGGTTTCTTTGTCCAGCCGCCGCCCGGTGACCGGCACGATCTCTCGGTCGAACCGACCCTCGGCGGTTGCCTTTGCCGCAAGCTCGTGTGAGCGTGCGCTGAACTCGTCGCAGTCGCGGCGAGAAATTCCCCATCGCTGTGCGATCAGCTCTGCCGCCAGTCCCTGGTTGATGCGTCCGCGAACTCCGAAGTTCGTTTCGTCCGCGTAGCGGGCGTCGACGAGCGGGCCGAAGGGCTTTCCTAGCGCGGGGTCCGCGGTCTGCGCGCGCATCGGGATGAGCGTCATGTTCTCGACACCGCAAGCCACCACGATGTCACAAGCACCCGACATGACGGCTTGGGCAGCGAAGTGGGCCGCCTGCTGGGACGAACCGCACTGTCGGTCAATCGTGGTGGCCGGGATGTGTTCAGGCCAGCCGGCCGCAAGAACAGCCGAACGGCCAACGTTGAGGGCCTGGGCTCCGACCTGATTCACACAGCCGGTGATGACGTCGTCGATCAACGCTGGATCGATGCCCGTCCGGTCGACGAGGCTTCCGAAGGTTGCGGCGAGCAGGTCGACTGGATGCCATCCAGACAGGGAGCCGTACCGCTTGCCCGTCGGCGTACGAACGGCTTCGACGAGAACCGCGTCGTTCATCGCAGCGTCCCTTCGTTTGTCAGGGGGTTTTCAGTGCACCCGCATCGGGCGCAGGTATTGGATCCGTGGGACGGCGTCCCAACACGGTTAGTCGCACATTGTGACTATACAGACGAAATAACAAACATCAATCCGGGGTGCTCTACCGCAACTGCACCGCCACCGCCTTGAGAAGTCGGAGGATCTGAGCTGCCGGTTACGACGCGGCGCTGTAGCATCGGTTTCGCAATTGCAAAAGTTTCCCCCGAGACCGCGCAAAAAGAGTCCAGTAGAGGATCGCGATGGCCCGTCCGGCACCGTCGGTAGAACGAACGGTCAAGCTCCTCAAGTTCCTGGCGGAGCACCCGCGCGAGCGGTTCTCCCTGTCGGACATCGCGCGTCGGCTGGAGTTCAACAAGGCTACGTGCCACGCGATGTTGAGCGAGCTTGTTGACGAAGGGATGCTCATCCGGCACCCGGCCGAGAAGACTTACATGCTCGGTCCGGCGCTTGTGAATCTCGGCACCGCCGCGGCGATGGACGCAACTGAGGCTCTCGAGGTCGCACGTCCAGAGATGATCGCGATCCATGAGGACCTGAAGGTGTCGTGCGTCGCGTCGAGCCTGATAGGCCACGAGATCGTGGTGATGGCGCGGAAGGACGTCGAGCGGCCTCTGTTTGGGTATTTGCCGGTCGGGAACCGATCGCCGCTCGTTGCCCCTTTCGGAGCAGAGTTTATGGCGTGGGCGCCTGAGTCGAGCGTGGAGGAGTGGCTTGACCTGCATCAGCCGGCCCTAAGTCCCGAAGAACGGTCGACCTACTACTCATTCTTGGACACGATCCGACTGACTGGTTATCACGCGACCTCTTTTGAACAGCTGATGGCCCTGCGCCGCATCGTCGAACTCCTCGGCGACCTGCCTGGTGCGAAGGAACTAAGAGTTGCGCTGCAACTTGAAGCTGATGAGATGTGCTTCGAGGCCGAGGATCCCGGGGACTACGCACCGGTTGTTGCCATCAGGGCTCCCGTATTCGGGCCATCGAGCAGCGTGGTCCTAGTACTGAGCATCGGCCAGTTTGGTCCGGATGTCACCATTCGGGACATGCCTCGGTTCGCCGCGAGGCTGCTCGAAGGGACCCGCCGGGTCACCGCAGCGCTACATGGCAGCGAACCCTTCCCGCAGTGGGCGCGAACGCTTGACCGGGGTGGGCGGCTTCCAAGTGAGCCGGGCCCTGCGGCGGTGCGCCGGCGGATGACAAGCCAGGGGAGCGCCGAACAGAGGACCCCCGGGCCAAAGGGGAGCAAGACATCTCGGACTGCGGCGGCCAGCGCCTGACGTTGGACGATGGTTGGCGTGCTCGGTTTACCAGAGCCGTCCGCCGTTGCAGACGAGAAGCTCGCCTGTGGTGTAGCTAGAGGCGTCCGATGCCAGGTAGAGCGCGGCACCCGCGATCTCGTGCGGAGAGCCGACTCGTCGCATCGGAACGCCTTCGAGGATCGCACGCTGTCCGGAGCTACGCGGCTCGCCGGTTTCGCTGACCAGCCCGGGGCACAGCGCGTTTACCCGGATGTCCGGTGCCAGCTCCACTGCTAGATATCTCGTTGCGTGCCACAGGGCCGCTTTTGTGATGCCATAGGCACCGCGTCCCGCCACCGGAAGGAGGCCCGCTCCCGAGACCACGTTGATGATGGAAGCCCCGGGAGCGGATTTCAGGATTGGGGCGACGGTTTTGATAAGCCGAAGGGGGGCGAACAGATTGGTCTCAAAGACGGCACCCAGCGCAGCGGTGTCGGTGTCGATCAGGCCCGCGTCCGCCCCGTAGTCGGCAGCGTTGTTGACGAAGATGGCGAGCGGATCCTCAATGGTGTGCAGCGCTGCGAGGATTCGCTGGGGAAGGTCTTCGTCTCGAACATCGGCGAGAACAGGGACGACGTAGCTCTGCGGTGCTTGCTTCGCGATCTCGTCGACTGTGCGCGACAGTCGTGCTTCATTTCGGGCGATAATCGCGACATGGGCCCCGCTCAGTGCGAAGGTCAGCGCGATTGATGCACCGATGTTCCGGTCGCCTCCGGTTACGATCGCTGTTCGGCCGTCGAGCCGGAACGCATCAGGGCGAATTCCGCCGACCAGCCAAGGCGGGCTTTCATCCGCCGAACCTGGCGATCCACTTGTGAGGACCGGGCTCAACGACCGGCCCAGGCCGGTGGCCGCTTCTCCTTGAAGGCACGGGCGCCTTCCTGTGCGTCCGCGGAGGCGAAGACCGTAGCTACGACCTCGCTCTGCCCTTCGAGCGCAACCGCTTCAGGGACTCCGGCGCTGATTTGAATGACCCGACGTGTTCCTTGCACCGCGAGTGGGGCGTTCTGGGCGATCGCTTCGCCCAGCCCGAGCGCTCCGGCCAACGCCTCGCCCTCCGCAGCAACGGCGTTCACGAGGCCGAACTCCGCGGCCCGTCGCGCTGTCAGCGGATTCCCGGTCAGCGCGATCTCCATCGCCACGTGGTATGGCAGTCGCTGCGGAAGGCGAACGAGTCCTCCTCCGGCCGCGAGGAGACCGCGTTTTACCTCTGGGAGACCGAACTGGGCGTTGGCTGCTGCAACGATCAGATCGCAGGAGAGCACCAACTCGAAGCCCCCGGCAACAGCCCACCCCTCGACGGCGGCAATGAGCGGCTTGGTGCGCATGTGCTGGGCGATGCCGCCGAAGCCGCGACCCGCGATCGAGGCGGACTCTCCTCGTAGGAATGCGGCGAGGTCGAATCCGGCACAAAAGGTCCCGCCTGCCCCCGTCAAAATTCCGACCGACAGATCGGGGGACGCGTCGAGGCGGTCGACGGCGGCGGCCAAGTCCCGCGCCGTCGCAGCGTCCAGAGCGTTTCGGACTTCAGGCCGGTTCAAGGTGATGACGCAGACTCGCCCAACGTCCTCGACGAGAATGTTCGAGTCGACCGAACTCGGTTTCGTTTCAGTTGTCACTGTTCAATCCACTCCGCGTCCGATGACAAGTCCAAAACAGGCGTCGGCGGCGGACGCATCGGGCCGCCGGGCGCTGGGGTGTTTGGCTTTACAACCGACTGGTCGCTATCGTATTCATATTCGGAACAGCCGCAACAGCCGGGCCAAGCCGACCCGTGAAGGTGGATCGGGCTGCGTCTGAAGGTCATGGACTTTGGGCTAGCGCCGCTGCGCACTTATTCTTGCTCCGTGATGAAGGTGACAGCACCCGCACCCGATGGACGCACGGTGTGCCGGGGCGACGAAGCGTTTGCCCGACTCGGACAGGCGTTCCTGCCCTGAGCAAGCCATCTCGCTGCGTGACTGAGTCGTAACGCCGAATGCGTGTTGTCGCGGTCATTGAGCTGCCGCTGTGACCGTTTGCCAAGCCAAACATCCGATCGCTATACGGTCTACCTGAGTGTTACCGTGGACCTGGTGATGGATCACCGAGCGCTGGACGGGGAGTTATGACGGATGTCGAGACTGCGAGCGCACCAGATGGGTCGCTGCGCTTGAGCGAGTTCAACCTAACTCGAAAGTACGAGGCCGAAGAGGGGCATATCTACCTCACGGGTGTCCAGGCTCTCGTTCGGGTTGCCATCGAGCAGTCTCGCCTCGATCGCGCATCGGGCCTCAATGTCGGCTTCTTCGTGTCCGGTTACCCGGGCTCGCCGCTCGGCGGTTTGGATCTTGAGCTCGAAAAGCGCGCAGACATCCTCCAGCGACATAACGTGGTTCACCAGCCCGGTCTCAATGAAGAATTGGCCGCGACTGCTGTCATGGGAAGCCAGACCGCAGGCCGGCTAGGTGAGCTAACCGTTGATGGCGTCGTTGGTATCTGGTACGGCAAGGCTCCCGGCCTCGACCGGTCCGCGGATGCGATTCGACTCGGCAACTACTACGGGACGACGCGGCATGGCGGCGTATTGCTGTGCGTGGGTGATGATCCGACGAGTAAATCGTCGACGACGCCCAGCAGCTCCGACGCATTGTTATCCGACCTAGCGGTTCCGGTGCTGTACCCGGGGACCGTGCAGGAGGTCCTCGACCTGGGCCTGCACGGCATCGCAATGTCCCGGGCATGCGGTCTCTGGACCGCGATCAAGGTAGTCACCGGGGTTGCAGACGGCGCGGGCACGGCGACGGTCTCGCCGGATCGGATTCGGCCGATTATTCCGCCGGGGCCCGACGGCCGACCCCTTGGGCGGCTGGAGCCGGCAAGTTTGTCGCCCCCGAAAATCCTGACTGTCGAACAAGACTTGTTTGAGGTTCGCCTGCCTGCGGCTCTCGAATACGCACGAGCGAACGGTCTCAACGAGATCATCGGTGGCTCGTCTGACGACTGGCTGGGCATCGTCGCGCCGGGGAGCACATACTACGAGACGTTGAGTGCCCTGAAGCGACTCGGGATTGAATTGTCCGACCTCAGCTCGTTCGGAATCCGCCTGCTTCACGTCCGTGTGGTCAACCCGGTCGACACTGCCTTGGTTCGGGAGTTCGGACGAGGGCTCCGCGAGATCCTCGTGGTCGAGGATAAGCGGCCTCGCCTAGAGGAAATCGTTCGCGCAGCCTTGTACGGGATGACTGATGCACCCATCATCACCGGCAAGAAGCGGCCAGACGGCACGTCGCTGCTGCCCTTGTACGGCGCGGTGGACGCCGACGTTCTCGCGACGCCGTTGCGGGAGCGTCTTCTGCAACGAGTCGACAGTTCCAGACTGGCGCCAATCGTCGAGCACACGCCTCGCCGTAGTTTGCCCCTCTTGCCGCGGACCCCGTACTTCTGTTCGGGATGCCCACACAACTCGGGTCTTCGGGTACCCGAGGGCACTCGGGTGGCGGCCGGAATCGGATGCCATTCAATGGTCGCGTTCATGTCTCCGGATGTTGTCGGGAGTATCACCGGCGTAACGCAGATGGGCGGCGAGGGAGCACAGTGGATTGGAGCCGCACCGTTCGTCTCGGATGAGCACATTGTTCAAAACCTCGGTGAAGGAACGTTCTTTCACTCCGGGGAAATGGCAGTCCGGGCCTCAGTCGCTGCTGGTGTCAACATCACGTACAAGATCCTTTACAACCGCGCTGTTGCGATGACGGGTGGGCAACATGCCGTCGGCGCGCTTGATGTGCCAGGTCTGGCCAGGCTTCTTCTCGACGTCGGGGTGAAAAAGGTGATCATCACCGCTGAGGATCGCCGCCGTTACCGTCACATCCGACTTCCTCGTGGAGTAGAACTCCTCGATCGCGATGACATCGTTGAAGCCCAGCTTCGGCTCAAGGCCTACAGAGGTGTCACCGTCCTTATCCATGACCAGCAGTGTGCCGCGGAGGCTCGGCGGTTGCGTAAACAGGGCAAGCAACCGACTCCGCCGCGTCAGGTTGTCATCAACGAACGCGTATGCGAAGGCTGTGGCGACTGCGGGCACAAGTCAAACTGCCTGTCGGTGCGCCCTGTTGACACAGAGTTTGGACCGAAGACCCAGATCGACCAGTCCTCTTGCAACCGTGACTACTCGTGCTTGAAGGGTGATTGCCCGTCCTTCGTCACGATCAAGCCGGCCAACCCGCGGTGGTGGTCCCGGCGGCCGCGAGGCGAAAAGGCCGAGAGGACGGACGGCATGGCGCCTCTCTCGGCTGATTTGGCGGCCGACGCCATCCCCGCGCCACGTGCGCGGTCCTCGGCGGCGAGCGTCGCTCTCCGAATGCCAGGGATTGGCGGTACAGGCGTGGTCACCGCGGCGCAAATTATTGGCACAGCAGCGCTACTGAGCGGCAAATACGTCACTGGCCTGGACCAGACGGGACTCGCCCAGAAAGGCGGGCCCGTCGTGTCGGATCTCTCGATTACCGATCAGCCACCACTGACCAGCGCCAAGATCGCGTCGGGCGGTATCGACGTTCTCCTGGCCTTCGATCTTGTCGTTGCCTTGAACCCGGGGAACCTCGCCGGGGCCGATCCCGAACGCACCGTCGTCGTCGGTACGACCGACCAGACCCCGACTGGCCAGATGATCGGCACGGGATCGCGCCAGCCGAGTGTTGAGGACATGACAGCGGCGCTCGACGAGTGCACTCGCAAATACGACAACGTGTATCTGGACATGTCGTCCGCGTCGTCGGACTTGTTCGGCACCACGACGTGCGCCAACCTCCTCGGCGTCGGTGTGGCGTATCAGCTCGGGTTGCTGCCGCTTGGGGCGGATGCGATCGAGCGAGCCATCGAACTCAACGGCGTTTCAGTGAAAACGAACCAGCTGGCGTTTCGCTGGGGCCGGATGTTCGTCGCAGATCGGGCGAGGTTTGATGAAGTACGCGCCAGCAGCAGCGTCGTGCCTGCGAGCCGCGCGGACGCGCTCGGTACAACAGGGCGACTGGAGGTCCTTGGGAAATTGAAGATCCCAGGTGCAATCGGCGACCTCGTTGTCAGCCGTGCGATCGACCTGGTCGAGTACCAAAACGTCAAGTATGCCCGCGGCTACGTCCGCGACGTCGAGAGGGTACGCGTCCTTGAGGAGGCTGTGAGGCCTGGCTCCATCGTCTTGACCGAGGCAGTCGCGCGCTATTTGTACAAGCTGCTGGCCTACAAGGACGAATACGAGGTCGCACGCCTTCACCTAGCGGATGCTGCACAGACGGAGATTGATGCGGTGGCTGCAGGTCGTCCGGTCCGCGTATTCTGGCATCTCCATCCGCCGCTGCTGCGAGCGATCGGGATGAAGCGCAAGCTCGTACTCGGGCCTTGGTTCAAGCCGGTGTTCATGGCGCTGCGCTCGATGCGCGGTTTACGCGGTACTCGGGCAGACATCTTCGGCTACGCCCACGTTCGCAGGGTCGAGCGCGCGCTGATCCGTGAGTACCGGGAGTGGCTGAGGTCGTTGGAGTCAGCATTGACGCCGGAAAATCTCGACAGCGCGGTGCGGGTCGCGACCGCGCCGGACATGGTGCGGGGCTACGAAGAGATCAAGTTGGGGAACGTGGCGCGGTACGAAGAGCTCCGTCGAGAGCTCCTGCCTCAGTTGAAGACGACTTGACACCTGACTTACCCGCCGGGTGATCGGCGGCCGGCGCCATGGCGGCTACTTCGCGGGGAGCCTGGCGGCGCCGTCGAGCCGAATGACCTCGCCGTTCATGTAGTTGTTCCGGAGCAGGGCCAACGCAAGGTCGGCGAATTCGGCCGGGAAACCCAGTCGCCTCGGAAAGACAACGTTTTCTGCCAGCTTGGCCTTCATGGCAGCAGGGTCCGCGAAGCCGTTGTACATCGGTGTGTCGATGAGGCCCGGCGCAATCGTGTTTACGCGAACCCCGATGGCGCCCAGGTCGCGAGCGAGAGGAAGGGTGAGGCCGACAATGCCTCCCTTTGATGCAGCGTAGGCGACTTGGCCAGTCTGGCCTTCGAACGCCGCGACCGATGCGGTGTTGACGATGGCGCCACGTTCGCCAGTCTCGTCAGGTTCGAGCCGGGACATCGCTGTGGCAGCCAACCGAGAGCAGTTGAAAGTTCCGATGAGGTTGACCATGACGACACGGGTGAATTTCTCAAGCGGAAATGCGGATTCGTATTTACCGTCGCGGCCGACGGTGCGCATGGAGCCGCCGATGCCGGCGCAGTTGATGAGAGTGCGAAACGGCGCACGCCGCTGAGCGGCGTCCATCACCGCGATGACCTCGTCAGGCTGCGTCACATCGCATCGCAAGTACGTTCCGCCGATCTCGGCGGCGATCTTTTCGCCCGAGACATCTTGAAGGTCGGCGATTATGACATGAACGTTCTGTTCGGCGAGCCGCCTGGCGGTGGCCTCACCCAAACCGGATGCTCCGCCGGTCACGACCGCGGCTGTTCCAGAAAGCTCCATGCGTTCACCCTTCTCGCGAGGTCGGGAGCTGGCCGATTGACTGCTGACGCGGCTGTCCCCTACTGTCATTAAAGCAAACGAACGATCGTAATAGCAAACAAAAGCTCGTGGACGAGCTGTGTGGAGGATCTCGTGGGACTGCTCGATGACAAGGTGGTTGCAGTGACCGGCGCAGGTCAGGGCCTTGGCTTTGAGGAGGCCCTCGAGATCGGTCGCCAAGGCGCGGCAGTAGTGATCAATGAGTACGACCCGGTTACCGGAGAGCGAGCGATCGCAGAACTCACCTCCCAGGGTATTTCCGCCGCCCTGGTCGTTGGAGATGTCTCGGCTGAAGACACCGCCAAAGCGATCGTGGCCGAAGCAATCAGTGAGTTCGGCCGACTGGACGCGCTGGTGAACAACGCTGGCACCCTGCGTGACCGAACGTTGATCAAGATGACCGCCGAGGAGTGGGACACGGTCGTTCGGGTTCACCTACGCGGACACTTTCTTACGACCCGCGAGGCAGCATCTCACTGGAAGTCGATCGGACAGCCCGGTCATTTGGTTCATACAACCAGCACCGCAGGCCTTTTAGGCAACTTCGGACAGGCGAACTACGGTGCTGCTAAGGCCGGCATCGCGGCGTTCTCGACGATCGCAGCGTTTGAGCTTGCAAAGTTCAACATCAACAGCAACGCCATCTCACCTGCGGCGCGTACTCAGATGACTCTCGGCGCGTACGGCGACGTGAGCAGTGCGGCGGACGGCCGTTTCGATTTTTGGAATCCGGCGAATGTCGCCCCGCTGGTGGCCGTCTTGTGCAGCGACGAGGCTGCCCACATCTCGGGCAAGGTGTTCGGGGTCCAGGGCGATTCCGTCGAGATCTATCAGCCTTGGACCAGCGCTGCGTTCATCCAGAACGGCGACGAGCGATGGGATCCGCGAGTCCTCGCCAGCCGGATGGATGAGTTGCTCGAAGCGGGTGGCGTCGCACCTGAGATCACCAATCCGATGCGCCGCATCCGGTTTTCGATGACCCAACGCGCCTAGACAGAACCGGCAGGAACGTTGGATGCGGGTGCGACGGAGCGCGAGTCCCGGATAGACGACGCGAATCTGGTCGAAGACCTGCTGTCCGAGTCGCGGTCTGGGCCGTCAGACGCCGGACAGTTCCGCGCCCAGACGTTCGATCGCGTTCGCCGGGTCACGGACCGATCCGGCGAAGTACAGGACGTCCACTCCCAGGTCGGCCAGCGCGCGGGCCTTCACGCGACATTCGTCGGGCGTGCCCGCGATGCTTAGCCGATCGGCTAGGTACTGCGACAGGCCAAGTTCCTTCGTCAGCTCGATGTTGCGACCTACGGTCAGGACGTGGCCGGAGTAGTCATACCGGGCACGGGCTTCGAGTATCTTCGGCCGCAGCTCTTCGGGCACGAACTCGTCGAACGGGATCAACAGCGCGCCGCTCGCGACGTTGCCGGCGACATCCGCCACGGCTTCGTCGTGGTCGTCCCGAATCGACGCGCGGGTCATCACCCAGATTTGGATGTCCTCGGGGTTCCGTCCGGCGGCCCGGGCGCTGTTGCGCACGAGCTTCATGCCCCGTTCGACGATGGCGGGATCGGCTCCATCGCAGAGCACTACGCCGTCGGCAAGCTCGCCCGCCATTTGCATGGTTCGGGGTCCGTACGCGGAAAGGATGATCGGGATAGGCGACGTGATCCACTCCGCGATGATCTCTTTGCCCTGCCAGGTTGCCCGACCCGTGTGAACGAGGTCACGGAAGGCGATGAGGTAGTCGCGGAGGAACTGGGTCGTTGCGGGTTTCTCGTTGAGGTTGCGGACCGCGCTGTTGCCGCGTCCGAAACCGAATCGAGCCCGGCCGTCGGAGAGGGCGTCCACGGTAGCCATCGCGGTCGCGGCGATCGCGGGGTGGCGGGTGACTGGATTCGTCACCATCGGGGCCAGCCAGGCCCGGCTCGTTTCGCGCGCGGCGACAGCCATCATCGTGTAGAGCTCGGGCTCGACCGATTGGCTGTCGCCGAGGCCGATCACGTCGAAGCCCGACTCCTCGGCTCTGCGAAGGTTCGCGATCCAGGTGCCGAGTCCGTCACGCAGCCCCTCGCTGGTCCGGGTCACGGCCGATGGGCCCCATCCAACCCCGATGCCCAAGCGCATAGCGACTCCAATCGTCCGTATCCTGATGTGAACGCTGTGTCGTTCGCAGTCGTGATCATTCGTTCTTTAAAACACCTTCCGACTTATGGTTCTGGTCGGGATTGCGAACGTCCGTTCGTTACACAGACTCTAGGGGTTTCGGGGGATCCCTTTGGGCAGCGCGCGCGATCACAGGCTTGACCTGGAGCGGAACTGGCGGATCGAGATGAAATGAACTGGCAGGTGTGGGCGGGAGGTCAGACGGAGATCAGGTTCTGGACGAACAGGTCGTCGAAGTCGTCCTCGGAGATCCGCCGCTGCGGGTTGTGCTGTTTGAGCGGATCAGGTCCGGGGTGGCGCCCGCCGATTGCCGAGGTGACTTCGGCGGCGGCGAGCAGCAGGGCATGCAGCTGTTCGGCCAGAGTCTCTCGCGTCGTGCTCGCCGGGAAGTTTACGGTTGACAACGTCATCAGGACCCGCCCGGCCGGGTCAAAGACGGGCGCCGACATGCTCCGCGGGATCGCTGCGGTGTGGTCGGCGGCCTGCTCGGCGACGGCGTCCTGGAGGCCGTCAATGATCTCGTGGAGGTCGGACGGCATCTGGACCTTGCGCAGCCGGGCGGCGAGCTCGCCGAGCCGGGCGTACATCCCAGTCTCCCGGTTCAGGATGTAGCCCCGGCGGCGGATCACCGACAGCATCGCGGCGTATTCCGCGCGCCGTTGGGCGTCGGCGGCGTCGCCCAGGCGAGCGAGCCACGCGTTGATAGTCGGCTGATCGGCCCACGCGACGAACGCCCGTCCGACGGGCGGGATAGCCGGGATGAGGTCGTCGATTCGCATGGATCCGGCCGGGATGCGGGCATGGTCGAAGCGGCCGATGTTGACGAGGTCGCCGCCGGTCAAAGTGGTCGCCACGCAGGACACCTCGTATCGGTCCCGCAGGGCCATCAGATACGGCTCGGCGACCGCGAGGCTGGCGCGCGCGTTGCCCGCGGCGGCTGATCCCAGCCGAATGACTGCGGGCCCCAGCCGGTACGCGCGGGTGGCCGGGTCCATCACCACGAAACGTGCGGCGGACAGCTCGGCCAGCATGGTCTGGGTGGTGGTCTTGTTGAAGTTCAGCTCGGCAGCGAGGTGGGAGAGTGTGAAGCTGTCGCCGGAATGCTCGGCCAGGAAGTTAAGCAGGACCGTCGTGCGGTGCACGGCTGGGGCGGGTCTGGGCATGGCACTCCTCTCCTAGCGCTCGGCAGCGTCGACCGCGGATCGATAACCGTCGATCGGCCGGAAGTTCCCGAAGGCAGGGCCGAACAAGAACCGGGCCAGCTCCTCGTCACACCAGATCCGCTCGCCGACGACGCCGATGTCGCCGGGTACGACGACGGCCAAGAAACGGTATGTCCTGAGCACGGCCGGCGTGACCTCGAGGGTAGCCGTCACGTCGAACGCGACTCCGTCCTCGTTTTCCCAGATCCCGTGGTCGATGATCTCGCGGAACGCCGGCCGGACGTGCGCGAAGTAGTGGTCGTAGTACTGGCGGGCGTAGTCGATGCCCTCCATACGCAGTCCGGCCGGGTACAGCTCGTACCAGCAGCTCTCCTCGAGCGTTGCTAGCGTGCCCAACTTGTCGCCGTTCACCTCCCGCTGCGCGTGCTCGAGGGCGCGCAGGACCCGAAGCTGCCGGCGCCGCCCCAGTGAGGGAGCGGTGTTAACGATCGTCATCGGGTGGCCTCCAGATCACGAAGCCGGGCCGTCGCCCGGAGGTCCGCACTGACGTCGAGCGGGCGTTCCGCGGGTGCGAAGTGCCCTCCGGAGGAGTGCTCGGAGAAGTTGACGAGGTTGTAGTAATCCTCCCGCCACGATCGGGTGCGGGCGGTCGGGTGCTGGTCGGCCGGGAACACCGAGATCCCCGTTGGGACAGTGATCGCTGGCAGCTCGGCCCAGCCGGACTGCCAGCCGGAGCGCGCCGCCTCGAAGTAGTAGCGCATCGAGGACGTGATCGAGCCGGTCAGCCAGAACAGCGAGAACGAGGTGAGCAGGTCGTCGGCGGAGAACGACGCGGTCACATCGCCGCCGCAGTCCGACCACGCTCGGCGCCGTTCCAGCAGCCAGGCCGCGAGCCCCGCCGGGCTGTCGTTCAGCGCGTAGCCGAGGGTCTGCGGGTCCAGTGTCTGCACCGCGATGTGCGAGGCGAACCGGGCCTGCCAAGCCAGCACCCGTTCGCGGAGCTCTCCGGTGATCTCGGCCGGGACCGGCCCGAACATGTCCCACGGCCGCTCGTTGCTCCACGCCGATAGCGGGAACCCGCCGAAGAGGTGGATGAACATCATCTGGTCCGAGTAGGCGTGCCCGAGCTGCGAGGTGACCGCCGCGCCAAAATCACCGCCCGCCGCCGCAAACCGTGGGTATCCGAGACGTTGCATCAGTTCCGCCCACATCGCCGCGGTGGTGATCCAGTTGACGCCAGCGGGAAGGTCGCCCGAGAGCGGAAAGCCGGGCAGGCTGGGCACGACCAGGTCGAAGGCCGGCGGCCCGGCGCCCGGACGGGTCAGCTCGCGGATCACGTCGCGGTAATCCCAGAACGTCCACGGCCAGCCGTGGGTCAACAACAACGGGATCGCCTGCGGATCGCCGCTGCGCACCCAGACGAAGTGGATCGGGATGCCCGCGAGCTCGGCGACGAAATGGTCGTAGGAGTTGATCTCCGCCTCCACCGAGCGCCAGTCGTAGCCGTCGGCCCAATGACGGAGCAGCCCGGCCAGCACGTCGGCGTCCGCGCCGTACCGCCAGCCCGAGTTCGGGACGGCGGCGGGCAGCCGGGTACCGGCCACCCGCCGCCGGAGTTCGTCCAGCTCTTCCTGGGCGACGTGGACGGCCACTCGCCGCACACCGGCAGCGCGGGGCGCTTCCTCGGGGCCGGCCGGCCGCAGGCCCCGAGGAAGCGAAGTCCCCGCCTCGCTCACCAGCGTCCTTACTTCTCGTTCTGCCAGAGCGCGCGGCCCTCGGACCAGACCAGCGACGAGTAGTCGCCGTTGACCTTCGTCACCTGCTTCGACCCGATCGCGTCCTGCAGGACCAGGTTGAAACCCTCCTGGGTGAGGTTGGGCGAGTAGGCCTGAACTGCGGTCAGGTTCTGCGAGTTGAACGAGGATACGTCGGTCGGCTTCTCGACCGTGACCGCGGCTGTCAGCACCGAGTTCGGAGCGGAGTGCGCCGTCTGCGCCGTCTTGATCATTCCTTGCACGAGGGCAAGCGCGGCGGCCTCGTGGTCGGCCACCCAGGACTTGCTGGCGATAATCGCGGTGTTGGGCTCAGCGCAGAACTTGAACGGCTGCGGCGAGGCCGAGCACTGATACGCGATCACCCCGCTAGCGCCGGTGATGAGGGACTGCACGGCGGCACCGTTGGTGATAGTCGCGTCGATCTGCTTGCTCGCCATCGCGGCGGTGAGCGCGGCGAACGTCTGGAACTGGACCACCTTGGCCGAGGACGGGTCCTGCCCGAATTGCGTGTAGACGCTGCGGTAGACACCGTCAACGAACCCGCCGACGGCGCCTATCGTCTTGTTCAGGAAAGTTTTCGGGTCGGACGGGTCGATTCCGGAGTTGGGCCGGACGACGACTTGCTGCGACACGTTCGTAGAGAGGTTGGCGAGCGCGATCACGTCGCGTCCCTGCTCGTTCAGCGCGAAGAATGTCGAGTAGGGCACGACCGCGGCGTCAGCGGCCCCGGTTAGCAGGGCCTGGGAGACGGCGGTTCCGGTCGGAAACTCCTTGAGCTCGACGGTCGACCCGACGCTGGCGAAGATGCCCATGCTCTGGCCGATGGCTATGGCGCCGTTGGAGACGAAACCCGGCACGTAAGCGACCCGGACGCTGGTGCCGGAGGCGTTTGCGACCGATTGCCCGGGGGAAAGCGACGGCCTGGCGCCGGCTGACGAGCTCGACGACGTCTTTCCGGATCCGCTTGAACAGCTGGTGAGAACGACGGCGAGCACCATGGCGCCGCCGGCCGCGGCGATGACAAGCCGCCTCGGGTTCCTGACGTGGCTGGACATGTGTTGTCTCCTGATGTTTGTTGTGACGGGACGTTGGTGCACAATCGGCGGAACGTGATGCGGTGGCGCGACCGGGCAAAGAGGCCAGGCCTGTTCAGGGTTTCGAGACGATCTCGTCGAAGACCAACGGCAGCGTGAGCGGGCCGGAAAGACCTCCCACATGGCTCTCGGTCGAGGCGCCCTCGCGGAGGTGGTAGTGCGGAATTACCTGATGCCACTCCTCGATGGCGATCCTGAGTTCGGTGCGGGCCAGGTGCGAGCCTGCGCACCGGTGCGGTCCCAGCCCGAAGGCGATGTGTCTGTTTGGCACCCGGTCGAAGAGAACTTCGTCCGCCTTCTCGAACCGTTCCGGATCGCGGTTGGCCATATTCAGGGGCAGGATGATCCGATCGCCGGCCTTTAGTGGGCAGCCGTCGAGTTCCTCGTCCTGCACGACCGTCCGTGTCACCTGGGAGACGGAGAAGTAGCGCAGCAGCTCGTCGACCGCTGTCTTGATCAGCGCGGGATCGTCGACGATCGCCTGGCGGTGGGCCGGATGCGTCGCGAGATAGCGGAACATGTAGGCCAGGGCGCCGGCGGTGCTGTCGAGGCTGGCCATGAAGACGAAGTGCGCCATATTGCGCAGGTCGTCTTCGGGCAACGGCTCGCCGTCGATCCGGGCGGCGATCAGCGCGGAGACGATGTCGTCGCGCGGCTCGATCCGCCGCTCGGCGATCAGCGCCTCGAGATCGGCGCGCTGCCGCGCGGCAGCCGCGGTGCGGATCGTTCCGTCCGGATCCTCGGTGGAGGGCGTGCGGAAGTAGACGATCGTGTCGTGGATGAACCGCGTCGCCACTGCCGGATCGAGCCCGAGCAACCGCAGCACGATCGGCGCCGCGAACTGCTTGGCGAAATCGGAGACCAGGTCGCAGCCGCCGCGGGGCACGAGCTCGTCGATGAGGGCCCGTGTCGTCAGCCGGATCTCCGGCTCCAGCTCGACTATCTTCTTCGGAGCCAGCAGCGGGTTGAGGATCTGCCGGTACGACCGGTGGACGGGCGGGTCCAGCTCCTCGGGCAGCAGCTTGGGCCCCTGCGGCCGAACCTTGAGGAACCCCGACGCGACCCGGCTGGAGAATCGTTCGGGATCTTGCAACACCTGGGTGATCTGGGCGTCGCGGGTGAAGACCCAGAAACCCTGCTCGCCCGAGGTGCTGAAGAAGAACGGCGTCTCCTCACGCAGCCGGTCGAACTCGGTGAAATGGTCGCGGCGCAGGTCTGGGTCGTGCTCGAGGTCCCACTCGCGGCTGATGATGTCGCTCATCGGTCAGTACACCTGGATCGGCGAGTCGGGCTTGAGGACGTACTCGCCCAACGTCTGGTAATGGTCGGCCCCGCCATGGGCCTGCTGGGTGACCGCGTGGACGTCGCGGAACCGGCGTTCGAAGCCGTGGCGCGGCAGGATCGCGTTTGACCCGGCCGCGTGGTAGACCACGTCGACCACGTCGGCCGCGGTCTCGATCGCGTGGCTGATCGCGGACCGTAGTCGGGCGCGCGGATGGCGCAGGTCGTCGCCGGCCGCGGCAGCGACGTCCGCCGCCGCGATCTCCACGTCGAGGAAGGCGGCCGCGGCGCTCAATGCCGACCAGGCGGCCCCAAGGTCGCGCTGCACGACCTTGTTGTCCGGAAGCGGGACGCCGGTGCGGGTCGACTTGGACCACGCCAGGTCGAGGAACGCCGATAGCGCCCCCCGCGCGGTGCCCAGCGCGACCGAGCTGGCACCGATGCCGTACAACAACGATGTCGTCAGGCGCAGCCGCGCCGGATTGTCGTAGACGGTGTAGGCGGTGTACTCGATCTGGTTTCCCTCGTCGACCAAGACGTCGTCGGCGGTGAAGCCGTCGCTGCCGGTGCCGCGAAGTCCGCTCACGTCCCAGGCATCGTCCAACCGCAGCTCGTCCGGGCGGACCAGGAACACCCGGACGAGCGGCGTGCCGTCCTCGGTGCCGATCGGCGTGCCGTCCTCGGCGAGCAGCTCGGCCCGCGCTCCGACCCAGTTCGCGTTGTGGACGCCGCTGGCGAAGCGCCAGCGCCCGCTCACCCGGTAGCCGTCGGCGGTCTTGGTCGCGGTGCCGTTCCCCGGTCCCCAGGCCACCACCAGGCGAGGGTCCCCGCAGATATCGACGAGCCGGTCGCCGGCGAGGGTGGCCGAGACCGCGTAGTTGGAGATCCCGCACTGGTACACGCACCAGGCCACGCTGGCGTCGATCGACGCGATCTCGCTGATGACGGTGCCGAACGTGCCGAGGTCCAGGGCGCGACCGCCCAACTCCACCGGTAGCAGGAGCTTGAACATGCCGGTGTGGACGAGCGCGTCGACCACCTCGTCCGGAAGCCGGCGGCGTCGGTCGATTTCGTCGGTGGCCGGCTCGATCTGCTCGCGCAGCTTCGCAACTGTCAACAGCACCTCGTCGACGGCGGTGATGGTGGTGGTCATGCGCACTCCTGAAAGGGCGGTCGGGTTGCTGTCATAGGTGGCGATGGCTGGTGTGGCCGGTCGGCGGACCGTCGGTCGCCTGCCGGGGCAGGAAGAGGCCGGAGCCGGCCCGGACGCCGCCGTCGACCTGCAGGGTCTCGCCGGTGATGCCGGAGGCGGCCGGCGAGGCCAGGAAGTAGATGGCTTCGGCCACCTCGTTCGGATGGACCACGCGCTGCAACGGCAGGTGGCGGGCCAGGTCCCGGTAGCGCTGCTGCACCTCCTCGGAGCGGTCCTCGAGATGCGTCGGCCGGATCGGACCGGGGCATACGGCGTTTACCCGGACGCCGTACGGCCCGTAGTCGAAGGCGAAGGCGTGCACAAGGTTGATCACCGCCGCTTTGCTGGCGTTGTAGGCCCACAGGCCGGGCTCGGCGCCGAAGCCGGAGATCGACGCGGTGGCAACAATGGATCCGGATCGCGCCTTGCGCATGACGGGGATGATCGCCCGGGCGCCGAGCACCACGGTCCGGACGTTGACCTCCATGGTGGTGTCGTAGCGCTCCAGCGCGCCGTCCTCCTCCAGCCCGGGATTGCCGGCCAGGCCGACGTTGAACAGCGCCGCGTCGATCCGTCCGAACCTCGACAAGGCCGCCTCGGCGAGCTCGGCGTTGGCCTCCGGGGTGGTCACGTCGCCGGTCACGGCGACCGCGTCCGGGTTGTCCTTGGCCCAGGCCAACGCGTCCGGGTCGATGTCGATCACGGCGAGCCGGTAGCCGCGGGCCAGGAAAAGCTCTCCGATGGCGCGGCCTAGGTTGCCGCCGCCGCCGGTGAGCACCGCGACCGGTGCGCCCGGGGCCGCGGTCCCGGGCGGGGCGGTCATTTGCGGCTCGCAAAGTCCCGGAGCACGTGACCGGGAAGGGAGTCGGGCGTAACCGCCTCCCGGCCGTGGTCGAGCAGCACCGAACCGTTGACGATGACGTAGTCGATGCCCTCGCCGTCGCTGAACAGTCGCCGCGCTCCACCCGGGAGGTCGTTGACCCGCTTGAGCGGGCCGCTCGCGACGCTGTCGGGATCGTGGACCGTGATGTCGGCCGCGTATCCGGGGGCGAGCACCCCGCGGCCCTTCATGCCGTAGGACGCGGCCGGCATCGAGGTCATGGACTGGATGGCCCGCTCGAGCGGAAACTCCTTTTCGCGCACCCAATGCCCGAGGAAGTACGTCGGGTAGCGGTAGTCGGCGAGCTGGCCTTGGTGGGCGCCGGCGTCCGAGGCGCCAATCCGGAAGGCGTCGTCGTTGAGCAGCCGTTCGACCTCGTCCTCGTCCTGCGGGTTCTCGATCACGAAGCGGGCCTGCAGGTCGCTCTCGATGGACAGATCAAGCATCAGCCCGGCGGGCGAGACGCTGAACTCCCGGGCCAGGTCTACGAGGAACCGGCCCTCGAGTTCCGGACGGGTCGGGCTGTAGCTGATGTAGATCAGCGGCCAGTAGTTGTTGTTCCAGTCGTCGCGGTCGGTTTGCAGTTCGAACTGCCGGCGGAACTCCGGCTGCAGATACGTCGCGAGCCGCTCGGGCACGGTCATGGCCGTCAACGGGTGGAAGAGGTCGTAAAGAGGCTTGCCGCGGCGGGTGCCGACCGGTTGGTCGATCGCGAACATGAACGGGTCTTCCAGGCCGACCTCGAAGCTGTTGGCCATGATCCCGAACTGCACGTTCCAGATCGCGCCCTTCTTGAAGGCGGCGCTGGCGTCGAGGTTGCGCTGCGTATACGGCTGCCGGCCGGTGTGTGTCTGCGGACGGTTCACGGGGACGCCGAACTCGGCGGTTAGCTCCGGGATCGTGCGGATGTTGAACGACGGCCCCCAGTTGACGTCGATGCCGCCCTTGCGTTCCTCGGACATCACCTGCAGAAACTGGCGGAACTGGTCGTACGTGGTGAGCCGGCTGGGCACCGGCTTGCCACCCGGGCCGTAGTGGGCCGGGCCGTTGTAGATGGAGAAGCCGGCGGCGCCGACGCGCAGAGCCGCGCGCAGGAGTTCCAACTGCTCGCGCATCTCGGCGGCATCGGCAAATCGGTCCTGTGCGTCCTCGCCCATCGCCCACACCTTGATGGCGTGGTGCCCGACCTGGGAAGCGACGTTTATCGCGACGCCGCGCCGCTCGAGCAGGTCGAGATACTGGGGGTACGTCTCGAAGCCCCAGTCGCCGAGGCCGAGTTCGAGCGACTCGTATGGGATGCCCTCAGCGAGGGTCATCAACTCCATCATGAACTCGCGGTCGCGCTCCCGGCAGGGCGCAAAACCGATCCCGCAATTCCCCATCACCACGCTCGTCACGCCGTGGTTGGGCGAGAAACTCAGCATCGGGTCCCAGACCACCTGGGCGTCGTAGTGGGTGTGCACATCGATAAAGCCCGGGGTCACCACTCGTCCGGTGGCGTCGACGAGCTGCCGGGCGTCGTCGGGCGCGTCGCCGACGTCGACGATCTTGCCGTCGCGCACGCCTACGTCTCCGACGAGGCGCGGAGCGCCGGTCCCGTCGACGACGGTGCCGTTGACGACCTTGAGGTCATACATGCGGTCCTCCTGCTTGAGCGGGCGAGGTCACCAGGTCCAGGTGTCAGTGATCGGCAGATCGGCCGGGAGGGCCTTGGCGTCGTTTCGGATCAGGCCGGCGCCCGAGTAGCGTGTCTCGGCGGCTCGGCCCACCCAGGTCCACAGCTCCTCGGCCGACAGGGGTCGCCGGTAGAGCCGCGCGTAACCGCTCTCGACGTTCGCGCCCAGCCGGGCCGGGGTGCGGCTGAGCTCCGCGTTGCGGTCGACGGTGCAGGCCAGAACGCCCAGCGCCGGGCCCCCATCTGCACGCGGCGACAGCGCCTCGCGCAGTTCCCAGTCGACGACCCGCCGGGCGGCCGTCGTCCGTCCGACCAGCACCAACATCACGTCGTAGCCGTCAAGGGTTCCGACGAGGTCGCCCGGCTCCGACGGCAGGACGGTCCTGCGAGCCAGGCGCCCCGCATCGTCGAAGTGGCGGAAGAAGTCCTCGACCTCGTTCTTGTCGAGCTCCTGGTCGTCGTCGAGGCAGACGTAGACACGCGGCTCGGTCATGTCAACTGCTCCTTTCTGCCCTGCTCTGCGCGGTCGGGCTCGTGAAGGTCGGACGGTGCGCTCGGCTGATCGGCCTCGACGCCGGACAGGGCCTCCCACAGGGCCTCGTGCAGATCGCGGTAGTCGTCGCGCTTGATCAGCTCGCGCTGGCGTCGCGGGCGCGGCAGGTCGACGGTGAATTCTTTGACGATCGTCGCCGGGCGCCGGCTCATCACCAGGATCCGGTCGGCCAGGGTGATCGCCTCGGTCAGGTCGTGAGTCACGAACGCCACGCCGCACTTGAACTCGAGCCAGCGGTCCAGGAACACCTCGTAGATGTCGTTGCGCGTCTGGAAGTCCAGCGCCCCGAACGGCTCGTCCATGAGTAGCAGCCGCGGGTGTTGCGCCAGCACGCGGGCAAGCTGGGCGCGCTTGCGCATGCCGCCCGAGAGCTGCGCGGGGAAGAAATCCGCGAACTCGGACAGGCCGACGCTGGCGAGGAGGTGGTCCACGTCGACGGTCACCTTGCGCAGGTCGGCGGCCAGCTGCACGTTCTGCCGGGTCGTGCGCCACGGCAGCAACGTGTCGTGCTGGACCATGTAGGCGACGTCGGAGTCGTAGGGCCGCCGCGGCTTGCCCTTGAGCAGGATCTCGCCGTTGAGCGGGCCGGGGAGCCGCACCCCGGAGATCGCGTTCAGGATCGTGCTCTTTCCGCAGCCGCTCGGCCCCAGGATGCAGACGAACTCGCCGTCGGCGATTGAGAAATCGACCTGTCGCAGGATCTGGATCCGGTGGGAGCCGTTCACCGCGGCCAGGCTCACCGAACGGCACTCGGCGACGGCGTCCGGGCGTTGGCCCGAGGCCGGGAGGCCAGTAGCGCTCGTGGCCGATCCCTCGGGCACGTCGGTATCCGCTGGGCTCACGGCGATCGGAACGTCCGGCCGGTCGCGAATCACCGGCTTCATGCCGCCACCCGGTCCGAGGCGTCGAACCCGGCGGCCCGACGCGGGTCGTCGTCCTGGTCGGACACCCGGCCGCCGGTCGCGGCCCTGCCCCAGCGGGTGGCCCGGTTCTCGATCCATGTGAACACCGCGTTGAGGATGTTCGCCATCACCGCGACGACGACCAGGATTGCCAGCACGCCGGACGTGTCGAAGGCGTTGCTCCGCTGGACGAGCACGTAGCCGAGGCCGGCTGACGACACCATCATCTCGCCGACGACGGCGCCGGTGACCGCGAAGATCAGGCTGATCCGCGCGCCGGCGATCAGCCAGGGCAAGATCGACGGGAGGATGACCTGCCGCAACACGGCCCGGCGGCGCCCGCCCATGAGCTTGATCGCGTCGACGAGCTGCAGGTCGATGCCCCGCATCCCGGTGTAGGTGTTGAGCAGCATCGAGAAGAACACCAGCGAGACCACCAGCGCGACCTTGGAAGCCTCGCCGATGCCGAACCAGAGCACGAACAGCGGAAGCAGGGCGAGTCGGGGCAGGGTGTAGACCGTGGTGATGATCGGCGAGGTGATGTCGAACAGGATCGGCAGCGCGCCGAGGCCGAGGCCGACGACGATGCCCGACGCGGCGCCGATGAGCAGCCCGAGCAGGACTTCCTCGCTGGTCACCTTGAGGCCGTTCTGGAAGTCGTGTTGGCCGAGTAGGTCTCTCAGGTGGGACGCCACCAGCGTCGGCTTGCTGATGTAGAACGAGCTGATCACTCCGGTGTCGCTGACCAGCTGCCAAAGGCAGATGAGCACGGCGATGGCGACGATTCGGTACCCGAGCATCCGCGTCCGCGGCGCGTTCTTCAACATCAGGCGTCCTCGGTGAGCGGGTCGGCCCAGGGCACGTCGTTGATCTCGAGAACGTTGCCGTCGGGATCCCGCAGCGACGCCTGACGCATCGTGCTCACCCAGTTCGGGTCTTTCGCGCCCACGTAGACGGGGTCGGTGACCTCGATGCCAGCGTCGCGCAGGATCTGGATCGACTTGTCCAGATCGCCGACTGACAAGGCGAAGTGCTGGTTGGTGTCCGGAATGGGCTCGCCCGACGCGACGAGGTGGATCTGGTGGGGACCGCGAGCCAGCCACGCGCCGGGTAGCGGCAGGTTGGCCCGGGGCAGCGGGCGGAAGCCGAAGAGGCGATCGTAGAAATCGATGGACCGTTCGACATCGCGGACGATCAGGGTCACGTGGTGTAGTCCCACAACTTCGACGTGCATAGGGTCCTCGATTCTCGACATGGTCATGTCGGCGGTGCAGTCTGGGCGGGTCCTGGCAGAGAAGGGCCGGAGGAGTCGGCGAAGCGGGCCCGCAGCTCGGCCTTGACGACCTTCCCGGACGCGTTGCGGGGGAGCTCGTCGACGACCTGGTAGCGCCGGGGGCACTTGTACGCGGCGAGCCGCTCCCGGCAGTGCGACAGCAGTTGCTCCGGAGTTGGCGCCCGCACGCCGGGTCGCAGGACCACGACCGCCAGCGGGGTTTCACCCCAGCGGTCGTCCGGAATCCCCACTACCGCGACATCGGCGACGGCCAGGTGCTCGGCGATCGCGTTCTCCACCTCGGCGGAGTAGATGTTCTCGCCGCCCGAGATGATCATGTCCTTCTTGCGGTCGACGACGTAGACGAAGCCGTCCTCGTCGCGGCGCACCAGGTCGCCCGAGTGGAACCAATCGCCCCGAAACGCCTCGGCGGTCTCCTCGGGGCGGTTCCAGTACTCCGTCATGACTGTGGGGCCGCGGTAGACGATCTCGCCGACCGCGCCTGTCGGCACGTCCTTCATGGCGTCGTCGACGACCCGGACCTCGACGTTGATCATGGGCGTACCGACAGAGCCGATCTTGGCCAACGCGTCCGCGCCCCGCAGGGTGCAGGTGACCGGACTGCACTCGGTCTGCCCGAAGCTGGACAGGAGCTGCGACTTCGGGAACGTGCGCATGATCCGGCGCAGCAACTCCACCGTCGCCGGTCCCGCGCCCCAGGTCAGCCGCTGGAGCGCGGACAGGTCGTAGTCGCCGGCGTCGACGGCATCGCAGATGAGCGCCCACTGGCTGGGCACGAAGAAACACGAGGTGACTCGCTCGGACTGAAGCCGGGCCAGCATCGCCGCGGCGTCGAACCCGCCCGACGGCATGATCACGCTGCGGCCGCCGGTGATCAGGAATGGCAGCGTCCCCGCCAGGCCGGCAATGTGGAACAGCGGCGCGCCCGTGAGGTAGGTCCGATCGGTCGCGGCGAGGCCGTTGTGCGCGATCTGGCTGGTGGCGTGCACATAGAGATTGCGGTGCGTGAGCACCGCGCCCTTGGGACGGCCGGTGGTGCCCGAGGTGTACATGATGAACGCGGCGGCCTCGTCGGGCACGGCCGGTCCGCCGGCATCGGCGCTGCCAACGACGTCGAGGGCTAGGTCGGCGTCGAGTTCGATAATGGCGGGTGGGCTGTCCACCTGCATGCAGGCCGCGCCGGCGACACCCGAGTGCGCGGCGTCGACGAACAGCACCCGGGCGCCGCTGTCGCGCAGGATGAAGGCGACTTCGTCGGCGACCAGGCGGAAGTTCACCGGCACGCAGATCGCCCCGACGCGCACAGTGGCGTAGTACGCCTCGAGCACGTTGATGCTGTTTCCCGCCAGAACGGCCACCCGGTCACCAGGGCTTACGCCCCGCCGCCGCAGCTCCATCGCCCGCGTCTCGGTTCGCGCGTCGAGCCTGGCGAACGTGCAGCGCCCGGCCGGGCCAACTGCCCCAACGGCAGCGTCATTGCCGGCGGAGGCCCCGTCGACCAGCGCGATGTCGTCCGGCCGGGAGCGGGCGTGCCGGGCGACGATGTCGCTCAACGTCAGGCCGGCCGCGCGGTTCGCGTGTCCTGTCACGTTCACCTCCTCCAGCGTTGTGATGTGATGGCCCTGTCGTCGGGGCTGTCCCGAAACCCGAGCGCGTCAGGCGGACCTGGCCAGCGCGCGCGCCTCCCATGACGCCGGTCGCAGGATGCGGCCCGGCAACGGGTCTGCGTCGCCCAGGTTGTCCTGGCCGTGCGATCGCACAGGCACTCCATTGACAATCACGTGGTCGATGCCGATCGCGTCGGCGACTTTGCGGGGAGCGCCGTTCGGCAGGTCGTGCACGAGCCGCGGTTTGGCCGGTGCAACCGTCTCAGGGTCGAAGACGACGATGTCGGCCGCCATGCCGGGCACCAGCGCCCCGCGGTTCTCGATGCCGTATGCCTCCGCCTCCAGCGAGGTCATCATTTGGATGGCCCGTTCGAGCGTCAGCGACTTGCGCTCGCGGACCCAGTAGCCGAGCAGATGGGTCGGGTAACGCGAGTCGCAGAGCTGGTTAACGTGCGCGCCGGCATCGGAAAGCCCGAGTCGCAACGACGGCTGGTGCAACAGCCGCTCCATCTCGCCCTCGTCCGCCCCGCCCAGCCGCACGCCGATCCGCACCGCGAAGTCCGTCTTCTCGGCGACGTCGAGCAGCAGGTCGGCCGGGTGCACGCCGCGCTCGGCCGCGGCGGCGCCGATGGCGCACTCCTCGAGGGCCTCTTCGCCGGGCACCTCCAAGAACCACGTATGCGGCCACATGATGGAGTGCCATCTTGGGTCGTCCGTCTGCTCCCGGAAGCTCCGGCGGAACTCCGGGCTGCGGTAGGCGGCCTTCATCTCTTCCTGGGACGAGAGGTTGATGATCGGTACGAACAACTCGTCGAGGGACGGAGCGCCCCAGACCTTGGGCTGGTCGAGCGCGAACATGAACGGGTTCTGGAAGGTCGCCTCGAAGGTCGTAGGCAGCGACGTGATCTGCGGGTACCAGTGCAGTCCCTCGGCCAGACACTCGTCGAGGAACTCCACCACGGTCCAGTGGCTCTCCCGGTTGCTGACCTTGGGCCGGGCCTTCACCGCTGGGTCGCACACCGGCGCCCCGGTGGCCCGCATGAGCCGGCGGATGTTTTCCTTCGTCATCTCCGGGCCCCAGGTGGTCTGCAGTGTTCCCCGCCCGACCTCACCCAGAATGCCCACGAGCGCCTCGAGCTCCTCGTAGGAGGTGACGCGGCTCGGCACCGGATGGCCGTCCTTGTCGGTGTGCGCCGGTGAGTTCGACGTCGAGAATCCGATCGCGCCGGCCTCGAGCGCCTCGCGGATGAGCGACCTCATCTGCTCGACCTCTCGGTCGTTCGGGTGGCGGCGCCCGGCGTCCTTGCCCATCACCCACAGTCGGAGCGCGTTATGCCCGACCAGCACGCCGACGTTGATGCCCAGCCCTCGCGACTGGAGGAGGTCCAGGTACTCCGGGAACGTCTCGAAACCCCAGTCGGCGCCGAGGAACGCCGACGACACCTCGTAGGCGATGTCCTCAACCTGCTCGAGAGTTCGCAGCGTGAAGTCGCGCATGTCGGCCCGGGTCGGCGCGATACCGAAGCCGCAGTTGCCCATGACGACCGAGGTGACGCCATGCCACGTAGAGATGCTGAGCATCCTGTCCCAGAACACCTGCACGTCGTAGTGGGTGTGGATGTCGATGAAGCCGGGGCAGACGACCCGCCCGGTCGCGTCGATGGTCCGGACGGCGCCGCCCGGCGCGTCGCCGATCCGGACGATCTCCCCGTTCTGGATGGCGACGTCTCCGATGGCGCCCGGGCCGCCCAGCCCGTCGACGATGAACCCGCCGGTGATCTTCAAGTCGTACATGCGGCTTCCTTCTGGCTTGGCGACCGGATGGTCGACCGTCGTGGGTCGGATTAGGCAGGGGCAGGAACCGGGTAGGCGAAGCCGGCCGGTCGCCGTCGCGGCGGCCAGACGCCGTTCGCGATGCGCTTCGGTCGCACCCCGGCCAATGCGCAGAGCACGCCGTCGGCGGTGGCCGAGTCCAGCCGGGCGCGCGCCTCCGTGGCGATACCCGCGCAGTGCGGCGTGGCGAAGACGTTGGGCAACCCGAGCAAGGGGTTGTCGGCCGGGACCGGCTCAGTTGCGAACACGTCGACGGCGGCCCCGCCGAGCCGGCCGGCGGCGATGCGGGCGGCGAGCGCGGTCTCATCGACGATGCCGCCGCGGGAGACGTTGACTACGACCGCGCTGGGCTTGAGCAGGGAGAGCTCGTGCTCGCCGATCATTGCGGTCGTCTCGTCCGTGAGCGGAAGCGTCACCACGAGCGCGTCGCAGCCGGCCAGCAGCTCCTCGAGGGACCCGACGACGCGCACCCCGGCAGGGACGTCGGGGCGCCTCCGCGGGCGCCACGTCGTTACGGCGACGTCGTAGGCGGCCTGGACCCGGGCGGCCACGAGCCGCCCGATGGCCCCCATCCCGAGGACGGCCACGGTCTTGCCAGCGAGCTGCGGCCGGAGCTGCCGCAGCTCGCTGCCCTTTTCCAGCGCGCGGCTCTCCTCGACGAGATGGCGGTACACCAGGGGCAGCGTGGCGAGTACGTATTCGACGACGGCGTCCGGCGCCACACCCGGGTTGTTGAGCACCGGCAGCCCGTAGGCGGTCGCGGCGTCGAGGTCGAAGCAGTTGGCCCCGGCGCCGCGTGAGGCGACGACGCTGAGGTTGGGGAGCTGGGCGAACGTCTCGGCACCAATGGCCTTGTTAACGCCCGTCGACGACGCGATGAGCGCGGCCGCGCGGCGGCGGTCATCAAGGTTGCAGTCCGACAAGAGCGCGGTGTCGCAGAACTCGCTCAGCCGCTCGTCGAGGAGTGCGGTGCGGTGCGGCGCAGCCCAGAAGAGAACCAGGGGACGGGGCACGTCAGTGTCCTACCGGGTTCACGGCCGCATCATCATCCTCATCGATGTTTGCAGTTTTAGACAGCTCCTTTAAGACTGCAGACGGCAAGTTAACGATGCAGGAATGGCTTGTCAACGAAATGTTTTGTCGCCGTTCGTTCGCAGCAACGCCATTGACCTGCGCAACACGGGTCCGTACGGTTCGCAGATGGAGCTTGAGCAGTCGGAATAGCAAATCCTCCGACCTAAGCTTCGTCGAGCTGCACTCAATGTGGCCGGTCAAGCTGCCAGCATCACTGAGGGGATGAGCGATGAAGATTCGGGCCGACGCATCTATCTGCCAAGGACACGCACTCTGTGCCGGGGTGGACGAGGAGTTGTTTCCGCTAGACGACCAGGGCTACAGCGCGCTGACGACATGGGCGGAGGTCCCAACCGGCCAAGAGGGGACGGCTCGGTTGGGGCGCGATTCCTGTCCGGAGCGCGCGATTGTGATCGAGGACTAACGGCCATCGCTGTACCGGCACGCGATTTTCGGTTTCGGCTTTTCTTCGGAGGGCCGTCAATAGGCCGATTTCGGTCCCAAGGCCCACGCGTCAAACCACAGGCCGGTATTCATCCATCGGGGGAGTCCGCTCCACGCGTTGAGGGTGGGCCAAGGTGTCTGGACTAGCGGGTCAGGCTCCGTTACGGGCCCGCATCCCCTCACCTGAGGCCTCAAGCTGCCCGCAGGTTATGTCGATGTCGTCTGTTGAGCTTGCTCGCAGGGCTGGTGCAGATCGGTGGGAGCCGGGGCGTGACTGGAAATCTGAAGGGACGTCTTGCGAAAGACGCCATGTCCGGTGCGCGGACCAATCTTGCGCGGGCAAAAAGTCGCTATCTGTGGGTCATCGTGGCGGTGTTGCTTGCGCTCGGTGGGACAGCCGGTGCGGCGCTCGCCGCAACCGCAGTGGGGGATAACGCGCACCGGGAATCGCAGACGGCGTTTGAAGGGGTGGCCGCCGATGTCTCGTCCACCCTGCAGTTGGCGATCGAACATGAAGAAGATCTAGTGGTGAGCGCCGGGGCGTTCTTTTTGAACGATCCGACCGCCAGTAACGCGGACTTCCATGCTTGGACCTCGTCGATGCAGGCTTACGAGCGTTATCCCGAGCTTCAAGGGCTCGGCGTCGCGGTGCTGGTCGATGCGTCACAACTGCCGACGTTCGCGGCCCGCGCTGAGGCGGACTCGAGCCTTTCGCTCGCCGCCGACGGGAGGTTCGAGCTGACGCCGCCTGGCCCGCGGCCGTTCTACTGTCTGGTGGAATTCAGCCAGCAGCGTTCGGCAGCGATCGTGTTCCCGGCCGGGTATGACTTGTGCGCCGCGGATGGCGGGGCGGATTTCTTCCACAGCCGCGACAGCGGCCAAGGGAGGTACATTCCGTTCAAGAACGACGAAGGGACGTTCCTTCAAATCGGGCGTCCGATCTACGAGGGCGGTGTTACTCCTGCCACCGTCGAGGCCCGGCGGGCGGCGTTCGTCGGCATGGTGGGCCTGAACAGCAGTCCGACGGTTTTGCTGGATCGGGCCCTTCAATCGCATCCGGGTGTCGCCGTTTCGATGCGGTATGAAGCCGGAATCTCCGATGTGACGTTCACCAGCACGGCCTCGGCGAAAGGCAGCGTGTCGCGGGCGATCGATTTGCATAACGGCTGGACGGTAACGACTTTCGGCACGGTGGCACCGGGTGGCGCCTTTGCGACGGCTGCGTCAGTCGGCATTCTTGCGGCTGGCATCGCGCTGAGCGTGTCGTTGGCGCTGCTCATCTTGATCTTGTCAACGGGCCGGGCGCGAGCATTGGCGGTGGTCGCAAGGAAGACCGGTGAACTGCGGCATCAGGCGTTGCATGACGCGTTGACGGGGTTGCCGAACCGGGCGTTGATCACTGACCGGATTGAGCAGTTGTTGGCGCGTAACCGCCGTCACGGCACCTTGGGTGCGGCGTTGTTCGTCGACCTGGACGGCTTCAAAGATGTCAACGACACCTTGGGCCATGCGGCCGGGGACAAGCTGCTCAAGGCTGTTGCGGTGCGGTTGACGACCAGCCTGCGGGACGCGGACACGATCGGTCGGATGGGTGGGGATGAGTTCGTCATCCTGATTGATGGTGCCACCACCGAAAGCGCGCCGGAACTGGTCGCCCAACGGCTGCTGGATTTGATGCGCCAACCGTTCACGCTCGAGGAATCCGCCATTCCGATCGTGGTCACGACCAGCATCGGTGTTGCGGTCGGGAACCGCGACACCGCCGGGGAACTGCTGCGTGATGCGGACGTGGCGATGTACATGGCGAAAGCCGCCGGTAAGAATTGTTTCGAAACCTTCCGGCCGGAGATGGAAGGCGACGTCAACCACCGCTACCGGCTCGAGTTCGATCTGCGGTCGGCGTTGGACGATGACCAGTTCCGGCTGGTCTACCAGCCGATCTACAACTTGGACGATTTGACGTTGATCGGGGTCGAAGCGCTCATCCGCTGGGAACACCCCACATTGGGCGAAGTCCAACCCGATGATTTCATTCCGCTGCTGGAATCCTCCGGGCAGATCGTGGACGTCGGCCGCTGGGTCCTGCACGAAGCATGCGGCCAAATGGCGACCTGGCGTGAACGCGGCTCGGACCTGATGGTGTCGGTGAACGTCTCCGGG
>Ga0068858_100000088_pt1 | contig 95138 bp, 101 predicted proteins | sample KBSSwiS12_FD_66589 | JGI IMG/M metagenome (GOLD analysis project Ga0068858, IMG submission 66589) | Switchgrass rhizosphere microbial communities from Kellogg Biological Station, Michigan, USA - KBS Switchgrass S1-2 | ecosystem: Host-associated > Plants > Roots > Rhizosphere > Soil ...
AGTCGCAACCTCTGCGCCGCGACCAACAAGGCAGACGCCGTCTTCGAAGGGCAAAACGGAGTGCCCTATGACTTCAAGTCGGTCGTGAAGCCGAGCTGTGGTGGCAAGCGGAAGCACAAGAAGGGTCACGGGCGGGGGTAATTCCGCCCGGACACACAGCGTTCCCTAGAATGCAGAGCAGTGAGGGGGGGACCAAAGACGCTGGCTATGGTGGCGCTCGCCGCGCTGCTGATCGCCGTGGGCGTGGCTGCCTGCGGAGGTGGTGACAGCTCCAGTTCGACGACCACCGAAGCAAGCCAGGAACAGACGGAAGGCAAGCCGAGCCAGGACGCTTCGAAGCAAGGCAGCGCCAAGAGCGACGAAGGCAAGTCCGGCTCCGGTGGCGAAGGTCAGGCAGATAGCCCTGGCCCCAGCGCGAGCAAATTCACCCCCAAGCACCACAGCGATTCCGGCGGCGGCTCGACGCCGTACAAGACCAAGGGTGGCGACAACAGCGTCCAAGAATTCGGCGAAGAGGCCAGCAGCTCTGAATTCACGGCCGCCGCGGCTACCCTGCACAACTTCCTCGACGCCCGCGCTGAGGGCAATTGGGCCGCGACCTGCAACTACGTGTCGAAGACGATCACCGAATCGCTCGAAAAACTGGCTTCGCAGGCCAAGCAGCTCAAAGACAAAAGCTGCGCAGCGCTTCTCAAAGCACTGACGAACCCCGCTGCCGTGCCGGCGCTGAAGACCGAAGCCAAACAGGCCAACGTCCGCTCGCTGCGCACCGAAGGCGAACAGGCCTTCGTCCTCTACACCGGCCCCCACGGCACCATCCTGGCAATGCCGATGGCGAACGAAGGCGGCACCTGGAAGGTCTCCAGCCTCGCTGGCACGCCGCTCAACTAGCCCGCCCCAAGTCGCTGCGAAGAGCCGACGCCCGGACTTGAACCGGGGACCCCTTCATTACGAATGAAGTGCTCTACCAACTGAGCTACGCCGGCGCTCGGGTCATTCTAGGTATCGCGGTTCCGTCGCGCGGAGTCTCGATCATGGGGTTGTGTCTCGAGAGCGGACGGTTCGGCGGCGAGAGGAGAACGAGGTCGAGTTCTCGCGCATCGTCGCATTCAGCGACGGCGTTTTCGCGATCGCGATCACGCTGCTCGTGCTCAACCTGAAAGTGCCTGACGATCTTCATGGCGACGGCCTCGGCACGGTGCTCTGGGAACAGCGTCAGGACTTCATCGCCTATGCGATCAGCTTCGCGATCATCGGTCGATTCTGGGTCGTGCACCACCGCTTCTTCGCCACCGTGGTCGGCTTCGACGGACGGCTGCTCGGGCTCAACCTCTTCTACCTCGGCTGGATCGCGCTCTTCCCCTTCAGCGCCTCGGTGTTCGGAGATCATGGAGCCAACACGGCCGCGATAGTCCTCTACGCGTTGAACCTCGCGGGCATCTCGTTGGTCGGGTTGTGGATGGCGGTGGACGCCAGGCGAGCGGGCCTTGCCAGGATGGACCCGAAGGAGGCCCGGGAAGGCAATCGGCGGGCGCTCGCGGTGGCAGTAATCTTCCTTGCCTCGATTCCCGTGGCCTTCGTCGATCCGAGTGTCGCTCCTCTGCTCTGGTTTGCGCTGTTCGCCGACTCGCTCGCGCAGCGTGCGCGTCACCGGCACCCCTCCTAGCGCCTACTTGCGGCCCGCCTTCGTCTCGCCCACGCCACGCGGCACCGCGGTCGGTAGGTGGCCGCAGACAGGGCAGTTCGGCTCCGGCACCACGGGCTCGCGTTCGACCTCCATCGTGCGCAGGTCATAGATGTGGCTGACGCCCTGAGTCGAGGGCTCGGCGAGCCCGGTCAGGTAGTGCACGACGTCGAGCCCCACCAGGCCGCCGATCAGGTTGCAGGCCGGCCCCATCGTCGCCACCGGGGACTGTTTGGCGCGGCGCTGCTCGATCGCCACGTCGAACATCGGATAGTTGCGCCGGTAGGCCGCCACCTGGCAGGCGAAGCAGCCGGTCACGCCGGGAACGAACATCGGCCCGACTCGGGCCACCGGCGGGAAGTGGCTCATCGTGATGTAGGGGATCTCCGCGGTAAAGCAGGCCTCGTTGACCCATTCCTCGATGTCGTGGGCGGGCCAGTCGGCGGCGTCGACGACCAGGTCGAAGCCCTGGATGACCTCCGCGATCGCGTCCTTGCCATCCATCAGCTCGGCGATCGTCTCCAGCTTCACGCGTGAGTTGAAAGCACCCAGGCGGTCGGCGGCCGCGTCGACCTTCGCCCGGCCGATGTCGTGCTCCGCAAAGAGGATCTGACGATTGAGGTTCGTCTCCTCGACCCGGTCGCCGTCGATCAGCAGCATCTCGCCGACCCCACAGCAGGCAAGCGAGAGGGCCGACCCGCCGCCGAGACCGCCCACCCCGAGGACGACCACCCGGGCGCTTTCGAGTCGAGCCTGGCATTGCGACGGCGACGGCCCGGTGGTGATGTCGCTGAAGTAGCGGAGCTGGCGGTCGTAGCGACGGCTGACCGCCGCCGGGATCAGGTCGTCGTCCGCGGCGTCCTCGACCAGGCCCAGCTCCTCAAGCTGCGCGAGCAGGTCGCTGACAGCCTCCTCGCCGAAGCGCTCCTCGAGCTCTTCGCGGGTGAGGCTCCCGTCGAGGGCGGCGAGCAGCGCTCGTCCCTCAGCGTCGGGATTCTCGATCTGGATGTCGGCTCCGGCGCTGGGTCGCAGCAGGTAGAGATCGCCGTTTGGCGTTTCGATTTGCTCGGTCGTGCGCTTGATCCTCGGTCTTGTCATCTGTCCACCCTCCGGTCGAAGTCCCGCTTGAGACCACGTGATTGCTTTAATGAGTTTCAGCTAATGGCGGTGGCACTGGTTGTTTCAGGAGAGTTGCGCGCGGGTTAAGGATCAGGCGAAGTCCGTAACCGGTACTAGGGTGACGCCACCACCGGAAACCACACGGCAACAGGGACTGGAGGGCCGTCATGGCCAGCTTGCATGGGAAAAAGCTCAAACAGGTGATCGACCCGACAGTGGCCAAAGCTTTCACGCATCCGCTGCGCGGCCATGTATGGGTAACAGTCTGTGAACGGGGCGTCGCCAGCCCGACCGAAATCGCCGACGAACTCGATCTCGACGTTTCCGAAGTCAGCTACCACTTCCGGGAACTGAAGCGGCGAGATCTGATCCGGTTGATGAAAACGGTGCCGCGCCGCGGCTTCGATGAGCATTTCTACGAGCCCTGCGTGCCGGCTCTCCATTTCGATGACTTCGACTGGATGAAGATCCCGGCACCGATCCGGTCGACCTTCAGCGCCGACATGCTCAGGCAGATCATCGAGGAGCTGGTCGAGGCGCTTGACGTCGGTTCCTTCGATGCGCGCAACAGGCACCTGAGCCGAAGCTGGCTGTTGGTCGATGAGCGTGGTTGGAGAGAACTGATGCGAGCCATGAAGGCTGCCCTCGACCGATTCCAAGCGATCCAGCAGCGTTCCGCCAAGCGCCGCGAGGCCTCTTCGGAGCCGGGCATCCCAGTCTCAGTTGTGCTCGCGGCGTTTGAGACGATTGCCAGCATTTCGCGCCGCGAGGCCAGAGAAACCGACGTGCTGTAGCGGCCCTCAGCCGCTCAGCTCGCGGGCCCGAGTGAGAATCTCGTCCAGCATCGGCTCGGTGAGCCGGCCGGTGAAGGTGTTCTGCTGGCTGGGGTGGTAGCAGCCGATCAGCTTCCAGTCGCCGACGTCGGCCTCGGCACCGTGCCCGAAGCGGGGCTTGGGTCGGGGTGGCGGCAGGCCCAGGCCTTTCAGCGCCCGTAGCGCCCCGTCCCAAGCGAAGCCGCCCAGCGCGACGATCGTCCGGCAATTGCCGAGCAGCTCGAGCTCCCGCGGCAGGTAGGGAAGGCAGTTGTCCCGCTCGGATGGCGTCGGCCGGTTGGCGGGGGGCGCGCAGCGAACGACCGCCGTGACGTAGGCGCCGAGCAGTCGCAGCCCGTCCTCGCGCCGGATCGAAGTGGGCTGGTTCGCGTAGCCGGCGCGGTGCAGTGCGGCGTAGAGCCAGTCGCCGGAGCGGTCGCCGGTGAACATCCGGCCGGTGCGGTTGGCGCCGTGCGCCGCCGGGGCGAGGCCGACGAGGGCGAGCTTGGCATCGGTGTCGCCGAAGCCGGCGACGGGCCGCGCCCAGTACTCCTCGCCCCGAAACCGACGTGGCGGGTCCGCCGCGCTCGCCTCGCGCCACTCGACCAGGCGCGGGCAGCGCCGGCAGCGATGGATCTCCGCGGCGAGCTGCTGGAGGCGATCCTTCCCCGGCGGTGGATCTTTTGGCTTGGCGACCATGGGCCCGAACTGAATCACGCGGGGCCCACCCGCGAAAGCGGGCGAGCCCCGCAAAGCTAGTTGCTCTGCCTGAGCCCTTAGCCGAACTTGTGAACGGAAAGCACCGGAACGACTGCCTCTGATGCGGCGATCTTCATCTACTTCACCCCCTCCTCGGACGGACTTCCTCTCAACTCTCCCTGCGCTGTGAGCGCATACGGCGGACCGGCTGATTACTGGAGAAAGTTCCACTATTTCGCGAAGAGGAAGCGAATAGTCGTCATTTGGCCTGGAAAACCGCCTTTGTGATCAATACGATGGAGTGGTTAAGCCACCAGCAACGATCGGAGGAGTCCCTATGCCTGCAAAGGCAAAAAGCAGCAAAAGAGGCAAAGGCAGAACCAAAAGCAAGCGAGGCGTGAACCAGGATCTGGTCAAATCGCTTGCGCACGAACTTCGCGCCGAGATCCTGGCGATCCTCAACGAACGGATGGCCAGCCCGAACGAACTGGCGAAGGAGCTGGGCGAAGGGCTGAGCCAGGTCAGCTACCACGTCAAAGTCCTCAAGGACTACAAAGTCATCACCCTGGTCAAAACCGAGCCCCGTCGTGGCGCGGTCGAGCACTACTACCGCGCCACTTCACGCGCCTACCTGACGGATCGGGATTGGCACGAGCTGCCCGAGTCGGTTCGGGTCGGGATGAGCGCGGATCTGTTCCAGGCAGTCGTCGACGACGTCGTCGCGGCGATGGAGGAGGGCACGTTCGACGATCGCGAGGATCGGCACCTGAGTTGGACGCCCCTGATGCTGGATGCGCAGGCCTGGGCATCGATGCAGAAGCTGCTCGACGACACGCTCAAGCAGGCGCTGAAGCTCAACGCCGAAGCCGGTAAACGTCTGGCCAAATCGAAAGAGCAGCCGATCTCGGCGTCCGTCTCGATGATTGGCTACGAAGTGCCCGACAGCGCGGCGAAGAAGCTGCCGAAGCGGAAAGCCAAAGCGTCCAGCAAAGCGAAAGCCAAAGGCAAGTCGAAAGCCAAAGCCCGCAAGTAAGAGGGCTCACCTGGCGCACCCAGCAATCCACAGCCCATAGGCTTGTCGGCCTGTGGGCACCGATTCGTCAGCAGGTGGCTATGGCAGGCGGCGCGGCTTCGGCCGCGTCGCCTCCCTTTTGGCCGTCGCGCTCGCGGCGGCGCTCGCGCTGGCTGTCGCCGGTTGCGGCGACAGCGGCCATGGCGCCGAGACCAACCCCGAAAAGGGCAGCGACGCCGCCATCCTGAACGAAGGCCTCTCGCGTGAGTTGACGGCGCTCGACGCCTACACCCGCGGCAACGGCCTGCTGCGTGGGCACGAGCGGGCGCTCGGGCGCCGGCTGCGCGCCGAGGAGCAGGAATACGTCGATGCGCTGACCAAGGCGATCCGCGGCCTCGGCGGCAACACCGAAGCCGAAGCCGAAGAGCTGGACTTCTCGCGGGTCAAGGACCAGGCCGCCTTCCTCGCCCTCGCCTACGACCTGGAAAGCGCGGCCCGGGACTTCTACGTGGCCCAGGCCGCCCGCCTGTACACGGCCGCGCCGCGCACGCTCGATGCCTGGCTCGCAGCCGGGCACGGTGGGCACGTTGCACTGCTGCCGGACGGTGGGGGATGATCCCGGCGTGACCGCCCCCCTGTACGCAATCGGCCGCTTCTGCTCGCGCCATCACTGGCCCGTCATCGCCCTCTGGCTGATCGTCGCGGTCGTGCTCGTTGTCGCCGGACAGGCCTCTGGCGACAAGACCAACGACAACCTGACCTTGCCTGGAACCGGGTCGACGATTGCGACCGAAACGATGGAAGAGAAGCTGCCCGAACAGGCCTACGGGAGCAACCCGCTCGCCTTCGAATCGAAGACGGGCCCGCTGACCGAACCGAAGTACGCGCAGGCGATCGAAGAATCGATCAAGCGCCTGGCCGCGCTGCACTACGTCAACTCGGCGATCAGCCCGCTGAGCAAGGAAGGCATCGAACGCGGTCTGCTCAGCAAAGACAAGACGGTCGCCTACACGCCGGTGATCCTCGGTGTCGGCCCGGGCGAACTGACCGAAGAGCAGGCCCAGTCGGTGCTGAGCGCGGCCGAGCCGGCCGAGAGGGCGGGGCTCGAGACCTCGGTCGGCGCCTACGTCGGCCAGCAGCTATCCAAGCCCGACACCGGGATCAGCGACGCGATCGGGATCGCCGCAGCAATCGTCATCCTGCTCTTCGCCTTCGGCACGGCGACGGCGATGGTGATGCCGATCGGCTCCGCGATCATCGGCCTGGCGATCTCACTCTCGGTCATCCGCCTGCTGGAGAACGCGATCGAAGTGCCCAGCGTCGCCGCGACCCTGGCGACGATGATCGGCCTCGGGGTCGGGATCGACTATGCGCTGTTCATCGTCACCCGCCACAAACTGCAGCTCGCCGAAGGGATGGATCTGCGCGAGTCGATCGCTCGCGCCACCGCGACCGCCGGCGGCGCCGTCGTCTTCGCCGGCTTCACCGTCGTGATCGCGCTCTGCTCGCTCTCCTTCGCCGGCATCCCCCTGGTCAGCACGCTCGGCTTCACCGCGGGGATCGCCGTCGTCGTCGCCGTCTGCGCCGCCGCGACCCTGCTACCCGCGATGCTTGGCGCGCTTGGCCCCCACATCAACTCGATGCGTGTGCCCGGGACGAGCGCCAACCCGGCCGAAAGCGAGCCGCACGGCTGGCGCAAATGGGCACGCGGCGTCGCCCGGCGGCCTTGGCGCTCGGCGCTGGCGGCGCTGGTCGTCCTCATCGTCCTGGCGCTGCCGATCTTCCAGCTCGAGCTCGGCCAGAACGATCTCAGCGCCCTGCCCAAGTCGACCACCGCGCGCCAGAACTACGACTCGCTGACCAAGGGCTTCGGGCCAGGCGTCAACGGGCCGCTGCTGATCACGGGGCAGTTCGATACGGCGCAGGAAGCCAAAAAGGTCCTGCCCGTCCTGGAGAAGCAAGTTGGCGCGGCCGATGACGTCGCCGCCGTCTCCGAACCGACGCTCGACAAGACCGGCACGGTGGCGGTTTTCACGGTGATCTCGAAATCCGCCCCCTGGGCCGACGAGACCGTCAGCCTGGTCGAAGGGCTGCGCGACACGACGATTCCTCAGGCGCTGCAGGGAACCGGCGCCGCCGCCTACGTCGGCGGCCAGACCGCCGGCTACATCGACCTCGCCACGCAGATCGCCGACAAGCTGCCGCTGATGATCGCGATCGTCGTCGGGCTCAGCTTCATCGTCCTGCTGCTCGCCTTCCGCTCGCTGCTCGTCCCGGTCAAGGCGGCGGCGATGAACCTGCTTTCGGTCGCCGCTGCCTACGGAGTGGTGACGGCGGTCTTCCAGCTCGGCTGGGGGTCGTCTCTGATCGGGCTCGACCATTCGATACCGATTGTCAGCTTCGTGCCGCTGCTGATGTTCGCGATCCTCTTCGGCCTCTCGATGGACTACGAGGTCTTCCTGCTGACCCAGATGCGCGAGCACTACCGCCAGAACGAAAATGAGAAGGAGGCGGTGATCGAAGGGCTGGCCAACACCGGGCGGGTAATCACCTCGGCGGCCGCGATCATGGTCTGCGTCTTCACCAGCTTCGTCCTCAACGGCAATCCGATCGTGAAGGAGTTCGGGGTCGGTCTCGCGGTGGCCATCGCGATCGACTCGACCCTGGTCCGCTGTCTGCTGGTCCCCGCCGTGATGGTCCTGCTCGGTCGCTGGGCCTGGTGGATGCCGCGCTGGCTCGACCGGTTCGTTCCTCACATCAGCATCGAGGGCGAGGACTTCTTCGCCAAGCGCGACGCGGAGCTGGCCGCTGCTGCCAAAGAGCCGGCGGGGAGCGCCTGAGTGGGATGTTCCCGCTCAATCTGCCCAACGCGCTGACCCTGCTGCGCATTCTTGCGGTCCCGGTCGTCGTCGTTGCCTTGCTTGGCGAGACGCCGAACGGCGACGAGCTGGCCGCCGCCGTCTTCGCCTTGGCCGCGCTTACGGATGGCCTCGATGGTTATTTCGCCCGCTCGCGCGACGCCGTCACCACCTTCGGCAAGCTGATGGACCCGCTTGCCGACAAGCTCCTGATCACCGCCGCGCTGATCTCGCTCGTCTCGCTGAACCGCCTGCAGGCGTGGGTCGCGATGGTGATCATCGCCCGCGAGATCGCCGTCACCGGGCTGCGGGCGATCGCCGCCGAGCGCGGCGTCGTGATCGCCGCCAGTTGGATGGGCAAGCTCAAGACGGTGCTGCAGATCGCCGCCATCTTCGCCCTGATCGCCGCCAACCCCGCCCCGACCTGGGTCAACGTGCTCGTCTACGTCGCGGTCGCCGCGACGGTGATCAGCGGCGCCGACTACTTCCTCGGCTTGCGCAAGCGACTCGAGGAAGAGCGCGAGGCACGCGGCCACGCTGCCCGCCGCGCCTAAGGGGCCTGGCCGGTCCGCGTATCCGACTTTGACCACATTCTGGTGGGGTCAAAGTCGGATACGTCTTTCAGTCGATCATGAAGTGGCGAAAGCTTTCGGCAGAACCCAGGCCAGCCCCTCGTTCGGGAGCCCCGCAGTCGCATGGCGCCGCTCGTAGCGAAGTCGGCCGACCTATGTTGTTGACTGCTTCGACTACATACCGACGCTCTTTGCCGCACTGGTCACAGCGCTGGAAATCGTCTGCCCCACGGTCCATCCGGAGATCTTGACCTGCGCCAGCGCCTCGAGCTCTGCCTGCACCTGCTCCCGTCGCCGGGAAAGGCCGATGGCCTTGCGGCAGGGTCCGTCGTAGGCAGATTCAAGAGCCGTAACGATTCCCGTCCAGGGACCGGAAAGATCACCCGGTAGAACCATCTCGTCCCCAATCTCCACATCCTCGAGATCGGTCTCGTAGGCGTACCGGCCATTGATCAGTACTTTCACCCGGATTCCCTTCCGCCTGCTTCGGTCAAGAAGCGGGCGCCTCCAGCCACTCGCGCATGGTCGTGTGGCGGCGCTGGTGCTCGCCGCCGTCGAGCTCCGCGCGCAGGTCGTCGAGCTTGCCGTAGCGCTCGGCGACGACGTTGTGGCGGTGGATCGTCTCGAGGTTCTCCTGGCGGGCCATCACGAAGGCGTCGCCCGGCAGGTCCGGATAGTCGCTGGTGACCCGGCGCACCATCTCCCGCACGCAGTCCTCGACGAAGCGCGGCTGCGAGTGCGCCTTGGCTACGACCGCGAGCTCGTCGGGACGCTTCATCAGCTCGTATATCTCCGAGCTCATCGACTGCTCGACGATCCGCAGCAGCTCGGGTGCGTCGACCCACGCCTGCCCACCCTCCGGGCAGCCGATGTGAAGGGTGCCGATGCCGCGTTGGTTGTGGGTCGCGATCGGCACCGCCTCGATCGCCGCCTCGATCTGTTCGGCGTCGAAGCCGCGCTCGGCGAGCCGTTCGCGGGCGAGGCCGCCGACCATCTCCTGCGCGCAGGGGCAGGCGGTCATCCCCTGGGCCTGGACGCCGGTCAGCGTGCGCGTGCCACGCAGGGAGTCGACCGCGGTGCCGAGCAGAACGTAGATCTCCTGGGTGCTGATGCCGCTGACCGGGGTCGTGACCGTCTCCGGATAGCGCGCCGTGACCGAGACCTCGGCGCGCAGCCCGCCCTGGCGCTCGCGAACCCGTTGGGCGATGTGGGCGGCGAGCACCTCGGCGTGGAAGGCCTCGCCGAGGACGACCTCGTCGATCGCCTCGCCGACGATTTCCTCGAAGCGCGACATGTGGACGCCCGCCTGGCGCGGATTGAGGTCGACGAAGCACTCGAAATCCGCGTGGTAGAGGTTCTCCGTACCGTCCGCCTTGACCCGGATCACCTTCTCGACCCCGGTCACGCCGACCCGCGAGAGGCTCACCTGAGTGTCGGGGGTTCCCGACTGCACGTCGGGGGTGGTTGCCGAAAGAGAGGTGGTGGAGTGGGTTGCCATGAGCATGAAGCGTAGGCGATTGGCTCCCTATACTTCGCCAGGTCGGAGCGATGGGGCCGGCCCCCGGGAGGGGAACAGGGTTGCAGTGGAGGCAGTGATATCGAGCCGTTGGAGACGGTCCCTCAGGGGCTGAATCAGGATTCGAGCGAGCAGCCGGCGGGGCCACAGGAGCTCCAGTCGCTGGTTGCGCTCGGCCGCGATCGGGGGTATCTCACCTTCGAGCAGATCGCCTCCACACTCGAGGAGGTCGAGGTGACCAAGGAGCAGGTCGCCGGCCTGCACGCTCACCTGGTCGAGCATGGCGTCGAAGTGATCGCCGAGGACGGTGTCAGCGCTTACAAAGAGCAGCGCGCCGAGTCCACCAACGGCGCCGGGCGCAAACAGGAGCTGGACCTGACGATCGAACCCAGCCTCGACTCGCTGCGCCTCTACCTGCGCTCGATCGGCCGGGTCGACCTGCTCACCGCCGCCCAGGAGGTCGAACTGGCAAAGCGGATCGAGCGCGGCGACATGATCGCCAAGCGGCAGATGGTCGAGGCCAACCTGCGCCTCGTCGTCTCGATCGCGAAAGGCTATCTGGGCCGCGGACTCAGCTTCCTCGACCTGATCCAGGAGGGCTCGCTGGGCTTGATCCGCGCCGTGGAGAAGTTCGACTACCGGCGCGGCTACAAGTTCTCCACCTACGCGACCTGGTGGATCCGGCAGGCGGTGACGCGGGCCATCGCCGACAAGGCGCGGACGATCCGCATCCCGGTGCACATGGTCGAGAAGCTGAACCGCGTCGCCCACGTCGAGCGCCAGCTCGTGCAGCGCTTCGGTCGCGAGCCCGAGCCGGCCGAGATCGCCGAGGAGCTGCGCTGGCCGCTGGCCGAAGTGCGGGAGATCCTCCGCGTCGCGCAGCTGCCGGTCTCGCTGGAGAAACCGGTCGGCGACGAGGACGATTCCGAGCTCGGCGATTTCGTCGCCGACGACACCGTTGCCGAGCCCTTCGAAGAGGCGAGCGAACACATGCAGAAGGAGGGTGTGCGCAAGGCGCTCTCGGCTTTGCCCGAGCGTGAGCGGCAGGTGATCGAGCTTCGCTACGGCCTCACCGGCCTGGAGCCGCTGACCCTCGAGGAGGTGGGCAACACGTTCGGCGTAACCCGCGAGCGGATCCGCCAGATCGAGAACAACACGCTGAAAAAACTCCAGCACCTGCCCGAGGCTCAGATGCTTCGGGAAGCTTCCTGACGGCATACTGTCGCCGTGCCCTCCGGAGACAAGTTCTATTCGCGCATGTCGCAGCTGATGGGCGCGACCGGCCTGCGCTGGACCGGCAAGCTGAACATCCCGCTCTACCGGATGTCCGGAGGGCGCATCGGGGGGAAGATCAACGAGGCGCCGGTGCTGCTGCTGACGACCACCGGCCGTAAATCCGGCCAGGCGCGGACCGCCCCGGTCGTCTACCTCGCCGACGGCGAGAACATGGTGGTGATCGGCTCCAACGCCGGCCACAACCGCACCCCGGCTTGGTCCCTCAACCTGAAAGCCAACCCCGACGCCGAGGTCGAGGTGGGGCGCGAACGGCGACCGGTGCGGGCGCGGGTGGCGGAGGGCGATGAGCGGGCCGACCTCTGGCGCAAGCACAACCAGCAGTATTCGGGCTTCGACGAATACGAGGCGCGCACGGACCGCGACATCGCGTTGTTCGTGCTCGAGCCTCGCTGAGCAGGCGTAGAGTGGGATCGTGACCGCACCACACCCATTCCGCCTCGCCGTCGAGGCCAAGGATCTGGAGGCGGCCAAGGCGACGCTGCGCGAGGACGTCGTCCTGCACAGTCCGATCCTCTTCCGCGGCTTCGAGGGGCGGGAGATCGTGATGCAGGTGCTAACTCATGTCGCCGCCACCCTGGAGGACTTTCGCTACGTCGACGAGCTCGCCGACGAGAGCACCGTCGTCCTGCGCTTCAAGGCCCGCGTGGGCGATCGGGAGCTGGAGGGGATCGATTTCCTCGAGCTCGACGAGGGGGGGCTGGTCAAGGAGCTGACCGTCTTCATGCGCCCGATGTCGGCCCTCACCGCCTTCAACGAGCAGATGGCCGCCCGCCTGGGCGTCGAGACCTGACGCTCCCCCGATAAACTCGCACCGCCTCGGGGGAGTGTCCGAGTGGTTAAAGGAGACTGGCTGTAAACCAGTTGGCTATGCCTACGCAGGTTCGAATCCTGCCTCCCCCATACGACTGGGTTACTCGCCCAGCCCGCCGAAGACGGCGAACGGGTTGGGCGGGCGCTCGGCGTACGCCACGCCCCACGTGCCCTCCGCCGCCACCTCGCTTCCCTTCGGCGCCTCGCCGCGCAGCCTCTCGGCGAGTGCCTTCGCTTCGTCCTCGTCGTAGGCGCCGACGAGGACGAAGCTCCAGCGACGGGCGACGGGGAGGCCTTCGTCCTCGAGCCGCTCCGCCAGGCGGAGCGCCTCGTGGCGGGAGGGAAGGTCGATCCGGACCTCGAATTCGAACCGGCCGGCCTCTTCGGCCTGACGGCGCTCGGCTGCCATAAGCCGCTTGCGCTCGGTCTCCCGCTCGGACTCGTCGTCCGGTAGGGGCTCGTCAGGGTCGCGCCATTCCTCGGCTGCGGGATGCCAGCGCTTCAGGTCGATCGTGAGCTTCCAGTCGTGTTCGAGGTCGAGCGCTTCGAGGAGCGCGCGAGCCCGCTCCGCCTGCTCCCTGGTCCCGGCGTAGAGGAAAAGCAGGTCGTCATTGCGGCTGACGATCACCCGGTCGTGGAAGGCTTCCTCGAGATCGTGCTCCAGCTCGCGCGCCTCGAGCCGCTCGACCATTGGAATGAAGCTGTCGGGGTCGTCGAGGTCGACCTGCAGGCGCCAGTCGTCGTTCATGCGAGCGAAAGACTACTGGCGTACTCATAGCGCGCCTCCGACGGATCCCATACCCTGGCGCCCGTGAACACCTCTGCGGGGCCCGACGACCGAGGGGCTGACGGGTTGGATGAGCCACGATCGGTGTGGCAGTTGTTGCTGGCGACGCTGGATCTGTACCGGCGTTACCCGCGACTGTTCCTCGTCTTGGCCACGGGCGTGATCGTTCCCTACGAGCTGATCGTCCTGGTGGCAACCGGCACCGGGCCCTTCTCACGTGGCAATGCCGCGCCAGGTGTTTCCTTCCTGTTGACCCTGGTAGACCTGTCTTTGATTGGCCCGCTGATCTCTGCGCTGCATGTCCATGCCGTGGCCGAGGTGAGACAAGATCGGGAGCCTCGGGTCGGCGCCGTGGCGGTGCAAGGATTCAAAGTGCTCCCGGTTGTCGCCGCGGCCGCGGTCATCTCCTGGCTGGGGATCGTCGTGGGTTTCGCGGCGCTGATCGTCCCCGGGGTCATCCTGACCCTGCGTTGGGTTGTCGTCGCCCAGGCCGCCGCGATCGAGCACGAGGGCTGGTTGCCCGCTCTTCGCCGCAGTGGTGAACTGAGCGACGAGCGGTATGGACACATCTTTTGGTTCCTCGTCTGCGTCACTGCGATCACGGTCGTGCCCGGCGTTCTGGGCGCAGCCGCCTTTGGGCTCCATGACATGAGCGTGGTGTCGTTTCTGGTCGGTCTGGCCGTCCATGTCTTTACGGCGTCATTCGCCGCCCTGGCCACGGCATTGCTCTTCTATGACCTTCTCGCCCGCCAGCCGGCCCATGTGAGGGAAAAGGGGCTCACCACTCAGCCACCTGACCGATTGGGCGGTTGACGCATGCGTCGCGGCCTTTATGCGGGAGGATGTGGCGATGGGATCGAAATCTCTCGATGGTCGCGTCTACGCCATCGCCGGGATCGGCGGTGGTCTCGGGCCGGTCGTGGCCGAGTCCCTGGCGGCCGAGGGAGCCACTGTTGCCGCCGCCGATCGCTCCCGGGATCGCGCTGACGAAATTGGCGCCGAGCTGGGGCTTTCCGCCGAACGGTGGGACGGGCGCGGGGTCGACCTGCTCGACGAGGAGGCGGCCCGAGCCTGGTGTGGGGCGCTGCTCGAGCGCTTCGGTCGGGTCGACGGGCTGTTGCATCTGGTGGGCGGCTGGCGTGGGGGGCAGCCGCTGCACGAGGCGCCGCTCGCCGACTGGGACCTGCTCCACGACCTGCTGATCCGTACCGTCCAGCACACCACCCGCGCCTTCCACGACGCGCTCCTCGACTCCGGGCACGGCCGCTTCGCCCTCGTCTCCGCCAAGCAGGCGCAGGCCCCGTCCAACTCCAACGCCGCCTACGCGGCGGCCAAGGCCGCCGCCGAGGCCTGGACGCTCGCTTTCGCCGACGGTTTCGCCGGCACCGCGGCGACGGCCAACATCGTCGTCGTCGACGCGATCCTCACCCGGCAGATGAAAGAGGAGAATCCCGACGGGGACTTTTCCTCGTTCACCCCGGCCGAGCACGTCGGCGCGGCGATCGCATTCCTCTGCTCCGACGCCGCCGGGGAGATGAACGGCCGGCGTCTGTTGCTCACCGGCTAGGTGGTGTAACCGGCAACGTTCACCGGTTTCTGGCGGCCTCGATGATCGCCGTGCGGCGTCCTCAGTCGGCCAAATGGCGCTGCCATTCGGCCTCCCTGCGTCCTTGCCCGGCAACCATCGAGTCTCGCCAGATTCCCGGCAACGTCACCGGTCACACCACCAGCCACTTACCATGCATTGCGATGAGTAGTAACGGTTCCAAAGGTGCCAAGCCCGCCGAGGGTGAGATGACGATCCGCCAGCTGGCGGAGCGAACCGGGATGACCGTCCGCAACATTCGCGCCCACCAGACGCGAGGGCTGTTGCCACCGCCCACGGTTCGAGGACGTACCGGTTACTACGGCGAGGAGCACGTCGCGCGGATCGAGTTGACCCGAGAGATGCAGGCGGACGGGCTCAACCTGGAGGCGATACGACGCGTGCTCGACAGCGGCGATGGCTCGGCCTCGGCGATCTTCGACTTCACTCGCGCCCTTCGCGCCCCCTTCGAAGACGAGGCACCCGAGATCGTCGACGCCGACGAGCTGGCAAGGGTCTGGGGCGCGCCGCTCGACGCCAAGCTGATGCGCCGCGCCGAGAAGCTGGGCGTCTTCCGCCCCCTGCCCGATGGCCGCATCGAGGTGATCAGCCCCCAACTGCTCCGTGCTGCCGCCGAGCTGGCCGAGCTCGGAGTCGGCGCCGAGGGCGCCCTCGTAACCGCGGAGAAACTGCGCCGCCATGCTGACGGCGCCGCGCGCGCCTTCGTCGACCTCTTCGTCAAGGAGGTATGGCAGCCGTTCGATCGCGCCGGCCGGCCCGAGCGCGATTGGCCACGGATGAGCGAGGCGCTCGAACGGATGCGGCCGCTCGCCGCCGGCGCCCTGCTGGCGACCTTCCAGATCGCGATGGGGGAGGCGGTCGAGAAGGAGAGCGAGCGCACCCTGCGGCTCGCCGCCCGTCCGAGCAAGCGCTCGGGCAAGCGTCGCAAGCGCTAGGGCGTCTCAGGCAAGGGCCGCGTCGTCCATCTCCTCGCCGGCCGCCTCGCGGCCGGCGTAGGAGAGGACGGCGAAATACATCAGCGAGGGGAGGAGCGCGTCGAGATCCTCGGTCTCGCCTTTCTGCAGGCGTGCGTAGAGCACCGATTCGATCCCGCCGACGACCCCGGCAGCGGCGATTGCCGAAGGGGGATCGTCCAAGTCCTCCCTGACCAAGGCGTCGACGCAGCCGGCGAAGTGGTCGAGCAGATCGTCGCGGCGCAGCAGGCCCGCAGGGCTCGACGCCCGCGCCTCGACGATCACGATGCGAGCCTCTTCGGGCTCGTCCACGATGAAGCGCAGCAGCTCGGCGATGCCGCTGCGCAATTGGTCGCGCCAGGTGGGCCCGGCGTCGAGGCCGGCCGCCTCGATCCGCGCTCGCAGTCTGCCCGCCGCGGCGTCGAAGGCGGCGAGGAAGCAGTCTTCCTTGTCGTCGAACTGCTCGTAGAAGGTCGGCCGCGAGATGCCGGCACGGGTGAGCACGTTCTGGACCGTGAGGTTGTTGTAGCCGATCTCGGTCGCCACGCCGATCATCGCCGCCAGCAGGCGCTCCCGCTGGACCGCCTTGACCAGATCCGCCGGCAGCGTCCTCACTCCGGCCGGGAAGCGACCGTCGGCGCGAGTCAGCAGGGCCAAGGCCTCACTGAGTTCCGAATCTGACCAGCGGTCTCCGACCGCATTTGCCAGTTTCTCCCTACTGAGCATTACCCTCTCTGGTGCCATAAGGAACCTACGCGTTTCTTTTAGAAAATGTGCAGGCCCTCCAAGGGTACCAGAAAAGTCGCTGACGTGCATTGGAAATTCGGCAACCCTGGGTATCCTTGCTCTATGCCGCTACGGGGAAAAGGGAGGACGCAGGAGAGGCAGACGCAAAAACGGTCCGTCGCGTCGGTCCGCCCGGCGCTCCCACGCGAGTTCATCGCGCAGCACAAGCAGCGGCGCATCATGGACGCCCTGGCCGAGCTGACCGCCGAACAGGGGTATGAGGCGACCAAGATCTCCGACATCGTCAAGCGCGCCGGCGTTGCCCGCAAAACGCTCTACGACAACTTCGAGGGCAAGGAGGAGGTCTTCCTCGCCGCCTTCGACGCCGCCCGGGACGAGGTTCTTCGCCGCGTCGAGGAAGCAGGTGCCGACCCGGAGGAGGACTGGCAGGACCGCGTCGAGGCCGGGCTTGCCGCTTTCCTGGGTTTCGTCGCCGAGCAGCCGACGCTGGCGCGGATGTGCATGATCGAGGCGCTTTCCGCCACACCGGCGACAACCGAGCGCTACGAGGACTCGCTCGAGACCTTCGTCGGGCTGACAAGGCAGACGCTGCCGCGCGACGAGCGACTGCCCGACACGATCGCCGAGACGCTGGTCGGCGGCGTCGCCTGGATCGTCTACCAACAGATTCGTCGCGGCGAGGCCGAGCGGGCCGAGGACCTTCTGCCCGAACTCACCGAGTTCATGATGGCGCCCTATTTGGGCGCCGGTCTTGCCGAGTAGGCCGGACCGGCAGACAAGAAGCGCTTAGCACTGGCAGACTTTAGTACTGCATGAAGCCGCTTCCACGTGGTCGTCACGGCCTCTCCCGGGAGTTCATCGCGGAGCACCAGCGGGAGCGTCTGCTGGCCGCGATCGCCGACTCCCTCGAGGAGTGCGGTTACGACGGGACGACTGTTTCCGCGATCGCCGGCAAGGCCGGCGTCTCCAAGAGCGACTTCTACCGTCACTTCGGCAGCAAGGACGAGTGCTTCTTCGCCGCATACGACGACGCCGTCGAGCGTCTGCGCGCCGACGTTGTCAGCGCCTGCGCCGGTGAGGGGGAGTGGGCCCTGGGGGTGTGTGCCGGGCTCGGGGCGGCGCTTGCCGGCCTCACCGCGGAGCCGGGGCAGGCGAATCTGCTGCTGGTCGAGGGTCTGCGCGCCGGGCCGGGGGTATACGGACGCTTCCAGGTCGCGGTCGAGAGCTTCGTTCCGTATCTGCGCGACCGCGCTCTGGAGGGAACCAAGGCCGGCCGTTCGCCAGGGGCGGCCGACGAGGCGGTGGTCGGCGGCATCGCTTCGCTGCTCGGCCGGCGCGTGCTCGCCGGGGAAACGGCTCGCCTGGAGCGATTCTTCCCGGAACTTGCCGAGTTTGCGCTCACCCCGTACCTCGGCGTCGCCGAGGCGCGCCGCATAATCTCGTCCAGATGACGAGCGATGCGAGTGCAGCGGGCGGGGCTGCGGCAACGGAGCCGCGCAGCGAAGCGACCGACGGGGTACTGCCCTCGCAGGCGTTGAGCGAGGCGATCGCCGCCGAGTGGATCGGCTCCGGCGACTACCGGATCCGTCCCGAGGCGATCCAGCCCGCCAGCATCGACCTGCGCCTGGGGGACTTCGCCTGGGCGCTGCGCTGCAGCTTCCTGCCGGACGTCGACTCGACCGTCGAAGAGAAGATCGAGGGGCTCGCCTTCCAGAAAGTCGACCTGCGCGACGGCGCCGTGCTCGAGCGCGACCGCCCCTATCTCGTGCCGCTGATCGAGGAACTGGCGCTTCCCGACGACGTGCGGGCGAAGGCGAACCCGAAGAGCTCGACCGGGCGCCTCGACGTCTTCACCCGGGTGCTCACCGATCGCCACCATCGCTTCGACGAGATCCGCCCCGGCTATCGCGGCCGCCTCTACCTGGAGGTGGTGCCGCGTTCCTTCGCGATCCAGGTGAAGAGCGGGCTTTCGTTGAATCAGCTGCGGCTGGCCCGCGGCGACGTGCGGCTCGCCGACGCGGAGATCCGCGCCCTGCAGGACGAGTTCCCGCTGCTCTACCTCGACTCCCACGCGTTGCGCGAGTCGGAGCTGGCGCTGGCCGAGGGGCTCTTCCTCAGCGTCGACCTCTCCGGTCCCAGTGACCGGATCGTCGGCTACCGGGCGAAGAAGAACAGCCTGCCGATCGACCTCTCGCGAATCCGCGCCTACCGCTGGACCGACTACTGGGACCCGGTCTACCCCGAGCCGGGAGGGCGGATCGTGCTCGAGCCGGAGATCTTCTACCTGCTGCTCTCGGCCGAGGGAGTCTGCATCCCACCCCAGATCGCCGCCGAGATGATGGCCTACGACCCGACGGCGGGCGAGCTGCGCACCCACTACGCCGGCTTCTTCGATCCGGGCTTCGGCTATGACCCGATCGGCGGTCGCCACGGCAGCCGCGCCGCGCTCGAGGTGCGCGCGCGCGACGTCTCCTTCATGGTCGAGCACCGCCAGCCGGTCTGCAAGCTCGCTCTGGAGCGAACCAGCGCCCCCGCAGAGCGCCTCTACGGCGCCGAGCTGGGCTCCAATTACCAGGGCCAGGTGACGATGCTGAGCAAGCACTTCGAGGAGGCGGCGAGCTAGCTTGGATTGGGGGTGAGGTCGCGTAGGCGGGACTGGACGCGTCGGCGCCGCGCCACCAGCTCGGCCTCGAGGGCCGCTATCTCGTCGCGGCGGCGGCGGACCAGCTCCAGCTGGCGGCCGATGTGGCCGAGCGACTCGTCGAGGATCTCTCGGCGGCGGACCGGGTCCTCGACCCCGCCCTGCCACTCGCGCCGCAGAGCCGCTCGCGCGTCTTCGGCCTCGACCAGGGCCTTCAGCTCCTCCAGGGAGACGCCGAGCAGGGCCTTGAGGCGCAACAGCTCGGTCAGACGCTCGACGTCGGCCTCGGCATAGGTGCGGTGGGCGCCGGGCTCGCGCTCGCTCGCCGCCGGCAGCAGGCCGATCTCCTCGTAGTAGCGGATCGTCCGCGGCGTCGTCGCGGCCAGGCGGGCGACGTCGCCGATCCTCAGCGTCTCGTTGTCCCCCGTCGCGTTCACGGCACCGCCTCGATCTCCTCGGCGACCGCCTCTCCGAAGGCCTGGGCGGGGGGCACTCTCGGCCCTTCCACGCCGATCTCGTGCTTGGGCCGCAGCAGCGAGACGCCGGCGCCGACCACCGACGTTGCCGCCAGCACCCAGAGGGCGGTGTGCATGTTGTGGATGAAGGGGTCGAGTTGGGCGCTGGAGAGGCCGGCGGCGAGCCCGGAGAAGATCTTGAAGAGGACGGGTTGGGGCACGGCGGCGGTGACGATCGCCAGCACGAAGGCGATCGAGATCACTGCGCCGGTGTTCTGCAGCATCGTGCGGGCGCCGGCGGCGATGCCGCGGCGCTGGACCGGCACGGTCCCCATCATCGCCGCGGTGTTTGGCGAGTTGAACATCCCCGAGCCGATCCCGACGAGGGCGAGCCACAGCATGCTCTGCCAGTAGGGGCTGTCGGCCTGCAGCGTCGTCATCAGGCCGAGCGCGACGGCGCTGACCAGCATGCCCAGCGCCGCCAGGGCGCGCGAGCCGTGGCGGTCGGCCCAGATCCCGGCCAGGGGCGAGGCGACCAGCATGCCCAGCGCCATCGGCGCCAGCTTGATCCCGGCGGTGATCGGGTCGTCGCCCTGGGCCCCCTGGAAGTAGAAGACGAAGACGAAGAGCAGGGCGAAGCGGGAGAGGCCGTTGATGAAGGCAGCGCCGGTCGCCGCGGCGAACATCCGGCTCTGGAAGATCGTCAGGTCGAGCATCGGCGCGCGGCCGCGGTCCTCGATCAGCACGAAGAGGGGCAGCAGCACCGCCGCCGCGATCAGGCTGCCGATCACCAGCGAGTCGTCCCAGCCCGAGATGCCACCGCGGGAGATCCCGTAGACGAGCCCGGTGAGGCCGAATACGAAGGTCACCGTGCCGGCCAGGTCGAAGCCGCGGACGGTGTCGCGCCGCGAGAGCTCGCGCAGGATCAGCGCGCTCCAGGCGGCGCCGGCCAGGGCGAGCGGCACGTTGAACCAGAAGACCCACTGCCAGGAGATCGCGACCAGGGCGCCGCCGAGGACCGGGCCGAGGACGAGCCCTACCGCGGCGACCATCGTGTTGGTCCCCATCGCCAGGCCGAGCTCCTCCTTGGGGAAGGCGTCGGTGACCAGCGCCGGCCCGTTGGCGAAGATGAAGGCGCCGCCGACGCCCTGGACGATTCGCCAGAGGATCAGCTGCGTGCCGTCGGCGGAGAAGCCGGCGCCGAGCGAGGCCACGGCGAAGACGAGGAAGCCGGCGACGAAGGCGTTCTTGCGGCCGAAGAGGTCGGAGAGGCGGCCCGCGGTCAGGACCAGCACGGTCGAGGCGATCATGTAGGCGAGGATCACCCAGACCAGTTCGAGCAGGCTGGTCCCCAGCGCACGCTCGAGGTCCGGCAGGGCGATGACGAGCGTGCCCGAGTTGGTGGCGACGAGGAGCATGCCGAGGCTGGTGCAGGAGAGCGCCCACCACTTGTAGTGCTCGTGGTCGGCGGCCACCCCGGCGCGACCGGCAAATCTATTCCTTACGTTCACGTTAAATACGTTAGCACCGTCTAGGATCCGGCCCGTGGCCGAGCGAACCTGGAGCGTCTACCTATCCGGCGAGATCCACTCCGACTGGCGCGAGCGGATCGAAGTCGGGGTGCGCGACGCGGTCCTGCCGGTCGCTTTTTCGGCACCGGTCACCGACCACGCCGCCTCCGACGACGCCGGGGTCGGCACGCTGGGAGAGGAGGGCGAGCCCTTCTGGCGCGACCACATGGGCGCCGGCGTCAACGCGATCCGCACCCAGACGTTGCTCCGCGCCGCCGACCTGGTCGTCGTCCGCTTCGGCGACAAATACCGCCAGTGGAACGCCGCCTTCGACGCCGGCTATGCCGCTGCGCTGGGCAAGCCCTACGTCACCCTGCACGACGCCGAGCTCGACCACGCGCTGAAGGAGGTCGACCGGGCGGCGCAGGGCACGGCGCGCACGGCCGAGCAGGTGGTCGACCTGCTGCGCTACGTCGTCGCGGGCAAGCTGCCCGGATAGCGGCCGAACCGTCTAGGGTGGGCGCGTGGGGGCTGACGCAAACCGCGAGACGATCGAGCGCTTCTACGCGGCGTTCGGGCAGTGCAACGGCGCGGCGATGACCGCCGAGTACGCCCAGGATGCTCATTTCCGCGACCCCGCCTTCGGCGATCTCGAGGGCGCCGACATCGGCGCGATGTGGCGGATGTTGACCAGCCGCGCCACCGACCTGAAGATCGAGCTGCACGAGCACGAGGCCGACGAGGACTCGGGCTCGGCGCACTGGATCGCCCACTACACGTTCTCCACCGGCCGCCCCGTCGTCAACGACATCCAGGCGAAGCTCCGCTTCGACGAGAGCGGCAAGATCGTCGACCACGTCGACGAGTTCGACTTCCACCGTTGGGCGAGCCAAGCTCTCGGGTTCAGCGGCCACTTGGTAGCCCTGCTGCCGCCGCTGCGCTCGAAAGCACGCGCCAAAGCCCTCGACCAGCTCGAGACCTTCAAGCGCGACGAGACCGGCTCCAGCATTTAAGTCGTCCTTGCCCGATATGCTTCGGGGCGATCAATGCAAGTTCTGCTTGTGGGAAAGGCCCGGTCTCCGGGCCTTTTCTATGTCTGGATTTGGTGACCTAAGGCCGGGCGGAGCAGGGATCCACCCGGCGCCCCGGCCCTACGTCACCCGAAGGATCAGCAGGAGCAAGAGCATGATCAATGCAAGTTCACTCATTTCCACCTCCTTTCTCCAGGCCAGTCGTCAGACGCTGGGCCTGAAGGAGGGGCTATGGGGACCGATTGATCACCGCCCCATTCTATGCGAACATATGTTCGTATGCGCTGGGACGAGCAGCGAACGGAGAACGACCTGCGCTTGCCCGGGGTGGGCGACGGGACGGTTGTGCGCACCTTCGATGCCCCGGAGGCGATGGGGATCAACTTCCACGAGGTGCGCGCTCGCTCGGCGCTGAATTATGTGCCCGGCGGCCGCTATGGCTTCAGCTACACGGTCAATCCTTTTCGAGGTTGCACTCATGCCTGCGTTTTCTGCTTCGCCAGGAGCTCGCACACCTATCTCGACTTTGACGCCGGGCGCGATTTCGAGCGCGAGATCGTCGTCAAGGTCAATGTGCCGGAGGTGCTGCGTGCGGAGTTGGCCAGGCCCAGTTGGAAGCGCGACCTGGTCGCCTTGGGAACCAACACCGATCCCTACCAGTGGGTCGAGAGCCGCTACCGCTTCATGCCCGAGATCCTCGCCGCGCTGGAGGAGGCCGAAACCCCCGTCTCGGTCCTGACCAAGTCGCCGCTGGCGCTGCGCGACATCGACCTCTTCGAGCGAATGGCGAAGCACCTCCCCGTCTCGGTCAACCTCTCGGTGCCGACGCTCGACGAGGACGCCTGGCGCGTCACCGAGCCGCACACGCCAAGCCCCTCAGCCCGCCTCGACGCCGTAGCCGAGCTGCGCTCCCGCGGCATCGACTCAGGCGTCCTGATCGCCCCTCTCATGCCGGGCATCAACGACAGCCCTGAGCAAGTGCAGCCGATCGTCAACCGAGCCAGGGAAGCAGGCGCCACCTTCCTTGGCGGTGTAGCCCTCCACCTACGCGGAGAGGTCCGCGATGTCTTCTTCGCCTGGCTGGAGACGAAACGACCGGACTTGCTGCCCAAATACGAGCAGCTCTACGCCGGCGGCCGAGCCAACATGCGCCCCGAGCAACGCAAGCTCACGACCCGGGCGGTTCGAGGCTGGGGGAGAGCCCGTGCCGAAGGGAATGAGCGGGGTGTCTCCCGAACGGGCGGATACTCAGAGCGGGCGAAGCCCGCGAGTCCGGGCGGGAGACACCCCGCTCATTCCCAGCCCTCGCTTTTCTAGTCCCCTTGATCCAGCAGATCGAAGGTGCACTCTCGGGGGTCTTTGTCGTCTCGGAAGCGGCGGAAGCGTGCGCCGTGACGAATGCGCCCGGTAGCCGCGTGGTCGTAGCCCACTTCGATCACGAGCTCCGGCCGCAATGCCACCCACTCGAGGTCGCGACCGCCCGTCCAGCGACTGGGCTCTGCCGTGCCGCTGTCGCCGGTCTCCAGCGGCGCCAGCATGGTGGGCATCGCGCGTTTGGCTTCGGCGCTGAAGCCGGAGATGTGACCCACCGAGCGAAGTTCGTCGCCGTCGTAGAGGCCGAGGATCAGGGACCCCACGGTGCCCTCCTCTTTGCCGGGTCGCCAGCCCATGACGACGCAGTCGATCTCGCGCTCGCGCTTGATCTTCGCCATCCCTTTGCGTTTACCAGGGATGTAGAAGGCATCCAGTTGCTTGGCCATCGTGCCCTCGGTCCTGCGCAGCCATTCCTCCGCCTGCTCGGGATCGGGGCTCAGGTTCGAGAGCTCGATTTTCATCTGCCCTCCCATTGCCTCTAGCCGAGCACGCCGCTCGCCGAACGGCGTCTCGAGCAGTGCCTCATCTCCCTCGGCGAGCAGGTCGAAGCTGACGTAGCCGGCCGGGATCTCCTTCGAGAGCAGGTTTATCCGCGACTCGGCCGGGTGGATGCGCTGCTGCAGGGCGTCGAATTCGAGGTTGCCCTCGGCATCGCGGATGACCAGCTCGCCGTCGAGTACGTAGCGCCCCGGGGCGAAGCTCAGCTCGGGGAAGTAGCGGGTCAGGTCTTTGCCGCCGCGCGACTGGATGTAGGCGTCCTCGCCGTCGACGAAGACGATCGCGCGGAAGCCGTCGAGCTTCTGCTCGTAGGCCCACTCCTCGCCGCGGGGCAGCTCTTTGCGGGTCAGCGCCAGCTGCGGCTTGATCGGCGGTGAGAGGGGGAGCTTCACGCTCTGAAGTCTGCCCGACGCGCGCGGCTCTCGCGCGGGTCGGGGACGGGCACCGCGGCGAGCAAGGTCTTCGTATAAGGGTCGGAGGGTCGCTCGCAGACCTGGTCGGCGGGGCCCTGCTCGACGATCTTGCCGTCGTGCATGACGGCGATCCGGTCGGAGACGTGGCGGACGACGCCGATGTCGTGGGCGACGAAGACGTAGGTCAGGCCGAGCTCCTCCTGGAGGTCGGAAAGCAAGGTGAGGATCTGGGCTCGGATCGAGACGTCGAGGGCCGAGACCGGCTCGTCGGCGACGATCAGCTTTGGTCGCAGTGCGAGGGCGCGGGCGATCCCGACTCGCTGCCGCTGACCGCCGGAGAACTCGTGCGGGTAGCGGTCGTAGTGCTCGGGGGAGAGGCCGACCTTCTCCAGCAGCTCCTGGACCTGGCGGCGCAGCTCGGCGCCCGAGGCGCGGTCCTGCACTCGCAGCGGCTCGCCGACGATCTGCCCGATCCGCTTACGTGGGTTGAGCGAGGCGTAGGGATCCTGGAAGACCATCTGCATGTCGGGGCGGAGCGGGCGCATCTGGCGGCGCGAGAGGCCCGCGATCTCGCGACCGTCGAAGCGGACCGAGCCCGAGGTCGGGGTCAGCAGCTGCAGCATCGCCCGCGAGAGAGTCGACTTGCCGCTGCCCGACTCTCCCACCAGCCCGAGGGTCTCGCCGCGTTCCACGCTGAAGCTGACCCCGTCGACGGCGCGCACGCGGTCGACCACACGGTCGAACAGCAGCCCGCGTTTGACCGGGAAGTGCTTGACCAGGTCGGTGACCTCGAGCAGCGACCCCTCGCTCCTGCCGGGGCGAAGCGGCGGCGCCTGGTCGAGTCGCACGACGGCGCCGAGCAGCTTGCGCGTGTAGGGGTCCTTGGTCGCGTAGAAGACGTCGTCGAGATCGCCCCGCTCGACGATCTTGCCCTCGTGCATCACCAGCACCCGGTCGGCCATTTCGGCGACGACGCCGAAGTCGTGGGTGATCAGGATCGTCGCCAGGCCGCGCTCGCGGTTCAGCCGCCTCAGCAGCTCGAGGATCTGCGCCTGGACCGTCACGTCGAGCGCCGTCGTCGGCTCGTCGGCGATCAGCACTTCCGGCTCCAGGGTCAGCGCCATCGCGATCATCGCCCGCTGCCGCATCCCGCCGGAGAACTCGTGCGGGTAGCGGTCAACACGTTGCTCGGGATCCGGCAAGCCCACCGAGCCCAACAGCTCGACCGCCCGCTCGCGAGCGTCGCTCCGGCTCACCTCGGGGCGGTGTGCCCGGATCGCCTCGATCAGCTGAGCCCCGACCCGGTAGACCGGGTTGAACGAGGTCATCGGGTCTTGGAAGACCATCGCGATCCGCTCGCCGCGGACGGCGCGCAGCGTCTCCTCTTTGGCGCCGATCAGCTCGCTGCCGCCGAGCCTCACGGAGCCCTCGATCTGCGCATTGGGCGAACGGGTGAGGCCGATGATCGTTTGCGCGGTGACGCTCTTGCCCGAGCCCGACTCGCCGACGATCGCCAGCACCTCGCCGGGGGCGAGCTCGAAGGAGACGCCGTCGACCGCTTGCACCCGGCCCCCTTCGGTGGCGAAGCCAACCCGCAGGTCGCTGACGCTGAGCAGCGCCTCGCTCATTGCGCCGAGGTCCCCAGCTTGACCCGCGGATCGAGGTAGGCGTAGGCGATGTCGACCAGGGTGTTGAAGAGGACGACGAAGAAGGCGCCGAAGAGGACGACGGCCATCACCGGCGGCAGGTCGAAGTTGATCAGCGATTCGTAGGTGTAGAGGCCGATGCCGTCGAGGTTGAAGACCGCTTCGACCAGGATCGCGCCGCCGAGCAGGGCGCCGAAGTCGAGCCCGAAGAGCGTGATGATCGGGGCCAGGGAGTTGCGCAGCACGTGGCGGGTCATCACCTGGCGCTCGCTCAGCCCCTTCGCCCGTGCCGTCCGCACGTAATCCTCATCCATCGCGTCGAGCATGTTGGAGCGCAGCACCCGGCTGTAGAGGCCGACGTAGACGATCGCCAGCGTCACCCAGGGCAGGATCAGGTGGTTTGCCCACTCGATCGGGTCTTCGGTCAGGGGGATGTAGCTGCCCGAAGGGAACAGTTCGAGCTGGTAGGTGAGGTAATTGAGGAAGAGCGCCGCCAGCCAGAAGACCGGCATCGAGATGCCTGCCACGGCGACGATCGTCAGCGCCCGGTCGAGCAGCCCGCCGGCCCGGACCGCGGAGAGGTAGCCGAAGAGGATCCCGAAGAACATCCAGATCACCGCGGCGCCGATGCAGAGCGAGAAGGTCGCGGGGATCCCTTCGACGATCCGGTCGTCGACGCTTTCCCGCCCTTCGTAGGAGATCAGGTCGCCGCTGAAGATCTTCTTCATCGTCGTCAGGTACTGCTGCGGCAGCGGGTCGTCGAAGCCCCATTCTTCGTTGATGCTCGCGACCAGCTGGGGGGTTGCGTTCTTGCCCGCCATCCGCTGGGCCGGGTCCGAGCTCGGGATCACGTTGAAGATCAGGAAAACGATCACCGAGATCGCGAACAGCACCAGCACCATCCCGACCAGCCGACGGGCGATGAAGCGGCCCATCAGACCGCGGTCCCCTCGGGCTCGACCATGCCGGTATGGGCCTCGAGGCGCACTTTCGATTTGGGGTCGAGCGCGTCGCGCAGCCCGTCGCCGAAGACGTTGATCGAGAGCACGGTGAGCAGGATCATCGTGCCCGGGATCACGGTCAAAAGCGGCGCCGTGCTGATCAGCTCGAAGCCGCTGCCGATCATCGTCCCCCACGAGGTGTTCGGCGGCTGCACGCCGACGCCGAGGAAGGAGAGGGTCGACTCGAGCAGCATGTTGTTGGCGACGCCGAGGGTGAAGAAGACGATCAGCGTCGAGGCGAGGTTGGGCAGCAACTCGCCGAACATCACCCGCAGCGGCCCGGCGCCCTGGGAGACGGCGGCCTCGACGAACTCCTTCTCGCGCAGCGCGAGCACCTCGCCGCGGATCGGCCGCGCCATGTAGGGCGTGTAGACGAAGGCGATGATCAGGATTGGGATCCAGATCGAGCTGCCCGAGAGGTGCAGCGGGCCGATCTCCAGTCCACCGGTCGCCAGCGAGAGCCCGAGCGCGATCGCCAGCAGGGTCACCGGGAAGGCCCAGATCACGTCCATCGTCCGCGAGATCACCGCGTCGGCCCAGCCGCGGTAGTAGCCGGCGAGCAGGCCGAGGGTCGTTGCCAGCAGCGTCGCGATCAGCGTTGCGAGGACGCCGATGAAGAGCGAGATGCGCCCGCCGTACATCAGTCGGACCATCTCGTCGCGGCCGAGTCGGCCGTCGGCACCGAGGAAGAACTTGCCGCCCGCGCCGAGCCAGAGCGGCCCGACCGGCTTGCCTTCGCGGTTGACGACTTCACGCTGTTCGCCGTCGACTTCGACTTTCTCCAGCGTGTGCGTTGCGTTCGGCGTCGTGTGGGCGACGTCATTGGCCCACAGCGGCGCCGCCAGGACGAAGACGACGATCGCGACGAAGAGCCCGCCGAAAGCGAGTCCTACCCGGTTGCGCCGCAGCCGCCGGTAGGCCAGATACCAGGGACTGCGCCCCGCCATTACTTGAACTGGAAGCTGGTCAGGTCCTGGCCGAAGGTCGGGTTGAAGATCACCTTGTCGAGGTCGATTTCGTTGTCGACGAAGGTCGAGGTGGTGTTGCTGCCGTAGGGAACCCAGGGCGCCTGTTCCATGTATTCCTTGTCGAGCGCCGCGTATTCGGATTCCTGCTTGGGTCCGAGCTGTTCGGCGCTGAGCTTGGCGATCTTCGCGTTCAGCTTCGGATCGTCCATGCGGGCGAAGTTGTAGTTGTTGGTCGGCGAGATGCTTTCGCCCGCCAGCTGCGGCTGGAAGAACGCGTTCGGGTGCGGGTAGTCGACGAACCAGTCGAACCAGCCGGTATCGAGGTCGGGAGTCGCTTCGTTTCCGATCACCTGGCTGAAGCTGTCGGCGTTGATCGTTTTCAGCTTGGCGTTGAAGCCGAGCTTGCTGAGCACGTCCTGGTAGTAGGCGCCGGCTTCGTTGTTGGGGCTTTCGTTGTCGGTCCAGACGGTGATGTCGCGGTCGGAGGGGTTGGCTTCCTTGATCAGCGTTTCGGCCTTGGCCATGTTGTGGGGATAGAGGTCGAACGTTTCATGGCCGGGCATGCCTTCGGGCAGGATCTGGTGGGCGGCGACGAGCGAGCCGGCGTAGATCCGTTCCAGCGCGGCCGGGTCGACCGCATAGTTGACGGCCTGCCGCACTTTGACGTCGCTGAAGGGCGGCGTCGTCGTGTTCATCCAGAAGTAGTAGAGGTTGATCTGGTGCTCGACCCTGAACTGGGTGCCCTCGAAGCGGTCCTTGACTTTGTTGTAGAGGTCGGCCGGCACGAGGGTCTGCATCCAGTTCGTCTTGTTGCGTTCGATTTCGTTGACCTGGGTCGCGCCGTTGCGGACCACCTTGATGTCGATCTTGTCGACGTGGCCGCTCGGGACCTCGGGGATCAGCTTGCCGTTGGTCTTCGTCCATTGCGGGTTGCGGGCGTAGGACCAGCCGCGGCCGGGTTCGGACTTGACGATCTCGTAGGGGCCGGTGGCCGGCGGCGGATTTGCGCTCTGGGGCTTATCCGGCGTGTCGGGCGGCACCAGTGCCACGAAGAGCAGCGCCAGCTCGTTGGTGAAGGTGCCGCGCGGCTGGGTCAGCTCGATCGTGATCTTGCCGGTCTTGTCGTCGGTCTTGATGCCCGAGATGCCGCCGGTCTTGGTCTTGGCGAACTGTTCCGCTCCGACGATGCTCGAGTAGTAGGGCGAGCCGGGCGAGTTGAGCTTGAAGAGGCGTTCGATCGTGCTCGTGAAGTCAGAGGCCTTGACCGGAGTGCCATCGGAGTATTTGAGCCCCTTGCGCAAGGTCAACGTGTAGGTCTTGCCGCCGTTGGTGACTTTGGGCAGGCTCTCGGCCAGCGCCGGGACCACCTTGCTGCCCGCGGCGCCGCTGGCGTGGGCGTAGGTGAGCAACGGCAGGTACGTGTCGTACATCGCCGTCCACCCTTCCTGGGTGTAGGAGATGGTCGGGTCGAGGTAGTCGGGGAAGGAGGCGTAGCTGCCGGTCAGCGTGCCGCCTTCCTTGCCGCCGGAGCTTCCACCGCATGACGCGAGGCTGAGGGCAATTATCGCCAGTCCGACAACAGCAAGAGCTGTACGCTTCCTCACGTCACGACCTCCGTTGTGGACTGGGCAGGGCCTCTGCGGGAATTAGCTCCACCATAATCTCGTCGTCGGCGGCGCCAAAGTCCCCTGGACGTTCTTTTGCGCTGTCCAGCGGCCAATTCCTGCCCAACACCAAGGCCGAGACGATGACGATGACCATCACACCCGCCCCGGCGACGAAGAACGCCGCTCGAGGGCTCCACTGCGTGGTGATCAGCCCGCCGAGCACGTAGCCGATGCCGGGCGTCGCCGAGGCAGACGATTCGAGCGTGCCGAGCACGCGCGCCTGCATCCCCGGAGCGGTCAGCTCCTGCACGGCGCTGATCACCGCGACCCACTGGATGCCATTCCCAAGCCCGCCGACGGCCGAGGCCACGCAGGCGACGGCAAGCGCCGGTGCGGCTGCCATGCCGAGGTAGCCGGCACCGATCGCGACGGTGCTGAAGAAGAGGAGAACCGGCAGCGAGGCGCGACGCAGCCTTGCGAAGACGACGCTGCCGAACACCATCCCGATGCCCCAGCTGGCGAGCAGGATGCCGTACCCCGTGGCTCCGACCCCGAGGGTTTCCTTCGCGTAGATCACCTCGACCGGGACGACGACCGAGAAGAAGATGAGCGCCCCCGCCTCGGCGGCAAGCAGGCGCCGCAGGGTCGGGTTGCGGCGGATGTAGCCGAGGCCGGCGCGCACCCGCTCCGCCAGGCCGGCCTCCGGGTCCGGCTCGGGCTGGGGCAGCGGCTTCGCCGTCAACAGGATGCAGCCGATCACATAGAAGGAGGCAGCGTCCAACAGCAGCGCCGACTGGACGCCGAAGGCCGCGACCACTGCACCCGCGATCGCGGGGCCGATCGCGACCCCGGCCGTGAAGGCGATGTTGAGGACCGCGTTGCCGGCGCGCAGCTCGCCCTCTGGCTCGAGCATCGCGGCGGTGACGGCGCGGGTGAGCGTCTTCGCGGTCAGCGCCAGAGCGCCGTCGATCGCGGCGACGGCGACGACCGCGGCCAGCGAGAAGTGATCGGCGAGCAGAGCGAGGACCCCGAACGCCGCTGCCTCGACGGCGTAGATCGCCGGTAGGACGAAGCGGGGCGGCGGGCGCTCGAGGCGAGCGACGAAGAACGGCGTCATCAACGCCGGCAGGAAGCCGGTCCCGATGAAGAGCAACGCCGTCGCCATGGCGCTGTCGGTCAGCTCGAAGACGAGCACCGAGAGGGCGACGATGCCGAGCCAGTCGCCCATCTCGTTGACCCCGTAGGAGATCGCCAGCCGGCGGAATGCGGGTCGTCGCAGGGGGTCGCGCAGGCGTGGATTACTCATTTCTAAGTCAAAGTCCTACAACGTTTATGCACAACTTTCCTTGCAGATGCACAACTTTCGGCGAACTTGTGGTACAAACTTGCCAGCAGATCAAGACATTCCTCGCGGCAACTTGTGCGGGGGCAAGTATTCCGGGCTTCGACGAAGGGGTATGGACATGGTCTTCAAACGATAGAAACTTTCCCAGTTGACGCAGCACTTACTTCGGTGCTGCATGAGCTTTGCAAAGGGCGCCGATCGGCGCCCTTTGCCTTTTTTGCGCTCGCTAGCCCCGCAATTTGCGAAGATGCAAGGTATTGGCCAGTTGACCCATGTCGCTTGCCCGGGGCATGGCGAGCGTCTACCTTGGTGACGCAGGTTGCCGTCGTCGCGGCCTTGCCGCCAGTCGCAGGAATCGCCCGCCGGGCGCGAAACTTCATTGGCTAGTCGTATACGACGGAAGACCCAGGCGCGATCCATGCAGACAGAGCGACCCACCAGGTTGAGCACCGTGGTCCTGGCGATTGCCTTGGTCGCGGTTGTCGCCGTCGCCGTCTGGGAGGCGCCGAAGGCCAACTGGGACTGGCAGCTCTTCGCGACGCTGCTGGCGTTTTCGGCATTCAGCGACATCATGTCGATCGAAACCGAATCTCGGCTGAAGATCTCGGCCAACTTCCTCGCCCTGATCACCGCCATCGTCTTCCTCGGCGGGACGCCGGCGGCGTTGATCGGATTGATCTCGATCCTGATCGGGTGGATCCGCTTCCGCGAAGGTTTCCAGGACCTTCTCGTCAACGCACTGACCTTCATGTCCTTCCCGCTGTTGGTCGGGGTCGGGTTCCAGCAGCTGCTCGAGACGACCCAGATTACCTCCGCCGACCTCGCCTTCTACGTCTTCGTCTTCGGCGCTTTTGCCTGCGGGATCCTGATGAATTTCGTGATGATCGGCGCCTACACCAGCTACGTCGAACGCAGCCCGTTCATCCCGAAGATCCGCACCGTGATGATCCCCCTGCTCCCTTCGGAGCTCGCGGCGGCCCTGATGGCTTGCGGCGTCGCCTTCATCTACGTCCAGATCGGGCTCGCCGGAGTCGCCTTCTTCGGCATCGTGCTCGTCACCTTCCAGTATCTGCTCGGGGCATTGCTCAAGTCCCAGGAACGCGCCCGCGAGCTCGAGGTGCGGACCAACCAGTTGGCCAGCTTCCAGGTCGGCATGTTGAGCGCGCTGCTGCGCACGCTCGACCTGCGGGACCAGATGACCGCCCGCCACAGCGCCGCCGTCGCCCGTTACTCGCGGGCGATCGCCCAGCGCGCCGGGTTCTCCAAGCGCGAGGAGGAGCTCGTCCACATCGCGGCGCTGCTGCACGACATCGGCAAGTTCATCCTTCCCGATCGGATCCTGAAGGCCAACGTGCCGCTGACCGACGAAGACTGGATGCTGATCCGCCGTCATCCGCAGCAGGGTGCCCGCGTCGTCTCCTCGCTCGACGGCTACGGCCCGGTCGCCGACATCATCCTCGCCCACCACGAGCGGATCGACGGAAAAGGCTACCCACGCGGCCTCGAAGGCGACGACATTCCCGAGCTGGCGCGGATCATCTCCGTCGCCGACACCTACGACGTGATGACCGCCCGCGACTCCTACCGCACCCCGACCTCCAGCTACGAGGCGATCCAGGAGCTGCGCCGCGTCTCCGGCAAGCAGCTCGACGCCCGCTTCGTCGAGGTCTTCATCGAGCTGATCGAGGACCAGGACGTCTCCTTCCGCCACGGCGAGGAGGCCGACTTCGAGAAAGAGCTCTCGCTGGAAGCGCGGATCGCCGAGACCGCGAACCCCGGCGTCGACTCGGGCCGCTTCCAGGTCGCCGGCGTCAGCGTCGGATAGCCCCTCTCCCGCCCAGATGAAGCATTGAAGCCCCTGTAGGGGCAACAACCCTTCCTCATCGGGCGCTCGTGGCGATACGGTTCGCGACCATGCGCGCTGTCACCTTTCAGGCTCCCGGCGAGGTTCGGATCGAGGAGAAGGCCGATCCCGAGATCGTCGCCGCCGACGACGCGGTAGTGCGCGTCGAGGCGAGTGGGATCTGCGGATCGGACCTCCACATCTACCACGGCCGGGTTCCGGTCGAGCCCGGGTTCACGATCGGCCACGAGTTCGTCGGCACGGTGCTCGCCGCCGGCCCCGACGTCGAGCGCGTCGCCGTCGGCGACCGTGTGCTCGGCTGCTTTCACACCGCCTGCGCCACCTGCACCGCCTGCCTGCGCGGCGACTACCACCGCTGCGAGCACGGCCGGACCTTTGGTCACGGCTCGCACTTGGGCGACTTGCAGGGTGCCCAGGCCGAGCAACTGCTGGTCCCGCGCGCCAACCTGACCCTGCGGCGGGTCCCGGAGGGAATGTCCGACGAGGTGGCGCTGTTCGCCGGCGACGTGATGGGCACCGGCTACCACGCGATCGCCCACGCGGGCACGCGGGCCGGCGACACCGTTGCCGTGCTCGGCCTCGGACCGGTGGGCCTGTGCGCGGTTCAGGCGGCGTTGGCGGCGGGGGCGACCAGGGTCTTCGCGATCGACTCGGTTGGCGAGCGGCTCTCGATGGCCGAGCGTTTCGGCGCCGTCCCCCTCCACCTCGGCGAGGACGAGCCGAAGCGGGCAGTGCGTGGGGCCACCGAAGGCCGCGGTGTCGACGTCGTCGTAGATGCGGTCGGCGACCCCGGCCCGTTGGCGATGGCGGTCAGCCTCGCCCGCGACGCTGGCACCGTGTCGGGGATCGGCGCTTACGCGGGCAAGGGCGAGGTGCCGCTCGGCCTCGCCTGGCTCAAGGGCCTGACGCTGCGGCTCGGGCTGGCCAACGTGATCGCCCACGTCGACCGGGTGCTCGGCCTGCTCGAGGCCGGCAAGCTCGACCCGTCGCCGCTCGTCACCCATCACATGAAGCTCGACCAGGCAGCGGAGGCCTACGAGCTCTACGACAATCGCGAGGCGCTGAAGATCGTCTTGACGCCGTAGCTCCCCGCCCGATTTGTGAAATCGCGCGTTTCTCTCTACAGTTGGGGAGTGCGGTTGAGGCGCCTTGCACCTGCGGCGGTCGTCGTCGTCCTGGGCGCCCTGGTCTTTGCCACGGGCGCCCAGGCATGCTCCTGCGCGCCCATGTCGCGTAGCGAAGCGATGCAGGCGGCGGACGCGGCGATTGCCGGGCGTTTGCTGAAGGTGGTTCCCCAGGAGGGGGGGCGGGCGATCTATCGCTACCGGGTGCAGCGCGTCTATAAGGAGGGCGACACGGGCATCGAGTCCGGCGGCACCCTCTCCGTGCATAGCAGCCGGAGCTCTTCGGCCTGTGGTCTTCCAACCGACGTCGGTCGCCGCTACGGTCTGCTGCTGTCGCACTCCGAAAACGGTTGGTCAAGCGGGGCTTGCGCCCTGCTTGGCAAGTCTGGCTGTACTAGTTGACTGGCACACTGCCGTGCACTACTGTGCTCCCCCGATGGCACAGCGGGCCACGAGCGACCTGACCCCCTTCTCGATCGATCCGGACGACGAGCTTCCCGTAGGCCTGCAGTTGACCTGGCGCCTGCGGGCGCTGATCGCCACCGGCCGGCTCGCTTCCGGCGAACGGCTTCCCAGCTTCCGCCGCCTTTCCGACTGGGCCGGGGTCAACGTGAACACCGTGCGCGCCGTCTACGCCGGGCTCGAGCAAGAAGGGCTCGTCGTCAGCCGCCAAGGCCAGGGCACCTTTGTCGCCGAGGACATCGAGCCCGCCGCGCAACTGGAGGAGATCGCGACCGATGCGCTGCGCCGCGCCCACGACGCCGGCCTCAGCCCGCGCCAGCTGGCGGTCGTCGCCGCGGCCTGCGCGAGCATGCCGGGGGGATTGGACGATGTTCCCACCACGGCGCCGGATGAGCTTCCCGACCTCGCCGAGGAGGGGGAGGCGATCGAGGTGCGACACGAGCTGCGCCGTCAGATCGCCCGGCTCGAGGCCGAGCTGGCCACCTACCCTCGCGACCTGCCGCGCGACTTGCCGACGGCGCCGCGCCGCGCCAGCGCTCACGTCGCCCGGGTGGAGGAGTTGGAGCAGACCCGCGACACCCTGATCGCCCAGCTTTCCGAAGCTCAACGGGCCGCCGAGCAACGCGCACGGCAGGCGGGGCGCGAAAGGGCGCGGGACGCCAGCCCCCTGGAGCGAGCGACGAGCTGGTGGCGGCACAAGCTGTGACGAGGGCCCTTCTCCCAGCCAAGTCCTTCTTCGAGCAGGTCGGGGAGATGATGATCCTGACCGCGCGGACGATCGTCTCCGCGATCAGGCCTCCGTACCCCTACGGCGAGGAGCTGGTCGGCCAGTTCCTCTTCGTGCTCAAACTCTCCTGGTTCCCGATGACCATCTCCACGTTCGCCCTCTGCCTGGGCGCGCCGGGGCTGCAGGCCGCCGGCATCCTGCACCTCTTCGGCGCCCTCGACAGGCTTGGCGGGTTCTTCGTGGTGATCGCGGTGCGCCAGATCGGCCCGATCGTCACCGCGATCGTCGTCGGCGGAGTCGCCGGAACGGCGATCACCGCCGACCTCGGCGCCCGCAAGATCCGCGAGGAGCTCGATGCCCTGCAGGTGCTCGGCGTCGACCCGATCAAGAACCTGGTCGTGCCGCGCTTCCTGGCGCTGATCATCATCACCGGCCTGCTCGACGTCTTCGCGATTGTCTTCGGCCTCAGCGCCGGCATCGTCGCCGAGCTGATCTACGGCCAGCCGTTGGGCGGGTTCTTCGCGACGCTCTTCACCAACGCGCTGACGACCGACGTCTGGGGCTCCGTGCTGATGTGCTCGATGTTCGGGGGAATCGTCGCGGTCGTCTGCTGCTACAAGGGGATGACCGCCACCGGCGGCGCGGCCGGGGTCGGCCGCGCGGTCAACCAGGCGGTCGTGATCGCCTTCATGGGGGTCTTCTTCTTCCTCTACGTCTTCACCGCCGTGCTCCTCGCCAGCAACCCCGAACTGCAGTCGATCCGGTGAGGGTCGCGCGACGATGATCGGCTGGCTGGACGTCCCCCGCAACTGGCTGGACTCCTTCGGGGAGGTCGCGCGCTTCGGCTCGCGGGTCGCCGGGCTGGTCTACTCGGGGCGCGTCGGGAAGTACTTCGGCGAGAGCCTGCGCCAAAGCGGGATCCTGATCCTCGGCTCGGCCCTGGTCATCTGGATCTTCGTCTTCATCCTTGGCCTGCAGTGCGGCGTGATCGGCGCCTATTTCAACCGCTCCGTCGGGGCCCCCTCCTACGCCGGCCTCTTCTCCGCCTACTGCGACCTGCGCGAGGCGCTGCCATATGCCTTCGGCTACATCCTCGCGGCCAAGGTCGGCACCGGGATCGTCGCCGAGATCGGCGCGATGCGGATCTCCGACGAGATCGACGCGCTCGAGGTGATGGGCATCCAGCCGGTGACGTTCCTCGCCGCGACCCGCCTGCTCGGCGCCTGGATCGCCCTGCCGTTCATCTACCTGGTCGCGATCGGGGTCATGTACTTCGCCAGCTACATAGCCGTGGTCGATCAGATCGGCGACGTCTCCTCGGGCGGCTACCTGCTGATCTTCTGGATGTTCCAGGATCCGGTGGACGTGCTCTACAGCCTGACCAAGGGAATGGTGATGGCGACCGCGATCGTCGTCGTCGGCTGTTACTACGGCTACACCGCGTCGGGGGGGCCGGTCGGCGTCGGTACCGCCACCGCGCAGTCGATGGTCGTCAACATCATCCTCGTCCACATCATCGGGATGCTGGGGACGGTGGTCTTCTGGGGCCCCAGCCCGCGCGCTCCGATCGGCGGCTGAGCGCTCCTGGCGCCGCGCGCGCCTAGCTCGACGCCATCGCCGTGGCGGGCACCTTCGCCGGCTTGCGGTGGCGGCGGAACATCTCCTTCACCCATTTGACTCCGCGGCGCTGCTCGAGCGGCTGGCGAAATGCGTCGAAGCCCTTCGCCGAAGGCGAGTCGGCATTGAGCGGGCCCTCCTCGGGGAGGGCGAGCGGGTAGAAGAGTGAGGCGGCGGTGAGGTCGGCGACGCTGAAGCGGTCCCCGACCAGGTACTCGCCATCTCCGAGCTCGGCCTCGAGCCGGTCGAGCCCGGCGAGGACCTTGGCGCGCCCTCGTTCCGCCTCGGCGGCGTCGCCGGCGCGGAAGCGCAGGGCGGTGTAGGCACGCGTGTAGGCGGCGGTGGGGCGGCCGAACTTGGCAATCGGCTTGGGAGCCGTCTGTTCCATCAGCTCGGCGAAGCTCTCCCGGTCGTTGCCGAACTCATACCAGGCGAGCTGCCGGACATAGGGGCCGAGCTCCTCGTCGAAGAACTCCTCCAGCTCGAGCGCGCGGCGCCGCTCGGCGATGTCGGCCGGGTAGAGGGGCGGCTCGGGGTAGCGCTCCTCCAGCGCGGCGACGATCGCGGTCGAGTCGCCGATCCGCTGCCCGTCGATGGTCAGCACGGGGAAGGTGTAGTGGGCGCCGCGGGTCAGCCAGAGGGCGACGGCCATGTGGGCGCCGGGGACGGGTGAGTGGCGACGATGCTCGACTTCCTTCCAGGCCAGCGCCCAACGCGCCTTCTCGCTGTAGTGCGAGACGTCGATCTGCCAGAGGGTCGGGAGGGAGTCGCTCATCGTTGGGCACTTAGCTTTATGCCAGCATAGGGACCGATGACGCCACTGGGCAATTCGGAGGTGGACGCGAGGCTGGCGGAGCATCCAGGCTGGGAGCGCAGCGGCTCGGCCATCCGCAAGAGCTTCAGCCGGGGTGACTTCGTCGGCTCGGTCAACTTCGTCCAGAGCCTGGTCGAGCCGGCCGAGGCGATGAACCACCACCCCGACCTGGAGATCTCCTGGGACACGGTCACCGTCTCCCTCTCCACCCACTCAGACGGCGGCGTCACCGCCGCCGACTTCGAGCTGGCGGCGAAGATCGACGCGCTGGCCTAAGAACCTGTCTCGACAACCGCCGTCGCTACCGTTGCGGGGTGGCCGAAGAGCTGAAGATCGACGAGCGCCTCTCGATCCCCTTGGGGGAGATCGAGCTGCGCGCCAGCCGCTCCTCGGGACCGGGTGGGCAGCACGCCAACGTCACCGCCTCGCGGGTGGAAGCCGTCTTCGACGTGCGGGTTTCGGGAACGCTCGACGACGCGCAGCGGGCCCGCTTGATCGGGCGCGCCGGCCCCGTCGTCACCGCCGTCGCCCAGGAGTCGCGCGGCCAGGCGCGCAACCGCGAGCTGGCGCTGCAGCGCCTGGCGGAGAAGATCGCGGCGGGCCTCGTCGTGCCGCGCAGGCGCCGCCCGACCAAGCCGAGCCGGGCGGCCCGGAGGCGCCGGCTGGAGAACAAGCGCCAGGTCGGCGAGCGCAAGCGCGCCCGCCGTCGGCCCGCGGCGGAAGACTGATTGGCAGACTGAAGAGATGGCGAAGCGAAGGCAGCGAAAGCCGCGACAAAAGGCTCAGACGGTCGACTACAGCGATGCCGAGGGCAACGTCCTCACCCTGCGCCAGTCACTTAGCACGGGCACCATCGCCAAGCTCGGCGACGGGCCGGCGACCGCGGCGACGACGCAGGAGGACGCCTGGCACCGGCGCGCGGAGATGCTCTTCGAGCGCCTCGCGGTGCGCTGGGAGATCGCCGGGCTGCCGCTCGACGACCAGAAGATGCTGCTCGGCCGCTACCGGATGGCCGACTCGGCGACCCAGGAATGGGTCCGTCGCACGGTCGCCGAGCACATAGACAGGTTCATCCCCGAGCTTTCGGGGTAGGGTCGAAAGAGACCAGCGACGAAAGGAGCGCCATGCTTGCCGAGGCAAAAGCAACCAGTGGTTTCGCGGTTCCCGACACGGACGAGGCAAAGCGCTTCTACGGCGAGACCCTCGGTTTGGAGGTCGCCGTGTTCGACGAGGAGAACGGAGTTATGGCCCTGAAACTTACAGGCGGCGATGTCTTCCTCTATCGCAAACCGGACTTCGCCCCCGCCACCTACACGATCCTCAACTTCGAGGTTGACGACATCGACGCCGCCGTCGACGGCTTGGCTGAGCGTGGCGTCGAGTTCGAGCGCTACGACGGCTTCGAGCAGGACGAGAAGGGCATTGCCCGCGGCCCCGGCCCGATGATCGCCTGGTTCAAGGACCCGGCAGGCAACATCCTCTCGGTTCTGCAGCAGCCCGAGGGGTAAGACCCTCAGAGGCTCATCAAGTACGCGTCGTCCGCGGTGAAGGGCTGCCCGCCGAATTTCTCCCGGATCGTCTTCGCCCACTCGTCCGTGTGCTGAAGGCTCGTCTCGAACCGATTGACGACATCCTTGATGCTGGGCTCGTACTGAAGCGACAGATAGGCGCCGAAGACCGTCTCGTCGAAGACGACCATCGCGATGTCGTCTCCGTAGGCCAGGTAGACCCGCCCGACCACCAGCTGCTTGTTCCCGGCCGCGACGTGCGTGGCGAGCGCTTCGCTTTTGGGGATCGCATGCGCGATCCCACCTTTGATCCAGATGAACGGATTGGACGTTTTGCTCGCGCGGACGAGCACGACGCTGTTCTCCAGCTCGAGCACCCATCCGAGGCTTGGGAGCCCAGGGATCTCGGCCCCGGCCAGCTCCCGGCTGCGTCCCGGGTACCGACCCTCCAGCAGTTCGGGAACAAATCGCTCCAGCTCCTCGGCGTCCACGGCGAGAACATATATGAATCGACAGCGATTACACAGGGCGCTCACAGCGCTCAGAACTCTCGCGATATGGGCGCGGCTGGGTTCGAACCAGCGACCTAATCCGGAACCGAACGAACCAGCTCGCTTGCATCAAGCTTAGTCCGACAGATCTGAGGGGGCCTGTCCGAGGAGGCTCGTATGCAGGGCGGGACAACACTCCTCGGTCGCGTTGAGCATCCGCAGCCAAGCCTTAGGACCCAATCGTCTCACGACCGTTTTGTTCAAGCGCATGTTCCCGTCAAGCGCCAATTGGTCGAGCCGTGAGAGAAATCGCGGATTCCAAGACTCAACGATACGGATTGCTCCGCAGAACTTCCGAGACCCGTAGGTGGGAAGCTCGCTTTCGATGGTTCGCCGAAACTCAGCGGACCGAACGACGCTGATCAGAGTTTGCTGCAGTGTCGGCAGGCGCGCGGCAGAATCCAAGCGCTCCGGTCCCTTGCCCCGATAGAGGAGCAAACGAGTTGAGTTCTCCGGATTGGAGATTAGCTCCGAGGCAATTGCGTCCAGCGCCTGAGGAGACACTTCTGCAGCATGTATTAAGTCCGCCCAACGGCGCTTCTGAAATCCCGGACTGCCCTTTATGCAAGCGGAGAGCGCTCCGCTTTCGGCGAGCAGTGGTACGAGCGAACGGTGAAACTCTGCCGAGAGTCGCTCGGCGTGACGAAGGACGAGGGGAAGCGTCTTCAGCTCGGCGGCGGCTTCGAGCGCAAACCTATCCAGATCGAGCGATCCGGCTCGGAATTCTCGTTTGAACGCCCTAACGAACGAGGCCTGCAACCCACCGCCGATTGATTGAGAGACGCGACGAAAGGCAAACAACTCACCTAGGGCGCCATTGCTTACGAATCTCTTCAGCTCGTCCTCGTCGTGGAGGAGTTCACGCGTTCGATGGCTACCCAACAGCTCTTCGAGCAGGCGGATACGAACTCCCATGGAGCCGGATCCCAGATTTGCAACCAACTCGAAGGTCGGTATCCCGAGTGCCACGAGTCGCCGAACCTGCATTGCCGCCGCGTCAGTCTCACCTCGTCGCATCAATCTTCGCGCCGTCAGAGCCATGGCCGCCGAAGGGAGCTCCCCTAGGTCGATTTGACCGGCAAAGTCACCGATCGAGACACCCGCAGCAGCGAGTATTAACTCGCCCATTCCAGGATGCACCGTTTGAATCATCCCGCCCCTCCGCTCAAGAATGCCATTCGCGAGAGCCCTCGTCAGAGAGCCGGGAGTCAGGAGTTTCTCCGACGTGGGGAGCTCAAGTGCGGAGCGGTCGGCCACCAAGCAGAGATCCCGCTGGGCCACTGGATCGAGTCCGTCGAGGTATCGATCATGGAGATAGTGACGGGCGTCCATGGGCGAAAGCTGCCAATTGGGAGGCCCGACGTCCGAACTCGTCAGCGCCGCTCCGAAAGCGATCAGATCACCTCCAAAGATGTTGAGCCAACGCTTTCGCACCTCCGTCGGGATCTCGATCGCAGCCCTACCGTCACGGCGTCGCAGTCGATCGTAGACACCAGCGAGCATTCGTCGGCTGACCCTCAGTTCGAAAGATTCCTCTGCCAGGTCGGCCAATGGCGAGAGGATGCCCCGAGCCGATTCGGCCGATTCGGCCAAGCGGCCAAGAAGAAGAAGGTCACCGGCGACCGAGGACGCACGCCAAGTGAGATGCAGCTCTGCCGCGGTGGAGGCATTTTGGTGGACGTTGTCAATGATGAAGAGCACACCCTTGTCAGCGCGCACGACGATTGCCTCCTCTGCTGCGCGGACGAAGTCGACGCCAGCGGCAGCAGGATCGGCTAGGTCTAGGTAATAGACGGGGTGACCTTCGCGAAGTCGCCTCCATCCGAGATTTGCCGCAAGTGCCGTCTTGCCCGAGGCACCACGACCCTGGACCATCGCGAAGCCCTCTTTTCGAATTCGACCCTGAAGCTGCGAAGTGATTGGCGCATCCGGGACCAAGCCTTGTTCATATTCCTCGATCGTTGGCATGAACTGCCCGCTCGCACCGCTGCCATAGATGCGCGCCTCGCGCAGCCCGGAGAACGGGTAGGCCGACACCGAAAGCCCTAAAAGAGATGCCCAGATTGCTGCAAAGCGGCCGTGGCAGAGGTCGGCGACCAATTGTTGGCGAAAAACAAAGATTTGGCGCTTCAAAGGAACGCCCATATCGACTAAGTGCTGCTGTCGTGGCAGGAGGGTCGTCGGTCGGGGCGTTCGTGCCCAACTGACGAAGGCAAACCCTCCCAGGGTGCCGCGCGGAAGAGCAGCGGCCTTGCGGAGGTCCGCATCGACGTGACGGGTCCAAGCCCCGGCCTGGCGACTCGCCTCTAAAACGAAAATCTTCTGATCTTCGAGCAGCGCGTAGGCGTCGGGCCAGCCAGCCGTCGTGGACCCGCTGGAGTTGCGACCGTAGATAAGAGGGCGCCCAAAGACTGCAGGGGACTCGATTGCCAAATAGGCCTCAGCTAGATGCTGAAATTGGGCGGCGTCGAGCGCGTCGACCGCAGTCTCCAGCGCGGATTCAGAAGGCACCATGGACGCCTCTACTCAAGCATGTGTCTACCAGTAGTGGGGCGGATTGCCTTCCGACTTGTTCCTTCTCTCCATCCCAGAGAGCGCAAAGTCTCCGACTTTTGACAAATCTCGTGGTCTTTCGAGTAGCAGGCAGAATTCCTCGACTGATCTCGTCCTAACCTTGGGGCCATGGCTCACGTCAAGGGGTCCGGGATGGGCCTGGTCGGAAGTCTTTGGAACCCGGATCTCCAGACCCGGCTTCAGCGTATTCATCAGCAAGTCGCCCGGCAAGCCCCCTCGGCGGAACCTCGCCCGAAACCTGCCTGCCCGCACTTCCAGCGCAGACGGGCAGGGATGATCTGCGATGCAATCGTTTCCGTGCTTGCCGAGCACAGGGACGGTCTGCGAGTGCGAGACATCGCTGCCGCTGTTGCGGCGTGGTTGGGCGAGCCGGTTCCGCTGTCGTCCATCAAGTCCTGCCTCTGGCGCGAGGCACGGAGCGAATCTGGGGTGTTCGAGCAGGTTGGGCGAGGGCGCTATCGCCTGCGGGCTGTATGACCTGATTCAGCCAGTGGCGGCAAGGAACCCAAATGGCTTGGGAGTCTGGCCGCCCAAGCGGCCAATTCGGGCGAAGTAGACGCTGCCCCGCTTGGCGGTCTGTCTGCCACCGGCTTTGCCAATCGTCGCCATGTCATGTGATCGTGCGGTTTGTTTACCGCCCTTGCTGGCGACTTCGCGTAACCGAGCGACCGTCATTGACGAGAAACCACAACCACTGACTCGGCAGGCGCTCCCTACGGATGCCGGTGCTTTTTTACGCAGCGGGCCTTGCCGTGAACTTTCTTCTTCCGGAAGCCTCTCTTGCATTTCTTGGGTTTGGGCCGGGGCTTGCTACTCGGAGGCGGCAGCGGTGGGGTCCCGGCTGGCTCGGACGGAGTCGTTGCAACTGGCGTCGGGTTCTGCGGCGGTGATGGTGGATTCTGTGCGTCACCTCCCAGGTAGCGGGCCACGCCGAACTCCAGCCCTTCGCCGATCGGATAGTCGCCGGCGACCGCAATGCGCTCGTCCGGGGCGGCTGCGACCGCAGTCCCCATTCCGAATCCCACGGGGACGAATCCATCTCCGCCGCCAAACGTCGGGTCGAGCGTGCCGTTAGGGAGATAGCGGGCGAGTACGTCGCCGCCATCCAGCAGCAGTTCGTCGGAAGAGCCGACGATGAGCAGCCGTCCCTCGCTGTCAATGGCGATGTCGTTGTAGCGCCCCTCGTCGTTCCCGGTCAGGATGCCGTCCCCGGCAAAGCTCGCATCAAGTGCGCCGGATGGCGTGTAGCGGACGATGAACGGTTGGCCCTCGTCGGTGCCGCTCGGCAGGAACGTAATCCCGACCGCCACGATCCGGCTGCCCGCATCGACGGTCATCGCTTCCTCGAAGTCCGAGCTGCCGGGTTCGATATTCGTAGCAACCAGACCGTTTTCGTCAAAGGCCGGGTCAAGTTCGCCGCCTGGCAACAGACGGGCTGCTCCGATCTTGCTTCCATCGACGTAGCCTGCGGTAGTGATCCGTCCCGCGCCGTCGATGGCGATTCCTCCGGGGAGCAAGCCGGGCGGCAGCGTGGCCACGCCACTTTCACCGAAAGTCACCTCCGGCGTCCCCGCTTCGGTCAGCCTCATGAACCGAGAACCACCCTGGAGGATGATTCGGCCACTGCCGTCGATGGCGACGGCGGTGGTCACGCCGGGCACGGTCGTCTCGGCTAGGCCGTCACCGCCGCCAAAACTCGGGTCAAGCTGACCGTCCGTGGTGAGGCGAGCGACCGCGAAGTGATTCGATTCGGTGCCCCCACCAATGAGGATGCGGTCACTTGCGTCGATGGCGATGGTTCCACCGACCGGCAGCGGTTCGCGAACGATGCCGTCACCGCCGCCGAAAGCGGGATCGAGCGCCCCGGTCGCGGTGTAGCGGAGGATGAGCGTTTCGTATTCCGTTTCGCTGACGTCGACGCGTCCGGCGACAACGACCCGCCCGACGGAATCCACGGCGACCTGTTCAGCGTCGCCATCGCGAAGGTCGGCTTTCACGAGTCCTCCGCCGAACGTCGGATCGAGATCGCCGGGATCGGCCAGCGCGCTACCAGCCGGAACGCCAAGCGCAGCGGTCAGTACCGCCGCCATCAGAATCAATCGCTGCATCGGTTTGTCGCCCCCTGCCTGGTTGAGTGGTACGTCTGGAGTCCTCTAGGCCGGGGTACTTTAGACCGTGGAGCCATAAGCCGCAAGAAGCAAGGCTGGCCCCCGCAATGGCCCTCTCGCGCGCCCAAGCTTTCGGAGACGCGCTCAAGCAACTCCGCGAGGAGCGCGGCCTGAGCCAGGAAGCGGCGGCGCTCGCCTGCGGCATCGACCGGGCGCACTTCGGCAAACTGGAGCGCGCCATCAAGACACCGACGCTGAAAACCGTCTGGCGGATCGCCGACGCCTTGGAGACTCAGCCCTCTGATCTGCTCGCCCGCGCCGAGCGTATTCTCGACGGCGCGTGATTACTTCGGTTCGTGCTTAGGGTTCTCTGCCCCGGCGGACGACCTCCCAGGCCCGCCGGGGCACCGGCCTAACCAGCAGCGTCGCCGCTCGACTCTTTGATTGAGAACGCGCCCCGCGTGATGTCACCGGGGTTCCAGACGATGTCCTCGAGGAGGCGGGCCGGCTCCAACTCCAGCGCCGTTGCGAGTTTGATCACCGTGTCGATGCGCGGCATCCGTGCCCCGCGCTCAAGCAGCCCGATCTCGGTGCGGTGCAGGGACGCGCGGATGCCGAGCTCTTCCTGGGAGAAACCGGCGTCCTTACGACACCGAAGCAGGTTTTCCCCGAAGTACGTAGAGACGAGACTCATCGCTCCTCCTCGCCTTCCAGCGCCTCGAAGCGGAGCGCCGCCCGGCTCGCCACGATCAGCGGGTGGCAGCGGTTGAACAAGCCGACCGCGACCAACGCCTGCACCGCCCGCTCGGCGGTGTCGCGTTCCATGAAATTGGCGGGTTCATCTACAACCTCCCGCACCAGCTCACGCTCGGTGAACAGCTCGGGATTGGCTTCGAGGACCGCGTGCAGAACCCTCCGTTCGGCGTTCGCGTCGGTCAGCGCCGGGGACAGCACCTCCCGCTTGCGATCGGGACAGCTACGCTCGTCGTGCATGGGAAAGCCTCTTTCCTGTGCCAGCCCCGGGGGCGTCCAACCGCCGCCCGGGGCGTTTCTTTTCTCGGACGAGCGCGACCCTAAGGTCGACCGAGAAGCGTTCGCAAGTTGCGGTCTTGAGCCCTTATCAACTCAGTGCGACTTTCACCAGCTTGACGTACCTTGGTCTCCTGATGTCAACTTAAAGCGAATGCAGAAGTCCACCCCAGAGCGCGACCCGGAACAGCCCCCGGAGGAAATAAAAGTACGCTCTCTCCGCCGGAAGACGACGGCAATCGGCTTCGTAGTGACGGTCATCCTTGTGGCCATCATTACGGTCGGCGGCGTTGCACTTCTGATGAGTCAACTGTTCAAAGGTTTGTCTTTCTTCTGACCCTTATAGACCGAAGCTCCGGATAGTCGCCCCTGCGCTGTCTGCAAGTGCCTGGCTGCCAGCGGCGTTCGGGTGGATGCAGCGGTGGGTCAAGAACCACGTGGCGCTCTCAAGACTGTCCCAGCCGAGTTGCCAGAGGCCCTTGCTGCTGTCACCGCACACATGCCCACCGAACGGTGGTGGTTGAATGTACTTGACGCGGTTGCCAGTCGCCTGCACCGCTGCCTTGAGCGCTCCGTCAAGATGCGGGACAGCTCCGAGCTTATCGCCCGGAATGCTGGGGTAGAGCAGGACATAGATCCGAGCACGGGTCTGCGTCATCAGTCGCCGCAGCAGAGTGGTCATTTGCGACTTCGTGATGGCTGAGGTGTAGACGATGCACTGCGTGTCGTTGAGACAGCTATCCCCCGCTTGCAGGAGGTTGTTTCCGCCAAGCGAGATCAGGATCAGGTTCGGCTGACTGCGAATGACTGATTTCATCCGCGGGCCGAAGTCGACTATCTCTCCCCGGTCGTCTCCACCAGTAAGCCAGTCGCCAGGCGTTGAACCACTGACTGCCAGATTGGCGTAGTCCAAGGTCCGACCTCGGAGCGGACCACGGTGCAAAAGCCCGACGGTTTTACCCGCCCAGGAGTCGTATGGATCGTCGCAAGCGGTTGAGGGCATGTGGGAGGCATGCTGCTTCGCGCAGGCAAGTCCGCTTACGGAGCTTCTGCCGAGGCCAAACCCGGCAGTGTAGGAATCACCGAGCGCGCGAATCACATAAGTGTTCTGCCCACCGTCATCCCGTTCCCGATTGGTGCGGGCACCGACGCCAGGCTTCCAAACGATGTACCCGCCCTCGAAGTCCTGGCGCTTGCCGCCGCCTGCGAGGGTCTGCTCCTCAGTGGTAGGTAGCCCAAGGTAGCTCGCCGCGTAGCCCATCTGCGCGTACTTCGCGCCGATGGCTCCGAAGAGGACGATGGCGCGGTTGATCCTCGGGTTGTAGTTGATGACACCATGCTGAAAGCGCGAGTATCGGCCGAGCGTTCCTTGCGGAGAACGGGAGGTATAGCTCTCGTCGCTGGTCGGCAGACCGAGCGAGCCGTTGGCGCCACCGGCCCGGTTCCAGCGGTCGAGGATCGCCCCGTGCGTCTCGTAGGCGTTGCCGCCGTACTGGTTGATGACGCCGCCTTGGAAGACCTGGTAGGCGTGATCGCCTCCCTTGGCACCCGTCTTGCGGTTCGACGTGGGCAGTCCGAGCGGATGCGCGCTATAGCCGAGTTGGCGGTATTTGTTGAGGATGCCGCCGTAGACGAGGAACGTCTGACTGGTGGCCGGGTTGTAGTAGAGGTTGCCGCCCTGGAAAGTCTCGTAGCGCCCGTTGACGCGGGCGGTCTGTCCCTCGTCTGAGGTCGGCAGACCGAGCGAGCCGTTGGCGCCACCCAGGGCATTCCACGTTGCGAGGATCGCCCCATGCGTCTCGTAGGCATTGCCGCCGTACTGGTTGATGACGCCGCCATCAAACGCCTGGTACTCGTTGCCCTTGGCGGGGTTGTACTGGCGGTCTGAAACCGGCAGGCCGAGGGGATGGTTGCTGAAGCCAAGAGCCAGGTACTTGTTGAGAATCCCGCCGTAGACAAGCACCGCTTGATTGATGCGCTGGTTGTAGTAGATGTTGCCGCCCTGAAACTGAGAAAAGCGCCCGGGAACGCGGGCCGTACCGCCCTCATCGGAGATCGGAAGTCCCACCGCTCCGTTGGCCCCGCCGAGTGCGTTCCACTTGTCGAGGATCGCCCCATGCGTCTCGTAGGCATTGCCGCCGTACTGGTTGATGACGCCGCCTTGGAAGACTTGGTACTCGTTGCCCTTGGCAGCGTTATATTGGCGATCCGCGACTGGCAGGCCAAGCGGATGATTCGAGTAGCCGAGTTGAGCGTACTTGTTGAGGATGCCGCCGTAAACATGCCAGGTCAGGCCGGTCGCCGGGTTCCAGATCAAGTTGCCACCCTCGAACTGCTGGAAGCGACCGGGCACGCGGGCAGTGTCAGCCTCATCGCCAATCGGCAGGCCAAGCGGGCCGGAGACATTTCCCATCGTGTCCCAGCGGGCCCGGATGGCTCCATAGCTAGCAAACGTGCCGTAGCTCGAGCTATTGATGACGCCTTTGGTGAACGTCATGTAGGTATTGCCTTTCGGTCCCGCGTTGAGGTGCCCGCCGAACACATGCGGGCCGTCGGGATAGCCGATCTTCGGTGCCCCGCCTGCCCGGACCAGTGCATCCCAAAAGGAGCCGCCGACGATAAAGGCCCAGCCCTCGCCCTGGTGCTCCATGATCCCGCCACGACCGTAGTAGCCACCGCTGAAGTCGCGGATGTAGCCGTCAGCCCAGGGGTGCGTTTCGTTGAGCGGGGTTCCGGGGTTAAAACCGTGAGAGGCAGCGTAATCCCAAGTCCCGCAGATATGGTCGCGCGCATCTTGGGGCACGTCACCGCGCGCCGGATCAACCGGGCAGGCTGCGGCCAGGTTCGCGTTGAGACACAGCACGCCAAACACTGCGAGCGTGAGCACGCCGCTAGAGGCGATTGCCTGATGGAAACGACTGGGCATGGCGGCGTTCTCGAATTGGAACGCGGCGGTAGTCTAGCCGCCCTCACCTCTCCCAGATGGCGGGAGCTTCACGGAATCGCCCGAAGATGAGACGGGGGGGCGGGGACAAGCCCAAGTGGAGTGCGAGCTTAGGTCAGTTCTGCCGCCACCCGATGCCCTTGCAAGACAGCGAGGAGCGCCAAGTGATGCTCCCAGGCCCGCGCGCCACGGAGCCCGGTCCGCCGCCAACGCATCGCCGGGAGCGCCCGGAGTCTCCGTTGCATCGGATTGAAGGTGCGTGCGATCTGCGTCTTGTCGCGCTCGTTGGTCAGGACCACGGCGGCCAGTCGGTCGTCGTGCCAATAGCAGACGGCGACCTCCTCACTCACGACGCCATCGGGTGCGCGAAGTTTCAAAGAGCGGCCCGCCCAGGTCATCGGTACGTCCCCGATCGTTCTCGCGTCGTTCTGCATCGCGTCGGCGACCGCTTGGAGGGGGCGTTGACGGCTCTTGTCCACGACTGAGCCGAGCGCCCGAGCGGTCGGCTTGACCTTGGCGCTGTAGGTCACGCTGCGCTCGGCCAGCCAGCGCCGCACCGAGGCATCCTCGGCCAGGGCGTCGGCAATCCCCAAGGGCGCCCGAGTCAGCAGCGAGTCGGGTGCCTCCCGCAGCAGTTCGAGCTGTGCCGCCATGTATTCGGGGCGGGAGCGGGTCAGACCGGCCGGCCCGACCAACACCAGGTCGAGCGGCAGGACGTGCTCGGCGTCGTAGGCGGCGAGCCAGGCAAACGACCACTTGTCGGCAATCGAACTGACATGGCAGGCCAACCACTCGACGTCCATCTGCGGCAGCACCTGGGCCGCCGTCCGCCACATCACCTCGCGGTGGTCCCAATCGCTCTCGGCCAGAAAGTGGCGCACCGCCGGGTAGAGGTTCGGCGGCACCGCCTGGCGGAGGTTGACCGGGTCGCCAGTCTGAAGCGCCCGGACGTAGTAGGCGGCCATCAGCCGTTGCTTTCGCCTCGGAAAATGGGCCGTCGCCTCGTGGACGAACCGGAAGATGGGATCGAGTTCATTCGTCATTTGCGGGGAACATTGAAATCTTCGGTGAGCCTCCTCCTGGGGTCAACACTTGCCCTCCTGTCATTCAGCAAAGGAGGAAGCAGATGTCCAAGGAGATTGTTGTCGCCTCGTCTCGGCGGCCGAGTCGGGCCGAGCGCCAGCTCAGCACGACGCTACGTAACGCCCAACTCCCCGCCCAGGTCGCTGCCGCCAGGATCGAGGCGGCAGCTTTCACCACGCACGTTGCGCTGCATCACGCCGGGATGCTCTCGGCCACCGAGGCCCGCCTGATCCAACAGACCCCGCTCGGCGAGCCTCGCTACAAGGCGATTGCCGACGCCTTTGCCGGATATGCCTGCCACGAGATCGCGCTCTTGGCGAACAAGGGGGCGGGGTCGTAGTGGGGGTGCTGGTAGCGCTGCTCGCCCTGATCGGCTTCCTGGCCCTGGTCGCCGTCTGCGGGATCGCCGTCGCGCTCTGGCTCGGCGAGACCATTGAAAACGCCGACCCCGATCCGTATCGGGAGGGCCTGGACGCCTCCGCTCGCATCTCGGCGATGGCCTTTGAGGCCGAGCGGATGATGCACCAGATCGCACACGAAGAGTCCTCCAAGGAGTCGTGAGTCTCGGTGCGCGGCCTGCGGGAAACGCTGTTTCTCCTGGTTGCCGGTTTGGTCGTGATTGCAATTGCCGGTGACGAGCTGGCGGGATTTGCCAGGGCAATGGCCCTGCCGGTGGCCGGACTCCTTGCCGCCGTCACCATCGCCCGCCTTGTCTGGTTCTACACCTCGCGGTGGTGATCGCAACTGTTGACTTAGTCAACAAGTGTGATGCAAGATGAAAGCACCGTTGACTAAGTCAACACTAATGAAATACGAAATGCCAAGACGACTACGAATCCGGACCAAGTACCGCAAGCCCCTGGGCGAAGATCAGATCGCGTTGGCGTTCCTGATGCTCGCCAAGCAGATGCGCGAGGAAGCGCGAAAAGACACCGACGCTGAGCCTTTGCAGAACGACACCAAGCGGAGGACGGAGTGAAAGACCGCAAGGCGGTTGAGCTTCGCTTTCCCCGTGAAGTGGGGACTGAAACGGTCGTGGCGATCCTCCTTGGCCTGTCGGGACTTCGTCCCGGTCAGCGAGTCGTTTTCGATACGGCGGCTGACCGAGATGGCATCCGTCACCTGCTTACCACGACCCCAGCGACCCTCGGCGCATTACGCGGCATCTTCCGGGCGGAGCTATCGAGCCTCCGCTTGCTCGATAGCGCTGGGCCGGAACTGCGCGACTTTTCGGCGGCAGTGCGCTGGCGGCTCAAGCCACGCCCCGGAGTGCTGCGCGAAGACGGCGGCCGGATTGGTCCCGCGCTTCTGGCGGCTCTCCAACCCTTGAGCGACGGCGAGCGGTTGCTGATCCGAGTGATCGTCGGGCGCGGCCGGACGCCCTCGCTCCCGTCGGAGCAGTGGGAGAGCCGGGCGGCGCGGGCGCGGAGCCGGGCGCTCCAAGGAAAGGGGGCCGAGCCAATGCTTCGCGTCCGGCTGGTCGTCGCCGCGCAGGCCGGACATCCCAAGCGGAGCGATCACCTGCTTGGCCGGATCAGCGTGGTTCTCCGTTCGCTGGCGACGCCGCACGGTCGCTTGACCGGCTGGCGAGTGCCGCGCTTCCTAGCGGGCCGCCAGCTTGTCCGCGATGGCCTGGGGCTGCTTCCCGACCTCCTTTCGGCTACCGAGCTTTCCGGCCTGCTTGCCTGGCCGACCGACACCCCGATGCTGCCCGGTCTCTCGCTCGGGGCGGCACCGCTTCGGATGCCCTCGCGCGACATTCCATCGACGGGGCGGCGGATCGCGCGCGCCAACTGGCCGGGGGCCGAACGTGATCTGTGCTTGTCGAGGACGGGCGCTCTAAGCCATGCGGTCGTGGCGGGCCCTACGGGCGTCGGCAAGTCAGCACTGCTGCTGGCCGGGATTGAGGACACGTTGGGGGGCGGCCACGGCACCTTAGTGATCGACGGCCGGGGCGACCTGGCGGAGGACGTACTGGCGCGGGTGGGGCAGCGCGATGTCATCGTGCTCGATCCGGGCGCTGGCGGGCCGGTGCCCGGACTCAAGCTGCACGGCGGTCGGGAGGACGCGGAGCTACTGGCCGACGTCGTACACGGAGTTCTGCACTCGCTCTACGCCGACTCCTGGGGTCCGATGTCCGAGCGGTACGTGCGGCTCGGCCTGGTTACGCTCGCGCAGGACCGCTCGGCCACCCTCGCGGACTTCCCGTTCCTGTTCACCGACGAGCCGTTTCGGCGGCGGCTCGTCGGGCGAGTCAAAGACCCGCTACTCGCGGCTGGCTGGCAGGCCTACGAGGAAATGGGCGCGTCTGAGCGCGCGCACTCCGTCGCGGCTCCACTCGGCAAGGTGATGAGCCTGATCGGTCGCCCGAGTCTCCGGACGGTTCTCGGCCAAGCCGATCCGAAGCTCGACCTGACGGCGGCGATGCGCCGGGGCCAGCTCGTCATCGTCAACCTGGCGACGGGCGATATCGGCGCGCCAGCGGCTCGGCTTCTCGGCGCGCTGGTGGTCCATGCGCTCTACCTGGCGACCCAGGGCCGCGCCCGGATCGCACCGAGGCGGCGGCGGCCGTTCTTCGTCGTCGTCGACGAGCCACAGATCCTCACGCATTTGCCAGTGCCGCTCGACACGCTCCTCGAGCAAGCGCGCGGGTTGGGGGTGGGGCTGACGATCAGCGTCCAGTCCATCGCCCAACTGCCGAAAGCGGTTCGCCGCGCCGCCCTGACGAATGCCGGGACGCTCGTTGCCTTTCGGCAGAACGCGGACGACGCCCGGCTGCTGGCCCGCGAGCTTGAGGGAGTGAGCGAGGAGGACTTGCAGGCGCTCGGCCAGTTCGAGGTCACGGCCCGGATCGGCCTGGGCGACGGCGCGATCGCGCCGCCCGCCACCGGCATCACTTATCCGCCGAGTCCCGCGACGAGCGATCCGACCGTCGTTCGTAAGGCCTCGGCCGTCCGCTACGGCATGGAGCCGGCAGCGGTGGACGCGGCGCTGTTCGCTCGCCACGAACAAGTCAATGACGACGTGCCGATTGGCCGCACCGGGAGGTCGTCGTGATCGGCTGCGCCTGTCCGGTCGCTGTTCCGGTCGCGTCGAGCGCCCGCCTGCGTTTCCCCTGCGTCCGGCTCACGTTCCGCGCGGTAGTGCCCCCGACTCCTCCGTCCCTCCGCTCCGGCGTTCCTCGGTTGGGAGGTTCCCGATGAATCGGCTCTCTCATAAAGGGCTCCTCCTCTTGGCCGACGATCTCTCCGACCGGGACCAACAAATCATCGAGTTCGTCGGCCGCTTTGGCGTGGTCTCGGGGAGGCAGGTGGAGCGCCTGTTCTTCGTCGCCGGGTCGGACGCCTTTTCAAACGCCAGGTTGACTCGGCGGACCCTCGCCCGGCTCACGGATCGCCGTACCCTGGTCCGGCTGGAGCGCCGGATTGGCGGGGTGCGGGCCGGATCGGCGGGCACCGTCTACCGCCTCGGCGCGGTCGGGGATCGGCTGGTTCGGCTTTGGCGAGGCGATGGCGGACGCGGTCGCACCTCGCAGGAGCCAGGCAGATTGTTTGTCCGGCACGGCTGCGCCGTCACCGAGACCTACGTGCGGCTTCGTGAAGCCGAGCGCGGCGGCACTCTGGAACTCCTCGTGTTCGACCCCGAGCCTGCGAGCTGGCGGACATTCGCGGGCGCTGGCGGTCGCCAAGTCCTCAAGCCTGACGCTTTTGCCCGGCTCGGCCTTGGCGAGTATGAAGATCGTTATTTCATCGAGATTGACTGCGGCACCGAGGGCCGGGGTGCGCTCGCCGCCAAGTGTCGAACCTACCTCGCCTACTTCCGGGCGGGCATCGAGCAGACTGAGCATGGCGTGTTCCCCCGGATCGTCTGGATCACGACGACCGAGCAGCGAGTCTCTCTGATCGCCGATGTCTGCGCCAGCTTGCCAGCAGCGGCCTGGCCACTCTTTGCGGTGACGACCTCCGAGCGCGCCAGGGACTTGTTCCACGGCACACTCGATCCGGCCGCCGTCGCACCGGGGAGGGCGCTGTGAAAACGTTGCCGCGAAACGTGATCCTCGCTGGTGATGCCCGCGACGTGCTGGCGGACCTGCTCCCCGAAAGTGTTGACTGCTGCATTACCAGTCCGCCGTATGCGAACGGCCTGCGCCGATATTCCAACCTGGCAGACGAACTCGGTCAGGAGCCGAGCGTCACCGAGTACGTGGCAAGCCTGCGGGCGGTACTGCGCGGAGTCCGCCGCGTGCTCAAACCGACCGGCTCGCTGTGGCTCAATCTGGGCGATGCGTACAGCAAGCATCCGCGCCACGGTGCCCCGCGCGGCGGCCTGCTGCTCGCGCCACAGCGGGTCGCGCTGGCGCTTGCCGCCGACGGCTGGATCGTCAGGAACGTGGCGATCTGGCACAAGCCGAACCCGCTTCCGGAGAGCGCTTTGGACCGACTCAGCCGAGTGTCCGAGGTCGTGATCTTCGCGGCCAAGACGCGCCATACATTCTTCGACTTGAACTCGATCAGGGTGCCCCATCGCTCGGCGGCTCGCGCTCGGCCGCAGCCACGCGAACGCCACCGCCGCTACCAGGGCAACAACACCGGCTTGGGCCGTCTCAAGGCGGCCGGACTGGTCGGACACGCGAACGGCAAGAACCCCGGCGATGTTTGGACGGTGACGACCGCCGCCGACCGGCTGGGGCATCAGGCGACTTTCCCGGCGGACCTGATCGAGCGGCCCATTTTGGCCACCTGCCCGGAGCGAATCTGCGTCCAGTGCGACTCTGCCTGGACTCGGCCGACGCGAATTGTCAGCCGCAAGACCAGCGAGGGGATGCGGCACACACGGGAGGTTGGGGAGCTGCGGCGCTGCGACTGTCGGGCACCAGTCAGGCCTGGGATCGTCTTGGACCCTTTCTGTGGGCTGAATACGACGGGCCTCGTCGCTGAACGGCTGCGCCGCGACTGGCTCGGCATCGAGTTGAACCCCACCTTTGCCAAGCTGGCCGAGACTCGGCTCCGCTCCGCGCGGAGGACGGCGTGAGGCGGTGGACGGCTTCGCGGCGGGTGGAAAGGCGTGCACGCCTTTCTGCTCGCCGCCAAAGTCATCCACTACCTAAAGGAGGTGCTGGGCGATGAGTAAAGCCCAGGACATCTATGACCGCGTGGAGGCGGTTGCCCGCGATCAGGGCGTCTCGAAGAAAGAGGCGCACGAGATTGTCGGCAAAGAGTTCGACATGAAGCCGAGCTCGATCCGCGGGGCGGTCTACCAGGCCCGTAAGGCCAACGGCGAAACCGGCCCCCGCCGCGTGCGGGAGACCACCACGGAGGGGGCAGTTGCCTCAGCCCTGGAAACGCTGGAGCAGGCCCGCGAGGCGATCGACGATGAGGTCGAGGCCGCTAAGGAGCGGGCCGACGAGGCCACCCGCGAGTACAAAGCGCTGAAAGACAGCGCGGCGGATCGCAAGGCCGAGATCACCACCAAGATCGAGGCGCTGTCGGCCTAACACCATGCGGGCGGTTCGGACAACACCACACCTTGTTCGGACCGCCCGCCTCTTTTCCGCACATTGCCGAACAGACACCCCACCGATATTCTGGAGGGTGTTGACAACATCAACAGCCTGGGAGATGGTGGAAGTATGACCGAAGCCCAAGCCCGACAACTCGGCAAATTGATCGCCCGCGCCCGCGAACGCAAGGGCCTGTCGTTCCGCCAGGTGGCGGGCGAGATTGGCGCTGACCCAGCCTGGATGCTGAAGCTTGAGCGCGGCGACTATGCCTCACCCGCCCCGGAGCGTCTGGGGCGGCTGGCTGAGGTTCTGGACATCGACGCCGAGCGGATCGACCGCATCACCCGAGGGCATCTCTCCCGAAACTTGCCGGGGATGCGAACTTACTTCCGAGCCACGCTGGGGGACTTGTCGGATGGCGATATCAGCCAGATCGAAGAGTTCGTAGCGGAACTGCGCGAGGAACACGGAGGCGACGATGCCCGTCATTGACGAGCTTCAAGCAGTCGTACCGCGACGCGGCCTCTCCCCCGCCGAAGCCGTCACGGTGGCCGAGTTGCAGGCTGCCAAATTCTTGAAAGCCGCAGGGGTTACGGGTCCGCCGGTGCCTGCCGAGCAGCTGGTGAGTGAACTGCTGGGGGTTCAGGTAAGGCGGCGGAGCAACTGGCCGACTTCGGGACTCGCCACGACCGTCAAGGACGGCTGGGTGATCGTCGTCAAAGCCGAGGAGGCCGGGGTTCGACAGACATTCAGCATCAGCCATGAGGCCAAGCACATTCTGGACGACCCGTTCATCGAGTGGCTGTACCCGACCGTCCGCGGTCGCTCTCCGGAGGATCGGGCCGAGGAAATCTGCGACCGCTTTGCCGCCAACCTCTTAATGCCCCGCGCCTGGGTCAAGGCCGATTGGGCGAGCAAGGGCATTCAGGACGTTGAGCGTTTGGCCCGCCGCTATCGCGTATCCCGGCTCGCGATGAGCTACCGCCTGGATCAGTTGGCGCTGCGGATGCCGCGTCCGCGTTGCGGCGGGATTCGTCGGATCGGAGTCGCCGCGTGAACGGTCCTCGCCGGGCGGTGATCTACTTGCGGGTCAGTTCAGCGCAACAGGCGAACGTCGATTACGACCCGGAGGGGTTTTCGATCCCGGCGCAGCGCGACGCTTGCGCCCGCAAGGCAGCGAGCCTGGAGGCCGAGGTTGTCGCTGAGTACATCGACCGGGGCGAGTCGGCCAAGACGGCCGACCGTCCCGACCTCAAGCGGATGCTCAACCGGTTGGCGACCGAGAAAGACATCGACCTGGTGATCGTCCATAAGGTCGATCGGCTGGCGCGGAACCGCGCCGACGACGTGAGTATCGGCGTGCAGATCCGTTCCGCTGGCGCGCAGCTCGTCTCCGCGACGGAGAACATCGACGAGACCCCGAGCGGCTTGCTACTCCACGGCATTATGAGTTCCATCGCTGAGTTCTACTCGCGCAACCTCGCCGGCGAGGTCATCAAGGGCACGACCGAGAAGGCCAAACGTGGCGGGACGCCCGGCTTGGCTTCGCTTGGCTACCTAAATGTCCGCGAGATCGTCGACGGGCGCGAAGTGCGGACGGTCACCCTCGACACGGAGCGCGCGCCGCTGATACGACTCGCCTTTGACCTCTACGCGACGGGCCGGTTCTCCATCACTGAGTTGGTCGCGGTCCTCGAAGCAAAAGGTTTGCGGACGCGGGGAAACCGCCGCTACAGCCCCCGGCCGATCAACCACTCGACGCTCTACGCGATCCTCTCCAATCCCTATTACGCCGGGTGGGTGACCTACCGTGGACAGACGTACAAGGGCCGTCATGAGCCGTTGGTTTCTCAGGCTCGCTACGACGAGGTGCAGGCGCTTCTCCGGACTCGCCGCCTTTCCGGCGAGCGTGAGCACAACGGCGAATCGCATTACCTCAAGGGCACGCTCTACTGCGAGGACTGCGACACCCGCCTGACGTTCTCGCGGAACACTGGCAACGGGGGCACCTACGAATACTTCGTCTGCACGAACAAGCAGCGGCACCAATGCAGCCAGCCGTATCACCGGGTCGATGTCGTCGAAGCGGCGATCGAGCGCTATTACCGGAACGTTCAGCTATCCAAGGTGCGCCAGCAGCGCATCCGGCAGGCGATCAAGGCTCGGCTGGACGACATGGCCGCGCTCTCAAAGCAGGAAGCGAGCCGCTGTCATACGGAGTTGCAGACGCTCGAAGAGCAGGAGCGCACGCTTTTGCACCGCCACTACGAGGGGCGCGTTTCCGACAAGCTCTACAAAGAGGAGCAGTTTCGGATCGCGGGCGAGCGCGAGGCTGCCGAAACGATCTTGGCGCGACTCTCTCTTCGCTTCGACGACATCGAGGAAACGTTGGCCTTGGCGCTTGATCTGACGAACGACATCCAGGCCGCCTACATCAAGGCTTCGCCGACGATCCGGCGTCTGCTCAACGGAGCGATTTTCGAGTGGATCAAGATCAGCGCCGAGGACGTTGCGGATGCCGCGCTGGCAGCGCCATTCCGCGACCTCCTGGCCGACGACCTACTGGACGAACTGGAGGCAACCGAGCTCCGCGCAGAAAATTCCGGTCAGAAAGGGCCAGCTTCTTTGGTCGCTGGTTCCATGATGGGAGACCTAGTGGGCGCGGCTGGGTTCGAACCAGCGACCTCTCGCGTGTGAGGCGAGCGCTCTCCCGCTGAGCTACGCGCCCGGGAGAAGCTCGGATATTACGGGGGTCGTGGCGGTGGGTGCCTTTGCGCTTGGCCTGGACCCGTGATCGAAGGCGGGCAAGTACATCTGTCCAAAAATCGGTATCAGGCGTGCTTAATTTTCGGTAGACGGGCAGAGTCGTCGAGAAGGCGATCCGGCGACTCGTCACGGGACCCGGCCCGCACAGCCCGATGCATGAGAGGAGCACCCCGATGGTTTGGAAGAGAGCTCGACTCCGGTTCACGATCCTGGTTGGAGCGGTCTGTGCGGCCCTGCTCGCCTGCGCCTGCGCCGGCTCGGCCCTCGCGGCCACCTATCCCGGCGGGGGCAGTGGATTCGGCGAAGGTGCGGAAGGCTGGAGTGCCCGGTGGCGCTTCGTGCACTCCCGCCGAACTGCTCTGTACCTCCGAAGCGGCCTATGACGCGACGACCGGAAACCCGCCGGGTTCGATCGCGGCGAAGACGACGGTGACGCTCAACCTGATCGGCCTCTTCAAAGGGACCGCGACCTGGAACTCGCCCAGATTCACGGTGCCGGTGGAAGCGATCACCGACGCCGACGTGCATCTGGACCAGGCCTTCGACCCCGGTGGCCTGGTCGATGTCGAACCGGAAGCGACCTACGTCGTCACTCTGTCAGACCTTACGACGGGCACCTCGACGACGGCTCTGAGCGGCGAACTGGGCGAAGAAGACGAAGCCTTCTCCGGCGCCAGTGCTCCTGTCGCGGTAGTTGGTGGCCATACCTACCGGCTCTCGATCGCGGCCGTGACCGCACAGAGCACGGTTGCCCTCTCGACGCTGAGCGGAACGACGAGCCTGCGCTTCGACAACGTCGGCCTCACGGTCAAAGCGGCCTCGGCAGGCAAAGCCGGCAGCGGCGGCGATGGGGCCGGCGGCAAGGGATCGGGCTCCGGCGCGGGCTCGCTCTCCGACAGGGAGCTCCTCTCGTTGCTCAGCGGCGGGACTCCCGCCGGTCCCGCGCTGCTCAAAGGAAAAGGCAAGCGGCTGTTCGTAAAGGTCGGCTGCCCGGCAAAGGCCGGACATGCCTGCCGGATCACCGCTCAGGGCCTGCTCAGCAAGCACAAGCCCGCCACCACGAAGCGCACCGTCAAGGTGCCCAAGGGCAAGAGCAAGCGGGTTGCCCTGCGCGTCAAGCCAAAGGCCCGCGGAAAAGTCACCAAGCGCAAGCGGCTGCTCTTCCGCGAGAAGGTCCACGCCGGCAAGGCGCAGGCGACCGTCTACAGGCAGCGCAAGCTGATCCGCCGGGGCTGAGCCCCTCAGGCGACGGCCTGCTCCGCAGTGGAGAGCGGGCCGTCGTCCGAGGGCCCGGTCTCTCCCGCCGCGGCGGCGCGTTCCAGGAGGGCGCGGCCGACGAAGGGGAAGACCAGGGTCGAGAGCATCGCGGCGCCGACCAGGCCGGCGGCGGTCGAGGCTTTCATGTGGCCGGATTCGATCGCGATCGTCGTGATCGCGACGACGAGCGGCAGCTCGGTCGCCGAGTAGAAGGCGAGGGCGGCGCGCTGGCGGGTTCCCAGGACGTTGCGGTAGAGCAGCATCGCCGGCGCCCCGCGGACGATCAGGAAGAGGCAGAAGAACATCGCCAGCTTGAGCAGCGCGGTGGCCGAGCCGAGCGCGGCGAGGTCGAACTCGATGCCGCTGACGATGAAGAAGAAGGGGACGAAGAAGCCGAAGCCGACCGCGGTCAGCTTCGACTCGAACACTTTCAGCTCGTGCCCCTGCAGCGCCAGGCGCACGATCATCCCGGCGACGAAGCCGCCGAGCAGGACGTCGAGGCCGAGCTTGCTGGCGAGCAGGACGAGGCCGAAGACGAGGACCACGGTGACCCTCACGGCGAGCTGGCTGCTCGTCTCGAAGGTGCGTTCGAGCGCCGGCCAGCCGCGCCAGGCGAATTTCACCGAGACCAGCGCTATCGCCAGTGCCAGCGCCACGAAGGCGATCAGGATCGCGCTCTCGTGCAGCGGGTTGGTGGTCGAGAGGACCAGCGTCACCAGCAGGATCGGGCCGAACTCGCCGATTCCCCCGGCCGCCAGCAGGTAGGTGCCGAACTTGGTCTTCAGCTCGCCGTTGTCGCGCAGGATCGGGATCAGCGTGCCGATAGCCGTCGTCGCCATCGCCGAGCCGGTGTAGAGGAAGGAGACGATGATTCCGGCGGCGGCGAGCACTCCGCCGATCCCGTAGGCGAGGGCGATCGAGAGCAGCCACCCGAGGGCGCCCAGCTCGATCGGGCGGCCCTTGATCCGCGCGAAGTCGATCTCGTAGCCGGCGAAGAAGAAGAGCATGCCGAGGCCGAGGTTGGAGAAGAATTCGATGAAGCTGTCGGTCCCGGCGAGGTCGAGGACTTCGGGGCCGACGACGATCCCCAGAAACAGCTCGACGACGACGACGGGCGGCGCGAAGCGGGCGGGAACGGCTGCGACGGTGACCGCCGCGATGGCGGCGATCGTGACGATGACGAAGAAGGAGTCGGTGTCGATGTGAATCAAGGCGGGGATGATCCTACGGGCGAGGCCGGGTAGGATCGTGCGCGGACCGTGCTAGGCGGGGAATCAGCGGTGCCTTGTAACCCGCAATCCGCTCTAGCGGGGCCGAATACCGTTCTGAGGGGCCGGCCTTCGGGGTCAGTGCGTCACAGGCGGCGTTGACGGCCGGGTCCTGCGCGACGTGGGCACGTGAATCAGGTCAGGTCCGGAAGGAAGCAGCCTTAAGCGGATGCCGCGGGTGCCGCAGGTGAGCCCGGCTCGAGCCAAATGCGACGGACACGCCCGGGGACCTCGTTTCGAAGGCGGCTGCACGGTCCATTTTCAAGCCCTGGCGAGCCGCTCGGCGAGCCAGAGGTCGCAGAGCCAGTCGGACTGCTCGCCGCTCTTGCGGGCGACCTTGATGTCCTCCGGGCCGCCGGCGACCGTGACTTTCTTCCAGCGGGTCGAGTTGGGGACATCTTGCAGTGCCGCGACCACGGTCTCCGGCGAGCCGTCGGCGGGACGCACCCGGCCGTCGCGCGACTTGGCGCTGAACTCCGGTGCGGGCGTAGCGACGCTGACCTCGCTGGCGCCGCTTCGCTCCTCGCCGCCGAGCCGGATCGAGACCAGGCGCCCGTGGCGCTCGCCGCTGAGGACCAGCGCGCCGCTGACCTTTGGCCCGACGCGGCCGGTCGTCGCTTCGCGCGTCTCGATGTTGACCTTCGGCCGCTCGGTCACCTCGAGGCCGAGCGGCGCCATCGCGCGGCCGACGTTGTCGTAGCCGCGATCCATCTCGCCGCCGGGGGCGAGCGCCCGGAAGCTGCCCCAGAGCCCGAGGAGAACGATCAGCGGCGCGCCGATCAGCAGCGGCAGGAAGCTTTCGAGCAGATAGGACGCGGGAACGGCGACGAAGATCAGCGCCGTCACCGCCATCCCCAGCCGCAGGCTGCGCCGCCCCGATTCCCACATCTCGTTGCGTGCCGCGAGCGCGTCGGCGTCGATCGGCGCCACGGCCATCGCCGCCCACAGGTCGGGCTCGGCCATCGTCATCGGGTTGTCGATCTCGCGACCGCCTTCGCCGGCGGCCCGGGCGCTGCCTCGAGCGTCCGCGCCGGAGACCCGGTCGAGGTCGGCGCGCTGCAGGGCGAAGAGGATGACGAAGAAGACCGCGAGGACGCCGAAGATCAGCGCCAGGGTCGTCTTCGGGTTGGCTTCGCCCTGGCCGGTGGTGGTGGCGATGACGACGACGATCGCGGCGACGACGAAGACGCCGATCAGCCCGAACCGCGACGATCGCTTGAAGCCGCCCGACATGGCCGCGCAGGCTATCCCGCGGCGTCCTAGTCGATCAGCCGCGACTCCATGCGGCTGATCGCGATCCGCCACATGACGATCGCGAAGGCGACGAGACCGGCGAAGCGGACGAGGTCGATCGCTTCGTAGCCGAAGGCGCCGCCGCGGACCAGTTCGACCAGCTGGTGAAGCGGATTGAGCTGCGCCACGATCTGGACGCCCTCGGGCAGTTCGTCGATCGGGAAGAAGGCGCCGGAGACGAGGAAGAGCGGCGTGACGAATAGCGCCGTGACGTAGTTGAACTGGTCGATCTTGGCGACGGTCGCCGCCATCGCGATGCCGAAGCCGGCGAAGCCGAGCGCGGTGGCGAGGCAGAAGAGCGGCGTCAGCAGCATCCCCCAGGCCGGGTCGAGCCCGAAGAGCATCGTCACCAACAGTGGCACGCAGCCGTAGACGCTGGCGCGCAGGCCGATCCAGAGCATCTCGGCGCTGACCAGCTCTTCGACGTCGACCGGGGCGGCGAGGATCGCTTCGTAGGTGTTCTGGAAGCGGTGCTTGACGAAGGTGCCGAACATCGCCGGCAGGGCGCTGGAGAAGATCACCGCGGTGGCGACCATGCCGGTGCCGACGAACTGCACGTAGGGGACCCCCTGAACTTCGTCGATCAGCGTCGCGCTGAGGCCGAGACCGAAGGCGAGCAGGTAGACGATCGGTTCGAGCACGCTGGAGAAGGTCGTGCCGCGCCAGTAGGTGCGGAAGTTGGCCAGCTCGCGGCTCATCACACCGCCGATCGCCGCCGGTTCCAGGCGCCTCACTCTGCCGCCTCCCCGGTCAGCATCACGAAGACGTCCTCAAGGGTCGCGGCGCGCACCACGGCATCGTCGGGGATCGTCCCGTTCTCGGCGCGCTCGGAGCCGACGATGGCGATCGCCGGGCCGGCCGGGCGCACCGAGAGCCCGGCGGCCTCGGCTTCGGAGCGGACCGCGGCGAGGCGATCCGGCGGCCCGTAGACCTCGGCCGTCTCGCGGCCGACGTGCTCGACGATCAGCTCGGCGGGCTTGCCGCGGCTGATCACCTTGCCGTGCGTCATCACCGCGACTTCGTCGGCCAGGCGCTCGGCCTCCTCGATGTAGTGGGTCGACATCAGGATCGTCGTGCCGCCCGAGCGCAGGTTGTCGATCAGCGTCCAGAGCTCGGTGCGGATCTGCGGGTCGAGGCCGACGGTCGGCTCGTCGAGCAGGATCAGCTTCGGTTCGTGAACGAGGCCGCGGGCGAGCAGCAGTCGGCGGCGCATCCCCCCGGAGAGCTCGTCGACGGCGTCGCGGCGGCGGTCGCGCAGGCGGGCCAGGTCGAGCGCCCGGTCGACGGCGGCGCCGACGTCGGGGACCCGGTAGAGGCGGGCGTAGACGGCGAGGTTGTCCTCGACGGTGACGTCGACGTCGAGGTTGTCGAGCTGGGGGACGACGCCCATCTCGGCGCGCGCCGCCTTCGAGTCGCCGGGCAGCTCGTGGCCGAGCGCGCGCAGTTCGCCGGCGTCGGGCAGCGCCTGGCCGGTGATCAGCCGCATCGTCGTCGACTTTCCCGCGCCGTTGGGGCCGAGCAGTCCGAGGCAGATGCCCTCGGGCACGTCGAGGTCGAGGCCGTCGACGGCCGTGATCGAGCCGAACCTCTTGACCACGCCGCGCAGTTCGATCGCTGCCATGGCCGCCATGCTTGCATGGAAGACTCCCCGCCATGCTGGACGAGCGCTGGATCCGGGCACTGCACGTGGAGACGATGCGCGAGGAGGAACTGCACGCGGAGCGCGAGCACCACGTTCTCTTCCAGGCCTCGACGATCGGCGCCCTGCTCGACGGTGCCTACGAGGGCGACCTGACCTTCGCCGAGCTGGCCGAGCACGGCGACCTCGGCCTCGGCACGCTGAACGGACTCGACGGGGAGATGATCGCCCTCGATGGCGACTTCTACCGGGCAGACGTCGACGGAGAGGTCGACGAAGTCAGGGCGGATGCCCGGACTCCATTTGCCGTGGTGACCCGTTTCGAGCCGACGATCGATTGCACGCTCGAGGGCCCGCTCGACCACATCGAGCTGCTGGCACAGCTGGACGAGTTGATCCCTGCGGAGGCGGCCTCGTGCGCGATTCGCCTCGACGGGCGCTTCGAGCTGGTCCGCGCCCGCTCGGTTCCCGGACAGACGCCGCCCTATCGCCCGTTGACCGAGGTCGTCCTCGAACAGCACGTCTTCGAGCTCTCGGACGTCGAGGGGACGATGCTCGGCTTCCGCTTCCCGGACTACGTCGAGGGGATCGAGGTCAGCGGCTACCACCTCCACTTCATCTCCGGCGATCGCAGCCGCGGCGGTCACGTCCTGGCTTCGCGCTCGAACGGGTTGCGCGTCAGGCTCGACCCCTCCAGCGAGTTGCACGTCGAGCTGCCGCCCACGGTGGACCTCGGCGACCCCGACTTGGCGGCGGCGACCCACGCCGCGGTGAATGCGGTCGAGCGCAACTCCTGATGCCTTTTGATGCCTATGGGGTCATAAAGGCGACAGAAGTTTCAGCAGCGGCGGTAGAGGAGCCAGGAGTTGTTGCTTGCTACGCGGTGGAAGCCTGGTGGGACGGTGGTGCTGAAGCGGGAAGGGTCGTTGGGGTCGAGGATGAAGTTGTGGATGACGAAGGGGCTGGCCGGGTCGAGGAAGTAGCCGCGGCGGGGTTGGTGCGCTTGCTCTGAGGAGCTGACTATGCGCGATGGCCGCACCCCGAGGTCGAAGGCGAGGCGGGGAACGGCGCGGTGGTTGGGAACCGAGATCGGCAGGCAGAGCGGTTCGAAGGCATCTGAATTGGCGAGGTCGCCGAGGTCGGACTCGATTTCGCCCTGGTTGGTCAGGTCGGTGTCGACCTGCGAGAGAAGGTCGTACTGGTTCGGCGCCCAGACGACGAACATCAGCGCGACCACCGCGGCGAAGGCCTGCCAGGCGCGGCGCCAGGGATGACCGCGGTCCAGCAATCGCCAGCCGAGCAGAGCGAGGGCGACGAAGATCGCGAGCACGGCGCCGGCGAGCATCGTGTAGCGGGCGATGATCGCCAGGCCGGCGCAGGCGAGGATCGCGAAGGCGCCGAGGGCGAGCACGCCCGCAGCGATGCCGATCGCGGAGCGGCGGCGGAGGAAGAGGAAGCCGAGGACGACGCCACCGAGCGCGCCGATCATCCCCGGCCACTGCATGACTTCGCCGAGCGCGCGCGGCCCGTAGAGGATGAGGTCGACCGGCCCGGTATGGCGGCCGAGCGTTTCGACCGTTTCGCGCGTGCCGGTGAACGAGTAAGTCGGGCTGCCGGCGGTTATCCAGTCGTATATCGCCCAGAGGACTGGGGCGGCTAGGGCGAGGCATGCCCAGGTGACCTCGCGCTTGTCGATCTTGCGCTCTCTTTTCAGTAGCGGAATTGCCAGATAGGCGGCGTAGGCGATTGAGAAGAGCCACGCCTCTGGTCGCAGCAATCCAGCTGGAATGAGAAGAGCTAGGACGGGCCAGCCTGCCCGTGGGCGCTTGGTCTCTATTACGAGAGCTCCCAGGACGAGGGCGATGTAGGGGAGGTCGACGTAGGCGCGTAGGCCGTTGGAGAGGAAGGGGGCTCGGGTGAGGACGAAGATGGCGGCCAGGGCGCCGATCGGGCGGTCGAACCAGAGTGAGCCGAGGCGATAGACGAGGTAGCCGACGAGGCCGAGTGAGACGTAGGCGACGACCATCGTCAGGTCGATCGCGCCGCCGTTCAGCGGCGAAGTGAGGAGGCCGAACAGTTCGGCCAGCGGGTGCGGCGTGGGGGGCAGGGCGGCGCCGCGGTCGGGGTCGAGGCCTTCGCCGAGTTCCCGGCCCCAGAGGAGCGCGTAGATCGTGTCGTAGTTGGGGAAGCCGACGGGGAAGACCAGCAGCAGCAGCGCCGCGACGGCGGCGACCCAGGCGGCGGGGCTGAGCCAGGTGCGGGCCCTCGACGGCACCGGCGCAACCTACCGGTGCCGTCCCCGGGGAGCGGGGTGGCCGTGGATACACTGGCCGCAGTGCCCTCGCCCAGCGATTCGACCTCCCTCTACCGCCGCCATCGCCCCGGCTCCTTCGACGAGGTGGTCGGCCAGCAGCACGTCGTCCGTACCCTGCGCAACGCGGTCGAGCAGGGCAAGGTCCATCACGCCTACCTCTTCGTCGGCTCGCGGGGCACGGGCAAGACCTCGATGGCGAAGATCCTCGCCCGCTCGCTCAACTGCGAGCGCGGCGGCCCGACCGTCACCCCCTGCGGCGAATGCGAGTCCTGCCTGACGATCGCCGCCGGCACCTCCCTCGACGTGATCGAGATGGACGCTGCCTCCAACCGCTCGGTCGACGACATTCGCGATCTGCGCGAGCGCGTTGCCTACGCGCCGACCGGCGGTCGCTGGAAGGTCTACATCCTCGACGAGGCGCACATGCTGACCAAAGAGGCCTGGAACGCCTTCCTCAAGACGCTCGAGGAGCCGCCGCCGAACACCGTCTTCGTCCTCGCGACCACCGAGTCGCACAAGGTGATGGCGACGATCGCCGACCGCTGCCAGCGCTTCGACTTCCAGCGCCCTTCGCTGGAGCAGATCTCCGAGGTGCTGAACCGGGTTGCGGTGGCGGAGGAGGTCCAAGTCGACGAGGGCGCCGTGGCGACGATCGCCCGCTCGGCCTCGGGCAGCTTCCGCGACGCGCTTGGCACGCTCGACCAGCTGGTCGCCTACGGGGGCAACGAGGTCGGGCTCGAAGACGTGCTGCAGCTGCTTGGCGTCGCCGATGCCGAGCTGCTCTTCGGCGCCGTAGACGCGGTGATCGCCGAGGACCCCAAAGCTGTTCTGCTTGGCGTAGAGGAGATGGCCCGCTCCGGCCGCGACCCGTCCCAGTTCGCCCGCGACCTGCTCGCCCACCTGCGCCACCTGCTCGTCACCCAGACCGTCGGCGAGGTGCCCAACACCTTCGTCGTCACCGCCACGGACGAAGGTCGACTGTCAGCACAAGCTGAAGCAATCGGCGCCGCGACCCTCGTTCGCACCATCGACGAGCTATCGGCAGCTCTGACCGCAGTACGCGAGGGCGACGACGCCCGCATGGCAGTGGAGATCGCCCTCCTGAAAGCAGCTCGCCCCGACCTCGATCCCAGCACCGAGGGACTTCTTAGGCGCATCGAGAGACTTGAGCAGCAAGGGACGGATGCGCCTCGGCCGCGGGTCCTGTCGGAGGGGAAGGGGGGGTTAGCGGACTCACCCGTCCGAACCCCCCCTTCCCCTCCGCCACCCGCGGATGAGGCGCCTGCGTCCGAGCCCTCGGAGTCCGTCGCCGACGATCCTCCCGCGGGTGGCGACGGGTCGGGGGTGTCCGGGCAGTCGCGGCGTCCTCTTGCTCGCCCCACGGAGTCAGCGAGCGAGGAGCAGTCTTCTGGCGAGCAACCCAGCGGCAGCCCGGACACCCCCGAGCCGGCGGCAGGACCCGCGGGCCAGCTGGACATGGAGCAGGTGGTTCGAGCCTGGCCCGCCGTGCTCGATCAGCTGATGCAGACGGCGCCGGCGCTGGCGGCGACTTTCGAGGGTGCGCGGCCGGTTGCATTCGATGCTTCCGAGGGGAGCGTGACCGTCGGCTTCCCCGTCGACCACACCTTCAACAAGCGCAAGGCCGAAGCGCCCGATAAGCGCGAGCAGCTGGCTGGGGCGCTGGAGACGGTGTTGGGTCAGAAGGTTCGCCCGACCTTTGACGTGTTCGACGGCGAGACGGCCCCGGCTGAGGCCGAGTCGGCCGAGGCCGGCGGCGTCGACCACGATGCGCTTGGGGAGAAGATCAGGACTGAATTCAACGCTGAGGAGGTCGGTTGATGGCACGCGGTGGCCCGGGGGGCTTCGACGTAAACGCGCTGATGAAACAGGCGCAGCAGATGCAGCAGCAGATGCTGGAGGCGCAGGAGTCGCTCAAAGACGAGGTGGTCGAGGCCAGCGCCGGCGGCGGCATGGTCAAGGTGAAGATGGGCGGCGACTTGACTCTGCGTGAGATCGCGATCGACCCCGAGGCGATCGACCCCGAAGAGGCCGAGATCCTCGCCGACATGATCCAGGCGGCGGTCAACGAGGGGTTGCGCGCCGCCCAGGAGCTGCAGAACTCGAAAATGGGCGGGATCACCGGGGGTATGGGAGGCATGCCGGGCCTTCCCGGGATGTGAGCGCCGAGGGACCGGCGCCGCTCTCCCGCCTCGTCGCCGAGCTCTCGCGGCTGCCGGGGATCGGCCAGCGCACCGCGCAGCGCCTCGCCTTTCACATCCTTCGCGCCCCCGAGGAAGAGGCCGCGGCCCTGGCCGCGGCGATCCGCGAGGTGAAGGAGAAAGTCGGCCTCTGCGAGCGCTGCTTCAACCTCTCCGAGGGGCCCCTCTGCCGGATCTGCACCGACTCCAGTCGCGACCAGGAGACGATCTGCGTGGTCGAGGAGCCCGCCGACGTGATCCCGATCGAGCGCACCCACGAGTACCGCGGGCTCTACCACGTGCTCGGTGGCGCCCTCTCGCCGATCGACGGGATCGACGCCGACGACCTCAAGATCGCCGAGCTGCTCCGCCGGGTTGCCGACGGCAACGTGCGCGAGGTGGTCCTCGCCACCAACCCGACCACCACCGGCGAGGCCACCGCTCTCCACATCGCCGAGCAGCTGCGCGGTCAGGTCACCGTCACCCGCCTGGCCAGCGGCTTGCCGATCGGCGCCGACCTCGAGCACGCCGACGAGGTCACCCTCGGCAACGCCTTCACCGGCCGCCGCACGCTCGACTAGGCGCCGAGGACGGTGGACACCCGCGCTTGGCCGTCTTACGGTTGGCGAAGACCGTTTGACCAATCAAAAGCACGGAGGCGACGAATGGAGCGCGAGCACACTCGTACCGACGATTCTGGATCCACGATGCGTTGGGAGGACGGCGTCGTCTACGGCCTCCTCCTCGCGGGCATCTACTTCCTGGTCGGAGTTCTCTTCTTCTACGCCGGCAAGGAGAAGATCTTCGATGGCCTGGGAGCGCCTGCCGGAATCGAAAAACAATTCAGCGGCACCTTTCTCGACACGATCCCCGGCGTCGATGCCGCCTGGACCATCCTCGGCATTCTCGAGTTTGCGGTCTTCGTGCTGACGGCGGTCAGCTTGATCCGCCTGGAGTTCATGCCCAGCCGTCGCAAGCCCTTCATGCTCAGCGCCCTGGCCCTGGCGATATTCACCTTCTCGATCCTCGGCGTCGGGCAGAACGTAACCGGGGAAAACTCGGGTGTCGCGGAGCTGTTCCTGTACGCCGGAGCGACGGGCGTTCTCCTCGGCCTGGTCCTGCTGCTTCCTCCGTACCGACCGCACAACTGGATCAGCGGCAGAGGAGGAGGATCGTGATCGCCTAGCTTTGGCGGCGCTCGTCACGGCGATGGCGGCGGACGACCGGGGTCACGTAGCCGATCAAGGCGCCGATCGCCACGGCCGCCAGCAGCGTGACGATCAGGGGGGCGTCGACGGTGACGAAGAGGACGTCGACCCGCACCTGCTGGGAGTTCTGCAGGGCGACGATGACGACGATCGCGACCAGGATGCCGACGATCCAGGCGCGCCAGTTGACTTGCTTGCCTTCGCCGGTCACGGTCGGTTCATCCTAGAGGCGGCGTTTGGTGCGTCGCTTCCGGGTAAGGAGGCCTGGGAAACGAGGTCCGGCACGTCTCGAGCTGACGGGGCCGGCAGGGGGCCGACCTCCGAGCTTCGGAGGGATATCGATGAGGATTCGCTTGATCGGCCTGGCCGCCACGGCCATCCTGGCTCTTGCGGCTGTCTTTGGGGAGCCGCGATCGCCAAGCCGCCGTCGCACTCGCACGGGAAGCCGAACCGGCTGCCGCCGATCGACATGTCGATCGCGGCCAACTGCGACTTCATCGCCGAACCGGGCAACTTGCTCTGCATGCTGCCCTTCCCCGACGACTACTACACGAGCTCCGACCCGAGCAGCCCGACCGGGCGCCGCATCGATTTCAACACCGCCGGGATGCCCGCCAACGTGCTCGGCTCCCACAGCCGAACGGCTACGCGCACCGCATCACCGACAACCCTCTGCCGGACACCCCGGCGCACCAGGTGCTGATGGACGTCGCCTTCGGCGATCACCAGGTGAGCGACTACCAGACTGACGTCGAGGCTCGCACGATCGGCGCCGTCGCCCACCGGCCGGTGCTCTTTCCAGGCCGTTGGCCGGACACCGACGTGCTCTGGGGCGTGCCCTCGATTCGCGACTACCCGTACACCGGCTCGGCGATCTACTACTGGGACATCGGCCCGGTGCGCGAAGAACCGGCCGGCTCCGGGACGACGGTCGGCGTGCCGCCGCCCCCGTACGAGAACCTGCCCAACCGCGAAGGGGAAGACCCGCACGGGGCGCCGCGCGCCGCCGCGGCCGAGCAACAGCTCGTCTCCCACTTCTTCGAAGGGGCGATCCAGGCCGGCGACGATTGCGGCGGAGGCCCGTGCTTCGCGGGCAGCTTCAGTGGCCCTTAGTAGAAGTGACTAAACATTTCGCCTAGACGGGTGTCTGGCCGCAATTTGCGAGTTTTTGGCGGCCTGGCGTCCGCCCGAATCGCCAAGGTCTCGGAGTGGCGACGGACGCTCCGACACGAACCGGTTCGCCCGGCTCCGGTGCGGGACAGCTCGCTCGCGAGGTCTCGGCGCTGCAGGCCTCGCTGCTGGGCAGGCTGCACGAGGAGATGGCCGGGCGAGACGGCGAGCTGTTCGCGGCCGCGGCGCAGCGGCTGGCCGAGGAGTTCGGCTCGGTCACGGCGACTGCGGTGGGGACGCTCTGGCAGCACGACGGCGCCGGCGGGGTCGTCGAGGACGAGCACCCGAGCCTGCACCGGGCCGGCCAGATGCGCCGCAGGCTCGACCAGCTGCTCGAATGTCACCGGCGCTACGAGCAGCCCTTCGCCCTCGTCGTCTTCGACGTCGAGGGGCCGGGGACGCGCGACGACGACGGCGCCGGCGGGCGCCAGACGGCCCTTGCCGTGGTCGGTGCGGCGTTGAGCGAGAGCGTGCGGCTCGTCGACGAGACCTTCCGGCTGGAGGAGGACGCCCTCTGCGTGCTCGCTCCCGGCCAGGACACCGTCGGTGGCGTGCAGATGGCCGAGCGGCTGCTGAGCCAACTCGACGACCTCGAGCGCGCGGGCGGCCTGCGGATCGGCATATCCGCCGGTGTCGTCGCCTGTCCGGAGCACGGCGGCGACGCCGACGGGCTCCTTCACAGGGCCGACGAGGCGATGTGGCGGGCGCGTTCGGTTGGCCAGCCGGTGGGCGTCGGCGCGCTGGGGTCGCAGCCCGAGTGAGCGCTTCCGGGCCTTTGCAAGATCGCTGACAGATTCCCAAAATCTGTCCATAACTGCTGTAAACCCGGGATTCCGGTGCCAGAATGCTGCGCATGCCGGGAATCCGAACCAATGCCGCAGCCGAAGTGCTGGGCGTCAGTCCCAACACGCTGCGCAGCTGGGAGCGCCGCTACGGCTACCCGGTGCCGAAGCGCACCGTCGGCAACCACCGCAACTACGAGCTGGTCGAGCTGCAGACCCTGCGCGACGCCCTGGCGACGACCGGCAACATCTCTTCGGCGATCGAGCTGGCGCGTCAGCGCCAGGAAGCGCCGGCCAACGGCGACAGCCTGCGGGTCGCGCTCGAGAGCTTCGACGAGGACGCCGCCGACCGCGCGGTCGAGGAGAGCCTCGCGGTGCGGCCGCTGGAGCGGACCGTGGAGGAGATGCTGCTTCCCGCGATCGACGGGCTTGCAGCCGACCCCGAGCGCGAGGCGGAGCTGGAGTTCGCGGCGCGCTGGGCGACCGGATGGCTGCACGGCGCTCGCCGCCTCGCATCCGCCGCCTCGCGGCCGGCCGGCATCCTGCTGCTCGATTCCAGCCGCGGCTCCGAGCCGGAGGCGGTTCACGCTCAGGCGCTCGACCTCGCCCTGCGCCGGGCCGGCTTCCGAGTGCTGATGCTTTCCGACGAGCTCGGTGAGGAGCGCATGGAGCGCGCCCTCGGCGCTCTCGAGCCGACCGCGATCGTGCTCTGCGGTCCCGGCGCCGACACGCCCTCCGCCGTACAGCTCGTCCGCAAGATCCGCGCGGCGGGCTTCGATGCGCCGCTGTACGGCTTCCGTGCCAGCGGCTTGATCGGGGACGCAATCCCCGCCGCCGGCGAGAGCCCCAGTCAGGTGACCGGGATGCTCAACGCCGACCTGCGCCGCCGCGCCAGCCAGGCGTTTGCCTGACCGGCGCGACGTCGGGTCCAGCTCCTAGAGGGAGCCGATTGCGCTTTTGGCCGCCGTGGAGACGACTTTCGGCAGCGGCGCGAAGTCGAGGGCCGCTCCATATTTCTGGCCGATCGTCACCGCGTAGTTGAGGAACTGCTGCAGGAAGCCCTTCTGGGGGGCGTTGTGTGGAACTATCGCGTAGGTGAAGGTCGAGAGCGGGTATGCAATCGAGGCCTTCGCCGGCGGGTTGGTGATGTTGACCGTGTTGGCACTGGAGAGGTGCGTCACGTAGGACGCCGCCGATTCGATGTTCTTCAGGTTCGGCAGCTCGAACTTGCCCGCCTTGTTCTGCAGCGCTGCGGCACCGAGGCCCGCGGCGATCAGGTACGAGGCGGAGATGTAGCCGATCGAGCCGTTGGTCGAGGTCACGGTCGAGGTGACGCCTGAGTTGCCTTTGGCGCCTACGCCGCCGGGGGGGAACTGGACGCTGGTCGCGGAACCCACTTCCTTCTTCCAGGCAGCGCTGACTTTGGAGAGGTAGCTGGTGAAGGCGTAGGTGTCACCGGAGCCATCGCTGCGGAACACCGGCGTGATCTTCAGGCCAGGCAGTTTCACCCCTGGATTGAGTTTCTTGATTTTCGGATCGTTCCAACTGGTGATCTTGCCGAAGTAGATGCTGGCGAGGACCGAGCCGGTCAGGTTGAGCTTCTTGACCCCCTGGAGGTGGAAGCCGATGCCGGTGGCGGTCAGCGCCCACGGGATCTGAACGCAGCTGTTGCAGGCGCCGGCCTGTTCGGGCGTCAGCGGTGCGTCGGAGGCGCCGAAGTCGACCGTGCGGGCGGTGATCTGAGCGATCCCCGAGCCTGAGCCGACCGACGCGTATTTGACCGGGATGCCTTCTTTGATTTCGAAGCCGCTGATCCAGTTGGCCATGAGCGGCGCAACCAGCGACGAACCGGCTCCGGTGAGGCCGGCAGCGGATGCATTGGCCACTCCCGTCGCCATTACCAGCACGGCCCCGATGGCCACGCCAAGCAACCTGATGCGATTCAAGAGAATTCCTTTCGACGCGTTTCGATGTCTCTCGCGGGCGCAGGAGCGGCCCGAGCAGGGCACAGCATGGGGTCGGGGAATCCCACACATGTTTCGATCTTGTGAAAGAGATGCATCGCACGATCCCGCGCTTCTCGGGAAGGTCACGTTTACGACTTGTTACCGGCTTGTAAGTCACTTGTAACTAAGTTGTGAAAATAACGCGCAGGTCCGTCCGGGCGGCCGAATCTCCTTTACGCTGCGCGCCGATGAGTGGCACCACGGTGAACCCGGCCTACATGCCGGCGGGAAACGACGGGCGGGACACGCGCGCCGCGAGCAGGCTCCGCCGGATCGATCGCCTCGGTGACGCTCTCCTGTTCGGCCTCTGCGCGTTCGCCTCGCTGCTCGGCGCCGTGGTCTTGGTCATGGTCGCCTACCAGATGGTTCACGGCGCCAGTCCCTCGATCTCGAAGTTCGGCCTCGGCTTCCTCGTCCACACCACCTGGCAACCGAACTTCAACGTCTTCGGCGCCGGCTCGCTCATCTTCGGCACCGTGGTCAGCTCCTTCGTCGCGCTCGCGATCGGCGCCCCGATCTCTATCTCGATCGGCCTCTTCCTCAGCCTGTTGGCGCCGAGTGGCGTGCGCGGCGTGATCTCGCCCTTGGTCGAGATGCTGGCTGCGATCCCGAGCGTCATCCTTGGTTTCTGGGGGATCCTCATTCTCGCCCCCTTCGTCCAGTCCGACATCGAGCCCTGGCTGCATAGCTGGTTTGGCTTCATCCCCCTCTTTGGGCCGCCGCAGACGACCGGCGCGAGCGTCTTCACCGCGAGCCTGATCCTGACGATCATGATCATCCCGATCATCGCCTCGATCTCGCGTGACCTCTTCCTCTCCGTGCCGAAGGACATGCAGGACGGCGCCAGCGCTCTCGGCGCGACGCGCTGGGAGGTCGTGCGCGGCGTCGTGCTGCCGACCACGGCGTCGGGCGTCACCGCAGCCTCGCTGCTCGGCCTCGGCCGCGCCCTCGGCGAGGCGATCGCGGTAACCCAGGTGATCGGCGCCGGCTCGAGGATCAATGCCAACCTGTTCGAAACGGGCGACACGCTGGCGAGCCGGATCGCCAACCAGTTTCCGGGGGCGATCACGGAGATGCACATCGCCTCGCTCTACTACCTCGGCGTGATCCTGCTCGTGATCGGGCTGGTCTCCAACTTCCTCGCCCAGTGGATCGGCCGCCGCTTCGACTACACGCGGATGGCGAAGTGAGCGAACCCGGCTTCGACCCCACCGCGCCGCTGACCGCCTCGGGCAACCTGCGCCGTCGCCGCGTCGTCAGCCGCGTCGCCGAGAGCGGCGCGACCGCCGCCGCCGTGGCCGCGGTCGCCGTGCTCGGCATCGTCACCTTCACGGTCGTCTCGCGCGGCGCCAAGGCGATCAGCCTCGACTTCCTCTTCACCGGCGAACCGACCGGGATCGGCCCGGCGCTGCTCGGTACGGCCCTGATAGTCGTTATCGCGACTGTGATCGCGATGCCGATCGGCGTCCTCACCGCGATCTACCTGACCGAGTTCTCCGGCTCGCGGGTCTCCAGGATCGTCCGCTCGACGCTCGACCTGATGAACGGCCTGCCCTCGATCATCGTCGGCCTCTTCATCTTCGTGCTGCTGGTCAAACCAACCCAGACGCTGTCTGGTTTTGCGGGGGCGCTTGCGCTGGCGATCATCGAGCTGCCGCTGATCGCCCGTGGCAGCCAGGAGGTGCTGCTGCTGGTGCCGAACAGTCTGCGCGAAGCCTCCGACGCGCTCGGCGTCAGCCGCTGGCGCTCGGTGCTGACCGTGATCCTGCCGACCGCGCTTGGTGGCATCGTCACCTCGACCGTGCTGGCCGTCGCCCGCGCCGCCGGCGAGACGGCGCCGCTGCTTCTCCTCAGCCCGGCCCCTATCGGAAACAGCTTCAATTTCAACATCTTCGAAGCGCTTCCCAGTGTCCCGTTCACGATCTTCACCCTCTCGGAGGAAGCGAACCCGGAAGGCTTCACCCGCGCTTGGGGCTGCTCGCTGGTCCTGCTCTCGGCGATCCTCTTCGCCAGCCTCGCCGCGCGGGCTCTGCTGGCCCGCAGCCGTGCGAGGATGACGCGATGAGCGGTGGCTTCGACAGCTTCGAGGGGGGCGGCTCGCCGGTGCCGGGCCGTGTCCGGATCCAGAGCGGGCCGATCGCCGGCCCGGCCGGCGTCAACGGCGCCGCGAGTCGTGAGGCCGGCCTCGAATCTGTCTTCGAAGCCCGCGAGGTGTCGGTCTACTACCGCCGCAAGCGGGCGCTTGCGGCGGTCAACCTGCGCATCCCTCGCAACCGGATCACCGCTTTGATCGGTCCCTCGGGCTGCGGCAAGACGACCTTCCTGCGCAGCCTCAACCGGATGAACGACTCGGTGGCCAGCTTCAGAATCGAGGGGCAGATCCTCTACCACGGCCACGACATGTACGCGAGCAACGTCGACCGGGTAGAGGTGCGGCGCAGGATCGGCATGGTCTTCCAGAAACCGAACCCCTTCGCGAAGTCGATCTACGACAACATCGCCTGGGCGCCGCGCAACCTCGGCATGCGCCACGGCCTCGACGAGCGGGTCGAGGAGGCGCTGCGTGGCGCCGCCCTCTGGGACGAGGTCAAGGACCGGCTCAAGGACAGCGCCCTCGGCCTCTCCGGCGGCCAGCAGCAGCGGCTCTGCATCGCCCGCGCGATCGCGATCGAACCCGATGTCCTGCTGCTCGACGAGCCGGCCTCGGCACTCGACCCGATCGCGACCGCTTCGATCGAGGACCTTATGCACAGCCTCAAAGGCCGCTTCACGATCGTGATCGTCACCCACAACATGCAGCAGGCGGCCCGCGTTGCGGACCGCACCGCCTTCTTCAGCCTCGACTCGAGCCACGGCGAGCCTTCGGGGACGCTGATCGAGTTCGCCGACACCGAGAAGATCTTCAGCCACCCCGACGACCCGAGAACCCGCGACTACGTCAGCGGCCGCTTCGGCTAGCTAGCGGCGCAGGATCGAGTCGCTCGAGACCTGCGCGAGCAGTGGCTGACCGCACTGCCAGCAGTAGGTCGCGCCGCTCGAGTGCGGGGCGCTGCAGTTGGAGCAGGTCCCGGCGGTGCCGGTCTCCTCGGTGCGGACGATTCGTTCGACCTCGTTGAGCTCGGCGTCGGCATCCTGCAGGGCGACCGCCCTCTTGACCAGGACCTCGACCTTGATCTGGTTGCGGATCGCCATCTCGTAGACGAGCCCGCCGAGGTCCCACTGCAGCTCGGCGACGCGGGCGACAAGCTGGTCGCGCCTGCGTTCGAGGTCGACGAGGAGCTCTTGGCCGACAGCCGGGGTCGACGGCCTCGAGGGCGCCGCGGGCTTCTGTGCCGGCGCGTGACCATTGGTCGCGGCGACTGGCGAGGCTCCGTTGGATGCGCCCTTGGCGGCACGTCGCGGGTTACGCAGGGATTTCGGCAGGAGGCTCATTCGCCGAAGAAGTTGCCGGTGAACTTGCCGCCTTCGCAGCCGGCGGCCCCCGATTCGCACTTGTCGCCGGGCTTGACCGTCGGCGGCGCCAGCTTCACGCCATTGGTCGGTTTGATGACTTCTTCGGCCGCGGGGTGGGCTTCGGCTGCCTTCGCCGCGGCTTCTTTCTGCTTCTTGGTCTTCGCGTTCGCCGCGCCGCCGCCGGTCGTGGTTTTGCCTTTGGACGACGCGGTCGCCGTTTCTTCGCCGCCACCGCTGTGGATCACTATCGGCGCGGACGACGTCTGGGCGACTTCCTGGTGGCCGGAGCGCCCGATCAGCACCCCGATGCCGAGCGCGAGCAGCAGCGTCCCGACGCCGGCGATCAGGGCGGCGTTGGGGGAGACGCCGGACCGCTTTTTCTTCTTCGGCGGGGGAGGAGTGGCCTGTGCGGGCTTGTTGACGGCATCCATCAGGACGACCGCGTCCATGAAGGGAAGCCTGGGATCGCCGCGCCGCTGGCCACAATTCAGGCAATAACGCTGGTCGCTCGCCATCGCCGTCCCACAGGATGGGCAGTGATCGCCGCTCTGCACCGCCGCGGACTGAACGGTGGGTGCCTCCGGCTCACTCGGTATCGGGGCGGCCCCAGGCCGGGAGGAAGCGATATCGGGCTGGGATGCGGGTGGCATCGAGACGTCGGTCAACTCGCATGGATTGTCGCGGCAGCCTCGCGCAAGATGTTTCCGAGTTGTTAATCGGCTGGATCAGTTGTTAACGGTTGTACTCAGGATGTTCACAATTCGAGTGCCTCGGGGAGTGAAAATCGGGGGTCGAGTGACTGTTCCGGGCGACGAGGCTGGTTCTGCCAAGGAGGCGGCCGAGCGCTGCGACGATTGCGGCGCTCGTACCGACCCTTGTCAGCGCTACTGCCTGGAGTGCGGCAGTAGGAATGGTCCCCTGCCCGCCGTCGTGGCGAGCCGTGTGGCCGCTCTGAAGGAGCGTGGTCGAGGCGCGGATGCGGGCGCGTCCGGCCCCGGCGGGCCCGCCGATCTGGCCGGCGACGGCGACGATAAGGACGATCGCTGGAGCTTCATGCCCTCGCCGCAGGTCGCCGCGATCGCGGTGATGGCGCTGCTGGCGGCCGGCGTCGTGCTCGGCTCGGTCACCAACCCACTCGCCCAAGGGGCGGGATCGGCGGCGATCATCCTCGAAGAAATGGGCGGCTCTGAACCTTCCGAAGTCGAAGAACCGGTCGCGGAAGCGCCGGAACCGGTCGCCGAAGCGGCGAGCTTCGCCGCTGCTCCCGAAGCGCCGTTGGAAGCGCCACTCGAAGAAGAAGCGCCTGCGGCCGAACCGGCCCCAACCCCCAACCCGGTGCCCTTCGACCCTGAAGAAGGGGAAGAACCTTTACCGGAAATCAAACACGTCTTCCTGATCGTGCTCGAAGGCCATGGCTACGAAGAAGCGTTCGGCAAGGAATCCTCCGCGCCGTACCTCTCCGAAACGCTCGCTGGAGAAGGCAAGCTGCTCCCCAACTACTACGCCGTCGCCCAGGGGGGCCTTGCCAACGAGATCGCGTTGCTCAGCGGCCAGGGCCCGACGCCTCAGACGGCGCTGAACTGCCCCGAAAGCACGCCGGTCGCGCCCGGCACCGTGAGCGTGGAGGGGCAGGTGGAAGGTGAAGGCTGCGTCTATCCGGCAGAAACCAAAACGCTTCCCGAGCAGCTGACCGAAGCGAAACTGACCTGGAAGGCCTACGTCGAACCCGAACCGGTGGCTGCCTGGCACAAGCCGTTCGCCTACTTCGCGGCGCTCGGCGAAGACCCCAAAGCAGCACAGCACGAAGGCAGCTTCGACCAGCTCGCGACGGACCTGAAGGATCCGAAAGACACGCCCTCCTTCTCATACATCGTGCCCAACGCTTGCCATGACGGCAGCGAAACGCCGTGCGCACCCGAACAGCCCGCCGGTCTGGCCGCAACCGAAGACTTCCTCAAAACCACGATCCCTGAGATCACCGCCTCGCCTGCCTACCAGGAAGAAGGCGGGCTGATCGCGATCACCTTCGACCAGACGCCCCAGGCGACGCCGGAACCGGACACCAGCTCCTGCTGCACGACGCCGGAATACCCGAACCTGCCCGCCCCTCCAGCGCCGGCAAGTACCGAACCGCCCGCCACCGGGCCGGTCAAACCCACCGGCGGTGGCGGTCAAGTGGGGATGCTCCTCATCTCTCCGTACCTCGCCCCGGGCACGGTGGAAGAAAGCGCCTACTTCAATCACTTCTCCTTCCTGCGCAGCGTCGAGGAACTGTTCGGCCTCGAACCGCTCGGCTACGCGGCCGACCCCGCCCTAACCGGTTTCGAAGCCTCGCTGTTCGACGCCTCGCCGGAAGAATCGACGGTCGCCGAACGCCCGGTCGCCGGGCGGCGGGCCGATCCCTCTCAGGGGAGCTCCTCGGGCATGAAGCGGTAGCCGATGCCGAAGTGGGTGTGAACGTATTGCCAGTCGGGCGCCGCTTCCTCCAGCTTCGCCCGCACCTTGCGGACCAGCACGTCGACGGAGCGATTGCGGCGGGGCATCTCGCCTCCCCACATCGCCTCGTAGATCTCGGGCCGCTGCACGACGCTGTCGATCCGTTCGAAGAGCAGGAAGAAGAGCTGGAACTCGCGCACGGTGAAACCGACCCTGCGTTCCTCGACCAGAACCTGCAGCTCGGCAGGGCGGACCTCGAGGTTCGCGATTCGCAGCGGCGTATGGGGTGACTGGGGAGCCGGCGGTTCGACCAGCATGAAACCGGACCCTGCCCGAACCGCACTTCCAAGCAGTGAACTCTCTGTTTCGAAGTTGAGAAGATTTGGTAACAACTGAGCCGATGGCTCAGCTCAACTCGGCGATCAGGGCCTCCACGACCGCCGGGTCGAACTGGCCGCCGGCGCCGGCGCGCAGCTCGACGATCGCCGCCTCGTGCTCCATCGCCTTGCGATAGGGACGGTCCGAGGTCATCGCGTGGAAGGCGTCGCAGGTGGCGATGATCATCGCTCCGCGGGGGATCTCGGCGCCGGCGAGGCCGTCGGGATAGCCGCCGCCGTCGAAGTGCTCGTGGGCGGAGCGCACCAGCGGCGCCACCGGGGCCAAGAAGGGGATTTTCTCCAGCATGCGGGCGCCGATCGCCGTGTGGGCATCCATCCGCTTGCGCTCGTTGGAGCTCAGCGGGCCTGGCTTGCGCAGCAGCTCACCGGGGACGCCGATCTTGCCGACGTCGTGGAGCAGGGCGCCGTAGCGGAGCCGGTCCAGCTCCGGCCCGCGGATTCCGAGGCGTTCGCCCACTCGCACCGCCAGCTCGGCGACCTCGTTGGCATGGTCGGCGGTGTAGGGATCCTGCAGCTCGACCGCGTCGGCGATCACGCCGAGCGTGCTGAGGAAAGCGCCCTCGAGCTCGTCGACCAGCTGACAGCGGTAGATCGCCGAGCCGATCTGGCCCGCGACGATGTGGCCGAGCAGCAGATCCTCGTCGGCGAAGGCATTGCGCTCGACCTGCTCGAGGTTCATCACGCCCCAGACCGAGCCGGCGACGAGGATCGGCAACGAGAGCTCCGAGCCGGGGTCAGTGTTGGCGTCGCGGCGCAGGTAGTCGGAGTCGAGTCGGGTGTCGTTGACCATCGCCGGGCGGCCCGTGCGGGCGACGCGGCCGTTGACGCCGACCTCGACCGGTTGCTCGAGGGCGAGGAAGTCGTCCACCTGCTCGGCCAGCGGCCCGGCACCGGCGACGACGCGCAGCGAGCCATCCGGGTCGAGGCGCTGGATCACCGCCAGGTAGTAGTCGAAGGAGTCGTGTAGTCGGCGCACCGCGATCGAGGCGACGTCCTCGATGCTGTGGACGAGGGCGAGCTTGGTCGAGAGACGACTGGCGACGACGAGGCGTTCGTCGCGTTCGGAGGTCCCCGGCGGGCCCAGCATGGTTATGTCGATGCCGCTTGGCTCCACGGGAGGAACGCATCGGTTCCCCTGCGGCGACTCTTTAGCCCCGCAGCTTCGCCCCGCGCCTGCGTTCGCCCCTGACTATCCTCAGACGTTCCCATGGATGGACCGAATTCCGACATCGTGGTGATGAAGTTCGGCGGCACCTCCGTCGCCGGCGCCGAGGAGATCAAGCGCGCCGCGCGGCGGATCGTCGCCGCACGCGAAGCGGGCAACCGGGTCGTCGCGGTGCTCTCGGCGCGGGGCAAGACGACCGACGAGCTGGTCGCCCAAGCCCTGGAGATCTCCGCACGGCCGGTGGCGCGGGAGATGGACATGCTGCTCTCCACCGGCGAGCGGATCTCCTGCGCGCTGTGCGCGATGGCGATCCATGACATGGGGCACAACGCGATCTCCCTGACCGGCTCGCAGGCGGGCATCGTCACCGATTCCTCCCATACGCGGGCGAAGATCATCGACGTCCGCGCCGACCGCATCCGCACGACGCTCGAAGAGGACCGGATCGTCCTCGTCGCCGGCTTCCAGGGGGTCTCGACCGACAACAGCGACGTGACCACCCTGGGCCGCGGCGGCTCCGACACGACCGCCGTCGCCCTCGCCGCCGCGCTCGACGCGAGCGTCTGCGAGATCTACACCGACGTCGCCGGGATCTTCAGCGCCGATCCGCGGATCGTCCCCGACGCGCGCAAGCTGCCGTTCGCCTCCTATGAGGAGATGCTCGAGATGTCGGCCTCGGGCGCCAAGGTGCTGCAGCTGCGCTCGGTCGAGTACGCGCGCAACAACGGCGTGCGGATCCACTGCCGCAGCAGCTTCGAGGACGGCCCCGGTACCCTCGTGGTCAGCGAAGAGGAAAGCGAGCAGGAGAGCGTGGAGCAACCTTTCGTAACCGCAGTGACCCACTCCGACGGCGAGGCGCGGGTGACGCTGACTGGCGTCCGCGACGAACCCGGCGTCGCCGGGCGGATCTTCACCGCGCTGGCCGAGGCCGGCATCAACGTCGACGTGATCATCCAGAACGAGCCGGTCGGGGACAACGCGCTTGCCGACCTCTCCTTCACCGTCGATCGCTCCGACCTGACCGCGGCCACCGACACCGTCGGTGCTCTCGACGTCAGCCAGGGCCTCCGTGCCGAAGAGCGGATCGGCAAGGTCTCGATCGTCGGCGCCGGCATGCGCTCCCATCCCGGTGTCGCCGCCAAGGTCTTCGAGGTGCTCGGCGGGGAGGGGATCAACATCGAGATGATCTCCACCTCGCCGATCAAGATCTCCTGCGTCATCTCCGCCGATCGCGTTCCCGAGGCCGTGCGCGCGCTGCACGGAGCCTTCGAGCTCGGCACCGACGCGATCAAAGCCGAGGACCCGATGGGCGCGCAACACCGGCCCACGGTCAGCGGCTGAGCGCCCGCCCTGTCGAACCGATGGCGAGCGACGGATACAGAGTCGGAGTACTGGGCGCCACCGGGGCGGTCGGCTCGACGATCCTCGCGGTGCTCGCCGAGCGCGAATTTCCCGCCTCAGAGGTGGTGCCCTTCGCCTCCGAGCGCTCTGCCGGCAAATCGATCGAGTGGCGCGAGGACGAGCTGGAGGTTCGTGCTCTCAACGAGGAGACGATCCGGGGCCTCGACGTCGTCCTCTCCTCGGCCGGCGGCTCGGTCAGCGCCGAGTGGGCGCCGAAGCTGGTCGAGGCAGGCGCTGTGGTCGTCGACAACACCAGCTACTGGCGCATGCACGAGGACGTCCCCCTGGTCGTCGCCGGGATCAACCCCGAGGCAGCCGACGACCACAAGGGGATCCTCGCCAACCCCAACTGCACGACGATGGTGGCGATGATGGCGCTGGGCCCGATCCACCGCGCCGCAGGGCTCGAGCGCCTCGTCGTCTCCAGCTACCAGGCGGTGTCCGGGACCGGCCAGAAGGCGATCGAAGAGCTGCGCGCTCAGACGAAGGCCGTGCTGGAGGGCGAGGAGAACCCGCCCGCCACGGTCTATCCGCACCGGATCGCCTTCAACGTGCTGCCCCAAGTGGAGGTTTTCAAGGACGGCGACGACTACACCACCGAGGAGCGCAAGGTGATGGCCGAGACCCGCAAGATCCTCGGCCTCGGCGAGGAGGTCGGGATCTCCGCCACCTGCGCCCGGGTGCCGGTCTTCACCGGCCACTCCGAGTCGATCAACGTGCAGACCCGCGAGGATCTCTCGCCCGACGATTGCCGCCAGCTGCTCGCCGCGGCCCCAGGCGTCGCCGTCGTCGACGAGCCTGGTGTTGGTCGCTACCCTCTGGCCGTCGACGCCGCCGGCCGCGACGAGGTCCTGGTCGGCCGCATCCGCCGCGACCCCGGCCACGAGCGCTGCCTGAACCTATGGGTGGCTGGCGACAACCTGCGCAAGGGCGCCGCGACCAACGCGGTGCAGGTCGCAGAGCTGCTCGTCGAGCGCGGCCTCATAGGCTGAGGCCCGTGGACATCGGGTTTGGCGAAGCGGTTCTGCTGTTCGGTGGACTGCTCGCGGTCGTCGCCGCGCTCTCCGGGGTGATCCAGGGGACGGTGCTCTCGGCCTCGGTGCTGTCGGTGGCGTTTGGGATCGGGCTTGCCGCGGTGGGCGTCGTCGACGTCGAAGCCGGCGATCAGTCGATCGTCGAGCTGATCGAGCTGGCGCTGATCCTCACCCTCTTCTCCGACGGGATGTTCGTCGAGCGCGAGCTGCTGCGCCGACATTGGAGCCCGGTCGCCCGGGCGCTGACGATCGCGATGCCGATCACGATGGTGCTGTTGGCCCTGGCGGCCAAGGCGCTCTTCCCGAGCCTCGACTGGGCCGAGGCCTTTCTGCTCGCGGCGGTGCTCTCGCCCACCGACCCCGTCGTCACCTCGGCCGTGGTCACCTCGCGCCTCGTGCCGAGCGCGGTGCGGCACACGCTCAACCTCGAGTCCGGCCTCAACGACGGTCTGGCGCTGCCCTTCGTCCTCTTCTTCCTGGTCCTCGCGACGCCGGGAGGCAGCCCCGGCGAGGAAGCCGCGAAGTTGGTTGGCGAGGCGTTGGCCGGCGGCGCGATCGGAGCGGCCCTCGGCGCCCTCGGCGGTCGCCTCCACTATCACCTCCCCGGCGGCGGCATGACGACGCGCTACGAGGGGATCTACGCGGTGGGGTTCGCCCTCGTCGCCTTTGGCCTGTCCGAAGTGACGATCGGCAACGGGCTGATCGCCGCCTTCGTCTGCGGGATCGCGATGGCGGCCAGCGAGCGCGAAGTGCCGCAGGGGTTCGTCGAGTTCGCCGAGAACGCCAGCACGATCTTCCAGGTGTTGACCTTCTTCGTCTTCGGCGCCCTGATCGTCGCCACCGGCTTCGACCACAGCATCCCGCCGCTGATCGCCTTCGTCGCCTTCGCCCTGCTGATCGCGCGCCCTGTCGCGGTCCTGCTCGCCCTGCTGCGCACCGGCCTGCCGCGATCGGAGAGGAGGTTCATGGCCTGGTTCGGGCCGAAGGGCGTCGCCTCGATGCTCTTCGCCCTCTTCGTCCTCAAATCGGGGGTCGATCAGGGCGAGTTGATCTTCGACGTCGCCGCGATAGCGATCATCTGCTCGATCGTCGCCCACGGGCTCACCGACACCGTCGGTGCGCGCTGGCTGGCGCGCCGCGCCGGCATCCACGCCGAGCCGTAGCCGTCGGCTCGGCGAGTTTGGCGTGGGTCGCTGAGCGGATTACGTAGCAATTTTGTAACGAATTGGAAACTTTCTCGTTTATTGCGAGGAGGGCTCCTGGTCTCTCAGGGGTCCCAGCTACTCCATTTTGGGGAGGGAAAAGTAGCCAATCCATGCTTGATTCCCAGATTTAAACAAGAAGCAAACACCTGCCGGCAGAGCGGAGCCTAGCCTCGCCCAATGCCCTCCCTGCCCCTCACAGCCGCGGTGCTTGCCAGGGCAAGGGGGGAAATGGGGAGAATCGCCGGGGTTCTTGAAAAAGGCGATGTAGATGTAGCGCAGAGCGTCCAGTCTCTTGACCTCCTGGACACGTCGCCGGGGTGGGAATTGGATGCGGCGGTCCTCTCCTGCGTGCCCCCGGCAAGCGAGGTCGGGCGGGAAGTCAGCGAGCTCAAGCGCTGCTTGCCGGGGGTGCCGATCGTCGTGCTCGTCGACGATCGGAACACGAACCAAGCCGTGCGGGAGGCGCTGGAGGCAAACGCGGAGGGGGTGCTGCTCGGCACCCAGTTCGAGGAGGCGCTCGTCGCCACGGTGCACGCCGCCAGCGTTGGCCAGATCTCGCTGCCCCGATCGCAGTACCGCCACGCCCGTCCCGTCGTGCTCTCCCATCGGGAGCGCGAGGTGCTCAGGCTCGCCGTCGGTGGAATGACCAACGACGCGATCGCCGCGACTCTCTATGTCTCGCGGAGCACGGTGAAGAGCCATCTGACCTCGGCCTTCGCGAAGCTCTCGGTGCGCTCGCGAAGCGAGGCGGCGGCGGTGCTCTCGAACCCGGACGAGCCGGCGACGCGGTTGCTCTTCTATGGACAGGACGCGGGCGGGGCCGGCGACCGGGCGCTGGCGAGGAGCGGGGCATGACCGCGGGCGCCCTCGAGACGCTTGTCGCGCCGGTGCCCTTCATGGACCTCCGCCGCGATCATCTGCCGCTCGCCGACGAGTTGCGCGGGGCCTTCGAAGGCGTGCTCGAGGACGGCGGGTTCGTGCTCGGGCGCGAGGTCGAGGCCTTCGAGCGTGAGTTCGCCGAGTTCTGCGAAGCAGAGCACTGCGTCGGGGTCGGATCCGGCACCGCCGCGCTGACCGTCTCCCTGATGGCATGTGGGATCGGCCCGGGGGACGAGGTGATCGTGCCGGCGCACACCTTCATCGCCACCGCCCTGGCGGTGCGCCATGCCGGCGCGCAGCCGGTCTTCTGCGACGTCAGCGAGGAGACCGGCCTGCTCGACGTGGGCTCGGCGTCCGCGGTTCTCAGCGAGCGCACGGCGGCGATCCTGCCGGTTCACCTGTATGGCCAGGCCTGTGACATGGATGCGATTGGCGCCCTCGCCGAGCGCAACGGGTTGGCCGTCGTCGAGGACGCCGCGCAGGCGCACGGGGCTCGCTGGCGGGGGAAGCGAGTCGGGTCCTTCGGCAGCGCGGCGGCTTTCAGCTTTTACCCAAGCAAGAACCTGGGCGCGCTCGGCGACGGTGGGGCGATCTGCACGAACGACGACGAGGTCGCGGCACGAGCCAGTCGCCTCGGCAACCTCGGGCAGAGGGCAAAGGGAGTGCACGTCGAAGCTGGCATGAACGAGCGGCTCGACGGCATCCAGGCGGCGATGCTGCGAGTCAAGCTGAGGCGACTCGACGGTTGGAACGCCGCGAGGCGGGCGGCCGCGGCGACCTACAGGCAGAAGCTCGAGGGCAGCTGCCGGATGCTCGCGGGGGATCGCCGCGAAGAGTGCGTCTACCACCTCTTCCCGGTGCGGCTCGAGCGTCGCGACGCCGTGCGGGCGCTGCTCGGCGACGCGGGCATCGGAACCGGTGTCCACTACTGGCCCGCCGTCCATCGACAGCCGCCCTTTGCCGGAGACGCGGCCGCCGGCCCGCCGCTGCCGAACGCCGTTCGCTGGAGCGAGGAGGAGCTCTCGCTGCCGATGTTCGCCGAGCTGACCGAGGCGGAGATCTCGAATGTCACACGAGGGCTGGAGGAAGCGATGGAGGCGGCTGAGCGTGAGTGACCTGACCGACAAGCCGCTGACCTTCGGGCTGATCGGGCTCGGCTACTGGGGCCCGAACCTACTCCGCGTGCTGGCCGACATGCCCGACGCGGAGGTGAAATGGCTGTGCGACCTCGACGTTCAGCGCCTCGAGCGGTTCGGCCGGCGCTACCCGGGCAGCGCTCGGACCACGGACGTCGATGCGCTGCTAGAGGACCCCGAGGTCGACGCGCTCGTGATCGCGACCCCCGTCTTCACCCACTTCGACCTCGCCTCCAAGGCGCTGCGGGCCGGCAAGCACACCTTCGTCGAGAAGCCCCTGGCCTCCTCCGGCGAGGAGGCGGCGCAGCTGATGCGCCTCGCCGAGCACGAGGATCGCAAGCTGATGTGCGGGCACACCTTCGTCTATAGCCCGCCGGTGCGAGCGGTGAAGAGCCTGCTCGACGCCGACAAGCTGGGCGAGATCTTCTTCGTCTCCTCCAGCCGGGTCAACCTCGGTCTGCACCAGCCGGACGTGAGCGTGATCTGGGACCTGGGCCCGCACGACTTCTCGATCCTCCTCCACTGGCTCGACGAGATGCCGCGAGCCGTGCGTGCCGTGGGTCGCGACTCGATCGTGCCGGGCATACCCGACGTCGCCTTCATCAACCTCACCTACGAGTCGGGCATAGTCGCCAACGTCGAGCTGAGCTGGCTGGCTCCGAGCAAGCTGCGACGGACGGTGCTGGTGGGCAGCGAGAAAATGGTCGTCTACGAGGACGGCGCCCCCGAGCCGGTGCGCATCTTCGACCACGGCGTGGTCTACAAAGACCCCGAGACGTTCGGGGAGTACCAGCTCTCCTACCGCACCGGCGACATCCTCTCGCCGAAGATCGACACCCACGAGCCCCTGATGGAAGAGCTGAGGGACTTCGCCGGGGCGATCCGGAACGGGGGCGAGACCGTCGCGAGCGCCCGCATGGCGACAGACGTCGTGCGCCTCGTCGAGGCCGCCGACGAGTCGCTGCAGCAGGGCGGCGCGGAGATCGCGATCGAGCCCGACGGGGACGAGCAGATCTTCGTCCGCTCCAAGCAGAGGCTCGCGCTCGGATGAGCCGGCCGGGGATCGACCTCGGCGTCCCCGCGGGCACCACGCTCGGCGAGGGTGCCCTACCACGGCTGCAGGGCTCCCGCCAGGGTGTCGGCCTGCGCAGGCGGGTGGTTGCCCGCTGTCACAGCCACCGCGACTCGCGACTGCGCAGGATGCTGCTCCTCGCCGATCTCGGCGGGCTCTGCGTCAGCCTCGCCATTGCCACGCTGCTGGTCTCCAACCACCCGGGCGAGTTCCTCTGGGGGGTCGTCTCGCTGCCGGCTTGGATCGTGGTCTTCAAGGCCTATGGCCTCTACGACCGCCACGCGAAGCGGATCAACCACGGCGCGATCGACGACCTGCCGTGGCTCTTCCACGCGATGCTGCTCGGCACGCTGCTCCTGCTCGGCTTCTTTCGCCTGACGCCCCTGGGCAGCATCCGGCTGAGCGATCTCGCCGGCTTCGCGGTGATCGCGATGGTGGTGGTGATCGCCCTGCGAGCGCTGGCGGCGCGCGCCGGCACGGCGCTGTTGGGGCCCGAACGGGTTCTGCTGCTCGGCGAGGGGCCGCAGGTGGAGACCTTGGCGCGCAAGCTCGCCTCGCACCCCGAGTACGCGGTGGAGCCGGTCGGCCTGATCTCCCGCTCGGGCGCGACCAACTCCTACGAAGGCTTGCCGCTGCTCGGCACGCTCGACGACTTCGACCTCGACAAGGTGGTGGCCGACCATCGCGTCGAGCGCATAGTCGCCGCGCACAAGGACTACGACGACGGCCATCTCTTCGGGCTGCTCTGCCGCTGCCGCGAGCTGGGCGTGAAGCTGAGCGTGCTTCCGCAGCTCTTCGACGCGCTCGGGCCGTCGGTCGAGTTGGACGACGTCGAGGGAGTCACCGTGCTCGGGATCACGCCGCCGGTGCTGCCGCGCTCCTCGCGCTTCCTCAAGCGGGGGATGGACATCCTCGGCGCCGGGCTGATGCTGCTGATCGCCGCGCCCGTGTTGGCCGCGATCGCGATCGCGATCAAGCTCGACTCGCCGGGCCCGGTGTTCTTCCGCCAGACCCGGATCGGCCGCTACGGGCGTCGCTTCAGCCTGCTCAAGTGCCGCACGATGTGCGCAGAAGCGGAGCAGCAGCGCGCCGCCCTGCTGGCGAAGAGCAAGGACCCGGGCTGGCTATTGATCGACGACGACCCCCGCGTGACCAGGGTCGGCCGCTTCCTGCGCCACTCGAGCCTCGACGAGTTGCCGCAGCTCTGGAACGTGCTCAAGGGGGAGATGAGCCTGGTCGGCCCGCGACCGATCATCGAGGACGAGGATCGCCGGCTGGAGGGCTGGCGGCGCACTCGGATCGACCTGACGCCGGGCATAACCGGCCTCTGGCAGGTGCTCGGCCGGACCAGCATCCCCTTCGAGGAAATGATCAAACTCGACTACCTCTACGTGACCAACTGGTCGCTCTGGACTGACATCAGCCTGATGCTGCGCACGCTGCCGGCGGTCCTGCTCAAGCGGGGGGTCAACTAAGTGCGGACGGCGGTCCTGCTCGGCAAGGGCGACCTCGCCGTGCGGGTGGCGGAGTGGTTTCGCAACGAGGACGAGTGGCGGCTGGCCCAGGTCGTGCCGGTCGTGCCCGAGCCGGCTTGGACCGCATCGCTCTCCGACTGGGCGGACGAGAACGGGGTTCCCCGGGTCGAGTCGGGAGACTGGGCCGACCTGCCGCACGAGCCTGGCCGGCCCCTCGCCGACCTCGCCGTCTCCGTCTTCTACGACCGCATCCTGCCCGCCGAGCTCATCGCCCGCTTCGGCCGGGCGCTCAACATCCACAACGGCCCGCTGCCGCGCTACCGGGGCGTCTCGCCGATCAACTGGGCGCTGAAGAACGGCGAGCGAAGCCACGGGGTGACGATCCACGAGATCTCACCCGGGATCGACGACGGCCCGATCGTCGCCCAGCTCAACTACTCGATCTACCCCGAGCACGACGAGGTCGAGGACGTCTACCGGCGCGCGCTGGCCTACGGCTGGACCCTCTTCGAGCAGACGATGCCGCTGCTCGACGAGATCGAGGCGGTGCCCCAGGACGAGCGCCAGGCGACCTACTACAGCGGTCGGGACAACGACCGCTTGGGAGATCGCCGCTCATTCACCAGGGTTCTGAGCGGAACGCGCTAATGCGCCTCGAGGGCCCGGTAGGCCGCCAGCAGCCGCGCCTCCGAGGCGTCCCAGCCGAGCGAGCCCGCCCGCTCGGCGCCGCGCTGGGCCAGGGCGAGGCGCTTGGCGGGGTCATTGGCCAGCGCCGCCACCTGCGCGGCAAAGGAATCGAGGTCGCCGTCGGCGTAGGCGATCGCATCGCCCGCCGTGCGCTTGGTCTCGAGCAGCGGGAAGGCGACGATCGGGCGACGGGCGGCCATGTACTCGGCGACCTTGATCATCGTCGAGCGGTCGTTGAGCTCGGTGCGGGGCGCGGGGTCGAGGCAGATGTCGGCCGCGGCGAGCAGCGCCGGCACCTCGGCATGGGGCACGAGCCCTGTGAAGCGGACCCGTCCGTCCAGCCCGGCAGCAGCGGCCGCTTCACGCAGCGGCCCTCGCCGCGAGCCCTCGCCGACCAAGGTGAGGCGTGCGCCCGGCAGCCCGTGCCGGTCTCCGAGCGCCTCCAACAGCGGCACCAAGGAGTCGACGCCGTCCTGGCTCTCCATGCTGCCGAGGAAGAGGAGGTGGGGGTCCTCCAGCGACCCGCCCCGCGGCTCTCCAGCGGCCTCGAAGGCCGCGCGCGGCGGCCCGTTGCGGACGACCTCGATCCGATCCTCCCTCACCCGTCCCCGCTCGATCGCCACCTCGCGGTGCGACTCGTTGGCGGCGAGCACGAGTGTGGCGACGGCGAAGGTGAGGCGCTCGAAGAGGCGCAGGACGCCGCTCACGGGGGAGCTCCCGAACTTCGCCTCGAACAGCTCGGGGGCGAGATCGTGGTGGTCGAAGACGACCTGCCGGCCCAGCAGCCTGGCGAGCAAGCCGATGCCGAAGAGGGTGTCGGGCGGGTTGTGCAGGTGGACGACGTCCGCTCCCCGCAGCAGCTCCAGCGCGCCGCCCATGTAGAGGTTGGCGTTCGCGATCGTGTACTCGACCACGAATCCGGCCGGGCTGGCCGGCGTCTCCGGAAGGCGGAAGCGCCGCACGTGGACCATGCCGACTCGCTCGCGGCGGGGCTGGCCCGCGGCTCGCGGCGCCACCACCGTGACCCGGTGCCCGGCGGCGGCGAGGCTCTCCGCCTCGCTGCGTACCCGCACGTCCTGCGGGTAGGGATTGTTCTCGAGGAGCATGACTACGCGCGCCATCGCCGCCACCCTAGCCGGCTCCGCCGTGGATGAGGTGACGGTCGTGAGAACGCCGGAGGAAGGCGTCGTGGTCGCGTATGTCGTCGGCCGCTACCCGGCCGTCTCCCACGCTTTCGTCCAGCGCGAGGTGCTGGCGTTGCGCGCGGCGGGCGCCCGGGTCGAGACCGTCTCGATTCACCGCGCGCGCCCCGAGGACGCGCTTTCGGCGGCCGACCGCGCCGAGGCCAAGGGCACGTACGCCCTGTTGCCGGTGCGGCTAAGCGCGCTCCTCGCCGCGCATCTGAGTGCGCTTGCCTCGCCCGCTGCCTACCTGTCGACGCTGGTCAACGCCCTGCGCAGCGGGCCCGTCGGAATCAAAGGCCGGATCTGGCAGCTGTTCTATTTCGTCGAGGCGATCATGCTCTGGCGGCACTGCCGTCGCCGCGGCGTCCGTCATCTCCACGCCCATCATCTGAACCAGGCGAGCGATGCCGCGATGCTTGCCGCGCGCTACGCGAATGCCGCCGGCGCGGTTCCGCGCTGGACGTGGAGCTTCACGATGCACGGCCCCAACGAGCTCTATGACGTCTCGCGATTCCGGCTCGCCGAAAAGGCCGCCTCCGCCGCCTCGGTGGTCTGCATCAGCGACTTCGCGCGCAGCCAGGTGATGGGCTTCGCCCCCGAAGAGGTCTGGCCTCGCCTGCATGTGGTCCACTGCGGCCTCGACCCGACCGAGTTCGACGGCGGCGAGGCCGCGCCGGCGGGCGACGCCTTCCGTGTCCTCTGTGTCGGCCGGCTCGTTCCCTTCAAGGGCCAGGCGCTGCTGATCGAGGCGATCGCTTCGATGCGGCGCTCGGGCGTGGACGCCCGCCTGACTCTGATCGGCGACGGTCCCTCGCGCAACGATCTCGAACGCCGCGCGCACGAGCTCGGCCTCGACGACGCAGTAACTGTCGCCGGCGCGGTGGGGCAGGACGAGATTCGCGCCCACTACGCGGAGGCGAGCGCGTTTTGCCTGCCGTCCTTCGCCGAGGGGGTGCCGGTCGTGTTGATGGAGGCGATGGCGATGCGGCTGCCCGTGGTGACGACCCGAGTGATGGGGATCTCCGAGCTGGTCGACGATGGCGACAGCGGCATCCTGATCCGACCCGGGCGGATCGACGAGCTGACCGCCGCGCTCGGCAGGCTGGCGCGGGATCCCCAGTTGAGGAGCCGGCTGGGGAGCCGCGGTCGCGAGAAGGTCGTCGCCGAGTTCGACGTGCGCGACTCCGGAGCGCAGTTGGCCCAACTATTTGGCCGAATTTCATACCCCCGGCGTTAACCCCGGATATGTACATCACACGATCCAGCTAGATCGTTCGATTCGACGAAAGTTGGACTAGGAGCAGGGAGGCAGCATGCGCAAGTCGTTGATCCGCGGGGTTCCGTCCGTAGCCGTCGTTTTCGTGCTTGCGCTCACGGCTCAGTCCGCGGCCGCCGCCAACTGCCGCGGCTCCGCCGACACGGGAACGGCCAGCTCGAGCTTCGATCCTGAAACCGGAGTGACGACGTTCACCGGCACCCCCGGGCCCGACGTGATCGTTGGCACCAATGGGCCAGACCTGATCCGCGGCCTCGGCGGCGACGACAAGGTCTGCTCGTTGAAGGGCGACGATCACGTGATCGGCGGTCCCGGCAACGACCAGATCGCCGGTGGCAATGGGGAAGACAATCTCTGGGGCGGTCCCGGCGACGACATGATCAAGGGCGTCAGCCAGAATGACCACATCGTTGGGGACAACGGCGAAGACTTGCTCTTCGGCGAAGGCGGCGAAGACAACATCCTCGGCGGTTCGGGCGACGACCGGCTCTTCGGCGGGAACAGCAAAGACAAACTCGACGGCGACAACGCGGAACCGGCCTTCGGCTTCGGCTCCGACTTCTGCAACGGCGAAAAAGGCGCGAACACCTTCATCCACTGCGAGCACTTCCCATCCTGAGCGACGATCCCGGTGTTGACGACCTGCTTACAAGGGCGGGTCGGACGGGCGATTAAATAAAGCCCGACGATGAGCGGATCCGAGCCAACCGGGTCGCCGGAAGAGGGTGGGCGCGCGGCGCGGCGCGGCAGCTACCGTGCCGGCTTCTTCTTCGGCACGCTCAGCTTCGGGGTGGCGATCGGCCTCGGCTTCGCCTCGACGGTCCTCACCGCGCGCCTCTACGGGGTCGAGACGATCGGCGACTACGCGCTCGTCTGGGCCCCCGTGGCGGCGCTCTGGGTGCTCTCGACGATCAAAGAGCAGCAGGCGCTGATCAAGGAGATCGCCGGCCTCAGCCCGCGCGAGCCCAGGGTCACGCAGCTCTTTGCCGCGGTCTTCACCTTCTCAGTCGGGCTGACCGCGACGATGGCGCTGCTGGCCGCGATCGTCTGCTGCTTCGTCTTTCCCGGGCCGCTGAACGCTCCCCAGCTGCTCGCGCCCGCGCTGGTCTCGATCGCCGGCTACACCTTGGTGACCAACACCGGCTGGAACTTCGACTCGATCCTCTCGGCGTTCGTCGCCGGACGCCAGCTCTTCCACGTTCGCCTCAACGAATCGATCAGCTTCATCGTCCTGGTCACCGCGTTCGGCCTCACCTGGAAGTCGGTCTGGGGACTGGTGATCGCGACTATCGGGGCCTCGGCGATCGCCCTGGTCCACCGCGCCGTCCTCGCCCGGCATTTCGCCGTTCCCCGGCTGAGCCGCGCCGAATACCGCCAGGGCCTGGATGTGCTGCCGGGGCTGCTGCGCTTCGGCCTCAAGGCGGCGCCGGGGCAGATGGCGCTCGGCATCAGCCAGCAGGGCGGTATCTGGGCGGTCGGGTTGGTCGCCCCGGTGGCCGCGGTCGGAGCGTTCAGCCGCGCCATGGTGATCCCGAAAAACGTCCAGCAGGCGAGCATGAGGGTGACCGAAGTCCTCTTCCCAACGCTGGTCGGGCGCCACGGCGCCGGCGACGGCCACGGCTTCGACAGGGCGCTGATCGATTCGATCCGCTACGAAGTGATCGGCATGCTGCTGCTCGCGGCGGCGCTGGGCGGGGCGGCCCATTCCGTGCTCGACATCTTCGGGCGGGGGTTCAGCGCGGCCGTCCCGGCGCTCGTCCTCTTGCTCTTCTTCCCCGTTCTCGCCTCGATCGCGATCACCCAGACCCAGGCCCTCTGGGCGGTCGACCGTCCGGGCCTGACCAGCGTCGTCGCGATGGCTCGCCTCACCGTGACGATCGTCCTGCTGGTCCTCCTGACGCCGGGGATGAACTTCGCCGGCCCCGCGATCGCGCTGCTCGCCGGCATGCTGGTCTCGGTGGTCCTCTACGGCTTCGCGCTGCGCAGGCATCTGACGCGGCCGCTGCGCAGCACCTGGCCGCTGCGCGAGCGAGCCATCCTCCTCGTCGCCTACGCGGCCGGCTTCGGCGCGGCTCACGCGGTCGAGCAGGCCGCGCCGTCGCTTGCCGCGCTGCCCCTCTGCCTCGCCGCCGGGACCCTGGCCTACGTCGCCGTCCTGATCCTCGGCGGCGGCGTCAACCGCCGCGATCGGGAGCGGATCGGCGTCCTGCGCACTCGCCTCCGCTCGCGAATGGGCAAGGGAAGGTGGAGTCGGACGCCGCGGACCGCCGTGCTCTCGCTGGCCCTGCTCGGCGCCGTTCTCGCCTGGGGAGCAACCTCGGCGAATGCCTACGTCTACTGGTCCGACGACGCGGCCCCCGGCTCGCTGGGGCGGGCGGAGCTGAGTGGCGCCGCCAACCCCGGCGACGGCTGGCTTCCCGGACTCGCTTTTTCGGGCTGCGGGGTCGCCGTCGACGGCTCCCACGTCTACTGGACGACCCGGGAGGGGACGGTCGGCCGGGCGAATCTCGACGGCTCCGCCGTCGACGAGGACTTCATCGTCCTGCCAAGCGGCTGGGCCTGCGGTGTCGCCACGGACGCCGGCCATCTCTACTGGGCGAGCAACTCCAGCGGCAAGCTGGGCCGTGCCGGGCTCGACGGCTCGAACGTCCAGGCCGCCTGGATGTCGCCCGGAACGGGGCATGGCTGCGGGATCGCGGTCGATTCCGGCAGCGTCTACTGGGCCACCGCCTCTGGGGTGTACAGCGCTCCGCTGGGGGGAGGGCCGGTCTCGACGATCTCCGAGGCAACCACCGAAAACTGTGGTGTGGCCGTCAACGCCGCCCACATCTACTGGGCGACCGGCGAGGGCAAGATCGAGCGGGACACGCTCGGCGGGGGCCCGCCGACGCCGATCGTCGAAGCGCCGTTGTCCCCCTGTGGCGTTGCCGTCGACGCGAACTACCTGTATTGGGCAAATTCCGCATCGGACACGATCGGCCGCTCCAACCTCGACGGCTCCGGTGTCGATCAGCGTTTCGCCGAAGGGGCGCGGCATCCCTGCGGAGTGGCGGTCGACGCCCTTGGCTCGGCAAGCCCCGGTCGCGGCTCGGCAACGCCCCCGTCCCCGCCTCCCTCGAACGTGTTTCGGTTGGGGGCGGTGAGGAAGGACAAGCGGCGCGGCACGGCGCGACTCGAAATCCTCCTGCCAGGCCCCGGCACGGTGGTGCTCGCGGGCCGCAAGGTGATCGAACGCCGGGTCGTCGAGAACGTGCCGGCCCAGGCGAACGGGAAGTTGACCCCGGTCGAAATCAGCGTGAAGCCGCGCCGGCGCACGCGTGCCCTCCTGGCGACCTACGGAGTCGTCGTCGCTCCGCTCGGCGTGACCTTCACCCCTGTCGGGGGCTTCTCCAGGACTCGCTACACCCGGGCCTGGCTGGCGCTCGCCGAAAAGCCGCGGCGCGGGAAGCGCGCCGCCCGCACCTACCCGACCGGGTGCAGGTCCATCTTCAGCAGCTGCAGTCGGTCCCAGGGGAAGGACGCCAGCAGCCGGCTGGGGTACTTGCCTTCGAAGTAGCCGTCCAGGCCCAG
>Ga0068858_100000090_pt1 | contig 94699 bp, 92 predicted proteins | sample KBSSwiS12_FD_66589 | JGI IMG/M metagenome (GOLD analysis project Ga0068858, IMG submission 66589) | Switchgrass rhizosphere microbial communities from Kellogg Biological Station, Michigan, USA - KBS Switchgrass S1-2 | ecosystem: Host-associated > Plants > Roots > Rhizosphere > Soil ...
GAACCTCCGCAGGCAGATCGCGAACTACAACCAGGGCCTCGCCGCGCACGCCGGCCTCTGCGAGCGGCTGATGACGCAGGTGCGCAAGCTGGAGCAGGAGGAGCGCGAGCTGCGGGCGAAGACGGCGGCCAATCTGCGTGCCGGCAACAAGGAACTGGCCGGGCAGCAGGCGCTGCGCCTGCAGACGGTGCAGCGCGAGGTGGCCGAGAACCGGATGCAGCTCGGGCAGGCGGAGACGACGTACAAGGAGCTGCTGCGCGCGCGCGACGTCTCGGTCAAGGCGGCGCAGGCGAAGATCGACGCGCTGAAGAGCAGCCTCGATGACCTGAAGATCAAGCGCGCCACGGCGGAGCTCAACGAGATGGCCGCGGGCCTGATCTCGCACATCGGCGGCTCGGGCGACACGCTCGACCGGCTGCACGAGATGGTGGAGGAAGAGCGCCAGCTCGCCTCCGGCCGCGCCCGCGTGGCGCGCGATTCGCTGCCGACGTCGGACCTCGACATGAAGGAAGAGGAGCAGCGCGCGCTCGCCGATCAGGCCCTCGCCGATTTCGCGTCGAAGGAAGGGATCGCCATCGAGTCGGGAACGATCCCGCCGGCGCGGCGACTCGGTCCGCAGACGGAGAAGTCGTAGCGATTGAGTCATTGAGCGATTGAGCTGTTCAGCGTTCACTCGCTCAACCTCCGCGCAATCGCTCAACTGCTCAACCGCTCAATAGCTCGTTCATGCCTTTACCCGAGGTCCATCCTCCCCACGAGGTCACCGACGACCTCGGCTGCTTCGTCTTCATGGCGATCTTCGCCGTGTTCGGGACGATCGTCGCGTTCGCCACCGAGATCATGTGGCTGATCGTGCCGGTCGTGCTGATCACGCTCGCCCTGGCGATCTTCATCGCCAAGCAGAAGATCGGCATCCACCTCGGCATCCGTTACCTGCAGGCCGAGGAGCAGATCGGGCTGCTCGTCTACTCCGACTCGCCGCTCTGGAAGTCGCACATCGAGAGCGAGTGGCTGCCCCGCTTCGGCCCGCGCGTGGCCGTGCTCAATTTTTCCGAGCGGCGCAACTGGGACCCCTCCGACCCGCTCGTGCAGATGTTCAACGGCGTCGCCGACGCCGATCGCGATTTCAGTCCGCTCGTGGTCATGCTGCGCAAAGACCGCCGCCCGCTGCTGTTCACCTTCGATCCCGCGTTCCGCCTCGCGAAGTTCGGCAACCGGGAAGGGCTGGAGGGACTGGAGCGGCAGATGTTCGGGATGGCGGCGCGGGCGGCGGTTGGCGTTATACGCACGATTGAGTGATCAAGCGTATAACGGTCAAGCCGTCGATATTCGGAAGGATGAACCTGGCGTTATCCTGAAGCGATGTTGCTGCGCGTCTCGCTGGCTCTCTTGCTGGTTTCCCGTGTCGCGGCTGCCGCCGATTTTGTCGAGGTGCGGCTGATGGTCGATGGGCACGAACGGCTTTACCAATACCACCTTCCTCCGGCCACCTGCGGCGTTTCCAATCTGCCGGTGGTGATGTTTCTGCACGGCGGGGGCGGAAGCGCGAACGGCACGCGGACGACGATCGGAGAGCAAGCGAGCGATCGAAACTGCTACATCCACGTCTTCCCGGAAGGAACGCGATTGCCCGGCGGTGGGGCGGCCTGGACGCCGGGCGACTGCGTCGGCCTTTCTTCGCAATCGGGTTACAGCGGGCCGTCGACGCCGCCCGGTTGCGCCGCCGGACCGGAGCAGGCGGGCGTGAACGACGTCCACTACATCGCGGCCGTGCTCGATGATCTGAAAGCGAAGACGGCGTTCAACGCGCGGCGCGTGTACGCCGGCGGATGGTCACACGGCGGAGGCATGACGCACAGGTTGGCGTGCGAGTTGTCGGACCGCATCACCGCGATCGCGCCGATGGAGGGAACGATCAAGGTCGCGCAATGCACCCCCGCCCGCGCGGTCCCGGTGATCGAGTGGGGATCGCTCGGCGACACGACATCCCCATTCGGCGGCGGCAACGGCGACACGAGCGTCCCGTACAGCGTCTTCGTCCACCTCGCGGTGTCGAACTTACCGCCGTATCAGTCGCCGACGTCGACGTTCGTGGTCCAGAGCGTGGTCGTGCCCGGCGCGACGGATTCCGTGAAGCAGTGGCTCGGAGGCAAGGACGGCAGCGCGGTGATCCTGCACACCCTCAGCTCCCAGCTTCCCCACAACTGGCTCAACGAGAACCCACCCGCGTTCGACTGGCAGGAGACGAACTGGGCGTTCTTCAGTCAGTACGCGCTGCCGGCGGGCGTGGGGAGGCAGCGGGCAGTCCGGCATTGAGGGTCGCCCATCACTCCACCCGCTCCGCGCTCAAGTCCGGCTCCGGGTACTTCATCTTCAGCTCCTCCAGCGCGTCGACGATCGTCTTCCCCACCACGTAATTCCGATACCACTTGTGGTCCGCGGGGACGATGGTCCAGGGCGCGCGATCCGTCGACGTCGCGCTGAGCGCCTCTTCGTAGGCGCGCATGTAGTCGTCCCACAGCTTCCGCTCGTCGAGGTCGGTGTGCTGGAACTTCCAGCGCTTGGTGGGATCGTCGATGCGGGCCTGCAGGCGCTCGCGCTGCTCCTTCCTGCTGATGTGCAGGAAGAACTTCAGGATCAGCGTCCCGTTCTCGGCGAGCATTCGCTCGAAGTCGTTGATCTGGCGGAAGCGCTTCTCCCAGAACTTCTGACCGCGGTCGGAGTGCACGCGGACGATCAGCACGTCCTCGTAATGGCTGCGGTTGAAGATGACGATCTCGCCGCTGGCCGGGACCTGCGCGTGGATGCGCCAGAGGTAGTCGTGATCGAGCTCCGGCTGCGTCGGCTTCTTGAACGACACCACGCGCATGTTCTGCGGACTCGAATCCGCCATCACGTGGCGCACCGTCCCGTCCTTGCCCGAGGTGTCCATGCCTTGAAGGACGATCAGCACCTTGTGCTCATGCTGCGCGAAGAGGAGCTCCTGCAGCTCGCCGATCCGCTTCTGAATGGCGGCGTTGATCGCGGCGCACTCTTTCTTGCCCCCTTCGAACGCGGAGGTGTCGTCGGGGTCGTAGTCATCGAGGCGAAGACGTTTCATGGCCTAATGATGCACGAAGGGAGGGTCGCCGCATGGTCCTCGAAGTCCTCTTGTCGTTGAGCAAGCTCCTGGCGCCCGACGACGACGGATCGTTGCAACAGGCGTTGACGCTTGCTGCCTGCGAGCCCGCCGTCTATCTGCAGCAGCACCCCGAGACCGCCGAGCGCGGCTTCGTCGATGCGGAGACGCCGTCGCTGCCTTGGCTCGCGCTGGTCGACGGTCTCCTCGCGCGCGGCCGGGCGATGGAGGTGGACCACCGCACCGACATGGAAGAGGTGGACTGGAACCTGTCGAAGGTGAAGAACTACAGCCGCTTCTCGCCGAAGACGCGGGCGTGGATGGGATCGTTCAGGATGGAAGGGGCAGGCGAGTGCCTGCGCGAGATCGCGCCGCACGCTGCCGAGGACGGACTCGTCATCGCCGTGATGGACATCGATTCCGATTCCTATGTGACGCTGATCCTGAGCAAGGATGACTACGCCAAGGCGACGGAACTGGCGGCGAAGCTCGGCTACATCCTGAAGGACATCCGCGAGCACGATCCGGACGCCTAGCCTGTACGGCAAAAAAGCCAGGCGCGTTGCGCCGCTCGAAGCCGCCAAAGCGTCCGCGTCTCCCCTACGTGCCGCAAGGCGGAGCAACAGACGCGGCCGGCCGTGCCGGCACCCCTGCCGAAAGTCATGTTTCGGCGGTTGCACTTCCCGCACATGTGCAGATCTCCCTCGACGCCTACATTGGTTGACGAAGGAGATGGAAATGACTTCCAACGACGTGATCGCCCTGACCGGCGTGAACAAGACCTATCCGCTCGGGCGCATCCGCGTCCGTGCTCTCACCGACGTGAACCTGACCATCGGTCGCGGCGAGCTGCTGGCGCTGGCGGGCCCGTCGGGCAGCGGCAAGACGACGCTGCTGAACCTGATCGGCTGCATCGACAAGCCGGATGACGGCCGCATCGTCGTCGACAACGTCGACGTCACGCCGGTTCCGCTGCACCGCCTCTCGGCCCTCCGCCGCGACACCCTCGGCTTCATTTTTCAGACGTTCAACCTGATCCCGGTGCTGACGGCGTACGAGAACGTCGAGTACCCGCTGCTCCTGCAGAACGTGGCGCGCCGCGAGCGCGAAACGCGCGTCCGCCGCTGGCTGAGCGAAGTCGGTCTCGACAACCAGGCGAAGCAGCGTCCCGATCAGCTCTCCGGCGGCCAGCGCCAGCGCGTGGCGATCGCCCGCGCCATGGTCACCGAGCCGAAGCTGGTGCTCGCCGACGAGCCGACCGCGAACCTCGACTCCGAGACCGCCGCGCGCATCCTCGATCTCCTCGCCGGGATCAACACCCGCACGAACTGCACGTTCGTCTTCTCCACCCACGACCCATCGCTGATCGCCCGCGCCGAGCGCGTGGTGCGCATTCGCGACGGGCGAATCGCTGAAGAGCAAGCGATTGAGCGGTTGAGCGCTTGAGCCCTCAGCTCAACGCCCTAACAGCTCAAGCGCTCAACAGCTAAGGAGTTTTTCATGATCATCAAACTCGCACTCCGCAACATCCTCCGCAACCGCCGCCGCTCGGCGATCACCCTCACCGTCATCGTGTTCGGCGCGGTAGGCCTCATCCTCTTCGGCGGCTACAAGGCGCGCACCTTCTACGGCCTGCGCGAGAGCACCATCAACGGCCGCATCGGCCACATGCAGATCTTCAGGGAGGGCTACGCGAAATCACAGTCGCAGAAGCCGCTCGATCACGCGCTCGACGACGCAGCCGCGATCCGCAGGGAGATCGAGCGCGATCCGCGCGTGAAGATGACCGCCGCGCAGATCACGCTCATGGGGCTGATCTCGAACGGCGACAAGTCCGAGACCTTCATCGCCACCGCGGTCGAGCCGGCGAAGGAGCGGGCCATGAGCAGCCAGCGGATCACCGCCGGCAAGGAGCTGCCCGACAACGAGACCGACGCCGTGATGATCGGCCGCGGCCTCGCCGAGTCGATGCACGTCAAGCCGGGCGACTACCTGACGCTGATGACCACCACCACGGCCGGCTCGCTGAACGCGATGGACGTCCGCGTGGCCGGCATCTTCATGACCGGCGTCAAGGAGTTCGACGAGCGCGCGGTGAAGATGCCGATCGCCGGCGCGCAGCAGCTGCTGCAGACGACGAAGATCGAGAAGCTGCTGGTCTTTCTGAAGAACACCGACGACACGGCGGCCGTGCACAGCGCCATCACCGCGCGCATCCACGGCATCGAGATCAAGGAGTGGTCGCAGCTCGCGCCGTTCTACCACCAGGTGGTCGCGCTCTATAACGGCATCTTCGGATTCCTCGGCATCGTGGTCTTCGCCATCGTCGTCTTCAGCGTGGCCAACACCATCCTGATGTCGGTCTTCGAGCGGACGCGCGAGATCGGAACACTCATGGCCATGGGAACGACGCGCGGCCGCCTGCGCGCGATGTTCGTCGCCGAAGGGGTCGGCATCGGCGTGATCGGCGGCCTTCTCGGGCTGATCATCGGCGTCCTGCTGGCGATGCTGATCAATCGCGGAAACGTGATGCTGCCGCCGCCGCCCGGTTACACGGTCGGTTACCGCCTGCAGATCATGATGCAGCCGCCGGTGCTCATCACCGCGTTCCTCGTCTCATTCGTCACCGCAACCATTTCATCGATCCTGCCGGCGCTGAAAGCGTCGCGCATGAAGATCGTCGACGCACTGGGGCACATCTAGCCATGAAACGATTCTTTCTCGCATTTCTCTTCGCGCTGCCGATGTACGCGGAAGACGGCGCCGCGATCCTGGCGAAAGTTGATGCCGCCCGCAATCCGCTGGAGAGCTTCGCCGTCGACGTGTCGCTGACGGCGATCAGTCCGCGGTCGACCGAATCATCGAAGTTCCGCGTGTACGGCAAGGGGAGCGACCGCAGCGTGGTCGAGTTCGTCGCGCCGGCCACGGAGAAGGGGAAGTACCTCCTGATGATGCGCGACGCGATGTGGATCTACATGCCGTCCGCCAGCCGGCCGATCCGCATCTCGCCGCTGCAGCGGCTGATGGGGCAGGCGTCGAACGGCGACGTGGCGCGCACGAACTTCGCCATCGACTACAACCCGACCTCGGTGGCCAGCGAGAACGGCACCTGGGTGCTCGAGCTCGCGGCGAAAGACCCGTCGATCGCCTACGCCCGCATCACGCTCTGGGTCGACCAGAAGACGAATGAGCCGGCGCGCGCCGACTTCTACGTCGTCAGCGGAAAGCTGATCAAGCGCGCGCACTACGCCGACCACGGCCAGCGGATCGAGATCGAAGACCTGCTCAAGCCGGGCAACCGTACGGTGATGCAGTACGCGAACCTCGCCGCGCACGACAACCCCGAGAAGATGTTCACGAAGGACGCGCTGGGCAAATGGTAATCGGCGCGCTCATGAGGGGAGCGGACGTTTCGTCCGCTCATCGTGAAGCGAGCGGACGAGACGTCCGCTCCCCACTCGGAGCGGTCGCGATCATGGCGCTGCTGGCCATGCCCGCGCGCGCCGCCACCTTCAAGGTCTTCGGCTCGGCCGGCGGCGAATCTCTGTTCACGCCGGCCAACACCGGATCGCCGCTGAACCCGGGCAACGTCGCCGCCATCCCGCGCACGACGAACGTCGCCGATGCCACGACGTTCATCGACGCCGCCCCCGCCGATCGCGCCTGGAAGCTGCACCTGAAGCTGCGCGCCGATTCGTCCGATCGCGCCGCGGATCACCTCCGCGTCGGTGAGGCCTGGCTGCAGCTGAATCCCCGGCCGTGGCTCGACGTCACGGCCGGCCGGATCATCGACAAGTGGGGCACCGGCTACGCCTGGAATCCGACCGGATTCATCAGCCCGCAGAAGAATCCGGCCGATCCGAACGATCGCCGCTCCGCATATCGCGGCGTCGACGCCATCAAGGCCGACATCTTCGTTCGCGGCACGAGTGTCTCGCTTTACGCGATGCAGCATCAGACCTTCGCCGCGCGCGTCTACCGCCTCGTGGCGAACACCGACATCTCGCTGCACTACTACCGCAATCGCGAAGGGACGTGGCAGGGGATCAGCGCCGCGCGCGTGTTCGGCGACGCGCTCGAAGTGCATGGCGAGATCGCGCGGCGGCGCGTCGTGGTCGGCGCGCAGTACACGTTTCCGCGCAACGTGAACGTCGTCGCCGAGCTCTATCACGCCGGCGACGGACTGTCGGCCGCGCAGTGGGAGGCGATCCGCCAGCTGGCGACGGTCGATCTGCGCGGCGCGAATCGCGCATATGCGCCGCTGCGCATGGGACGCAATTACTCGTTCCTGCGGGTCGACGTGCCGTTTTCGAAGAATGATTTTGAGCTGATCGGCATCACCAATCTGCGCGACCGCTCGTCGATCGTCCGCGCCACGTTCACGCGCAAGCTGACGCCGAGCATCAGCGCATACATTATCGACACGGAGTTCGTCGGCGGGCGCGACAGCGAGCTGTCGTACATGCAGGTGCGGCGCGCGGCGACGGTCGGCGCACGGGTTTACTTCTGAGGTGTACGACAGGCGCCCCCGCCTGTCGCCGGGACAGGCGAGGGCGCCTGTCCTACATAATCAACGCACATGGAAGAACGCGGCCTCGATTTCACCGCCTATCTCACGTGGATCGTGATCGCCATCCCGACGGTGATGTGGCAGCTGCGCGATCACACGCTGACCTCGCCGCGAACCCTGGCGTGGATGGCGTGCTACGCGGCGTTCATCATCTTTTTCTATCTGCACGAGCGGGGAAACGTCCTCATCGTCGCCGCGCAGTCGATTCTGGCCGTGGTCTGTTGTCTCCTGGTGCCGGGCGGGTTTCAGCCCGTCCTGCTGGTGATCGTGGCGGCGCAACTGGCCGCCATGCCGCTGACTCTCGCGTTTCCGTGGATTCTGGCGCAGACGATCGCGGTGGCGTTTACCGGGGTGAAGCCGGAAGCGACGCTGCCGATCCTGCTCGGCTATTTCGGCTTCGAGCTCTTCGGCTTCTTCGCCGCGCGCATCGGAATCAAGGAAGCGCGCGCGCGGCAGGAGCTCGCCGGCGTGAACGCGGAGCTGCGCGTGGCGACGGAGCTGCTGGAGATGAACAGCCGCACCGCGGAGCGCCTGCGCATCGCGCGCGACCTGCACGACCTCCTCGGGCACCACCTCGCCGCCCTCAGCATCAACCTCGAGGTGGCGCGGCATCTCACCGACGGCGCCGCACGCGAACAGGTGGAGAAGAGCCAGGCGGTGACGAAGCTGCTGCTCAGCGACGTGCGCGACGTGGTCAGCCGGATGCGCGAGGACGAACCGGTCGATCTGACCGCCGCGATGAAGTCGCTGAGCGACGTCATTCAGAAGCCTTCGCTGCATCTCGAAGTCGCGCCCGACCTGGCGTTGAAGGACGCGGCCGTGGCGCAGATCGCGCTGCGCGCGGTGCAGGAGATCGTGACGAATTCCGTCCGCCACTCCGGCGCGCGCAATCTCTGGCTGAAGCTGACGACGAACGACGACACGCTGTCGATCGAATCGCGCGACGACGGCTGCGGCACCGACGCCGTTCACTTCGGCAACGGCCTGCGCGGGATGCGCGAGCGCGTCGAAGGAGCGCACGGCTCGATCGAAGTCTCGTCGATGCGCGGTTCCGGCTTCGCCGTGGCCGTGAGGCTTCCGCTGTGATCCGCGTCTGCCTGGTCGAGGATCAGACGATCGTCCGCCAGGGCCTCCGCACGCTCCTCGGCCTGAACCCCGACATCACCATCGTCGCCGAGGCCTCGGACGGGGAGGAAGCGGTGGAGGCGATCGAGCGCGAGACGCCCGACGTCGTCCTCCTCGATCTCCGCATGCCGCGACTCGACGGCCTCGGCGTCCTGCAGCGCCTGCGCGAGCGCGGCACGTCGCGCCCGACGCTGATCCTGACCACGTTCGACGACGACACCATGCTCTTCGAAGCCGTGCGCGCCGGCGCGAAGGGATGGCTCCTGAAGGACGTGTCGCTCGAACGCCTCACCGACGCCATCCGCACCGTCGCCGCCGGCGGCACCTGCATCGAGCCGGTCATCACCGAACGCATCATGCGCGCCCTCGAGCGCAGCAACGTCTCGTTCGAGTCCGCCGACCTCCCCGAGCCGCTGACCGATCGCGAGAAAACGATCCTGCGCCTGCTCGCCGGCGGCTACTCCAACCGCGAGATCTCGCAGCTGCTCGCCATCAACGAGGGGACGGTGAAGAACCACATCTCGAGCGTGCTCTCGAAGCTGGGGGTGAGGGATCGCACGCGGGCGGTGCTGAAGGCCATCGATCACGGGTTCATTTAATCGCGTTCGGCACTAAATTTGGCCGATAAGTTTCGTTTTACCAAGTAGTTAGCCGTAACCGACGAGCTAAGATCATTACATTGATCTTAATCCGCGCGAAGTGTTATCGTTGCTTGCGTGAAGGACATCCCAGTCGAGCAGGTACTTCGAAGCTTGCAGGCTGAAAACGTCTGGTGGAAAGAGCCCCACGAGATCAATGAGAGCTATCGGGCTCTTCCGCGCCGTGCTTACTTCGACCTGCTGTACCCCTTGATCAAAGAGTCAGAGGTGAGGCGGGCCGTTCTCCTCATGGGACCGCGGCGAGTCGGCAAAACCGTCCTCATTCATCACGTCGTTCAACAGTTGCTGCGCGATGGCGTGGACCCACTCCGGATCTGCTACATCTCCGTCGATCATCCGATCTACAACAACCTCGGACTCACGAATCTCATCGATCGCTATCGTGACGCATCGAACGCCGATACTTCGACTGATCAGACCTTCGTCTTTTTTGATGAGGTCCAATATACGAAGGAGTGGGAAGTCCATCTCAAAGTGCTGGTCGACACGTATCCCAACGTGCGGTTTGTCGCGTCGGGGTCTGCCGCGGCCGCTCTTCGGTTGAAGAGCAACGAATCGGGCGCCGGGCGCTTCACCGACTTTCTTCTTCCGCCCCTCACGTTTTACGAATACCTGAACCTTCTCGAAAAGAGTGACCTTGTCGGCGACGTGAACGAGAGGGGCGTCTTTGAGGCGCCGGACATCGACGCCCTCAATACTGCCTTCGTGCATTACCTCAACTTCGGCGGCTATCCCGAAGTGATTTTTTCCGAGGAGATTCAGGCTGATCCGGCGCGATTCATCAAGGGTGACATCGTCGACAAAGTATTGCTGCGCGACCTGCCGAGCCTCTACGGAATTCAGGACATTCGGGAGCTGAATTATCTCTTCACGACTCTTGCGTATAACACCGCCGGCGAGATCTCCCTCGAGCAGCTGTCGCAGAGCTCAGGGGTAGCGAAGAACACGATCAAACGCTACATCGAGTATCTGGAAGCGGCATTTTTGATCAAGGTCGTACATCGCGTCGACCGCTTCGGCAAGCGGTTCCTGCGCGCGAATTTCTTCAAGGTCTATCTCACGAATCCGTCGATCCGAAGCGCGTTGTTCGCTCCCATCGACGCGGCGGACGACGCGATGGGAGCGCTGGCCGAAACAGGAATCTTTTCGCAGTGGTTCCACTCTGACCGATTCCCGCTGCATTACGCTCGCTGGACGAACGGCGAAGTCGACATCGTCAGTGTCCAGGCAAATGGGAAGCCGCTCTGGGCAGTGGAGGTCAAATGGTCCGACAAAGCGTTTGAGCACCCCACGACGCTCAAGAGTGTCATCGACTTCTGTCATCAGAACGGGCTTGACGAAGTCACGATTACGACTCGAACAAGGGCCGGCGTAAAGAATGTCGAAGGATTGGAGATGACATTTGTTCCGGCCAGCATCTATTGCTACACCGTGGGCCGCAATGGAATTACGAATCCCGGCAACATGCGTAAGTTGCCTGGCAGCAACTGACGAGCCGCCGGATTTCCGTCCGGCGGCTCGTGGCTGGTCTACTGCGTGATCCTCACAAACACTCCCCACCTGGTCGCGTCGAAATCGAACGCCGAATTCTCGTCGTACTTGTCCTTGCTGTACTCGAGGGCCAGGCCGTAGCGGCCTTTGATGGGGATGGTGGCGCGGGTGCGGTAGCGGTCGAGCTTGAAGGGCTGGGAGCCGGCGTTGCTGAACGACGTGACGTCGGCGTCGAGGGTGAGGCGCTTGAGGTTGAGGGTCGCGCCGGCTTCGCGGGAGTTGCCGTTCTCGGTGTGCACCGAGGTGTTGGTGGCGAAGGTTTCGGGGCGGCGGATGAGGATCGTGCTGTCGGCTTCGAAGCGGGAAGCCGAGGCGCGGAGGCTGAGGAGTGGCCACGGCGTGACCTCGATGTCGCCGGAGTACTGCGCGATGTGGCCCTTGAAGTCGATCGACGAGTCGTCGTTCGACATCGTGGTCCGCTCGGCGAGCGCGCCGAGGCGCACCCACTTCGGGGCGTTCCACTGCGCGCGGAGGCGATAGCGGTCGCGGTCGTCGAAGTCGGTGCGGAAGATCGGCGCGTCGCCGTGATCGCTGCGCCACGCCACGCCGACGGTGACTCCGTTGTTCGAGTACTGCGCGTTCGTGTCGAACGTGTTCACGCGGCGCTCGAACGAGCCGCCCTGCGAGCCCGGCACCACGATCTCCTCGAGGTCGGGCGCGACGTTGACGTCGAGCTTCGACTGCCGGATCTCGGCGCGGAACGAGATCGGTCCGAGCTTGCGCGCGGAGATGCCGGCGCTGACGACGTCTTCGTCGCGATCGATCGAGCTCGTGGCATTGAGCACGGTCGTGAAGTCGCGCTGGTCGACGCCGCCGAAGGTGATGCTCTGCAGATAGAGGGTATTGATCAGCGCCTCGCCGTCGAGGTCGCGATGCTCGCGCTGGTAACCGGCGAGGAAGTCGATGCCGTCGGTGAGGTTGACCTCCGCGCGCGCGCCGCCGCGCCACGTGGTGTTCTTCGCCTTCGACGTCTCGAGCTCGGTCGCTCCGTTGAAGAAGCGGCTGATGGCGAACGAGGCGAAGCTGCCGGCGGTCGCCTCGCTCTCGTTGCCTTTCGACTCGGCGGCGAAGCGGACGTAGTTGCCGATGAGGCGCACGCGCTGGAAGACGTCGCCGGTGATGTAGAAGCTGGTGAACGGCGTGCGGACGCGCGTCTTGTCGTGGCGCGTGATGTCGGTGGCGCTGATCTGGTGCCCGAGGATCGGATCGTCGTTGTTGCCGGCGTTCGCGCCGGCGAGGAGCGAGAAGTCGCCCGTGCCGTTGAGGCGGCGCCATCCCTGGGTGAAGCTGCCGTAGACGCGGTTGAACTTGAACGTCGCGCCGCCGCGGATTTCCTGCTCGACGTCCTTCTGGTTCTGCCGAAGGAGGAACTCGTCCTGGCCGAAGTGATAGGTCGTCTCGCCGGGTCCGGCAAACCGATTGAACGAGTATCCGATGAACGGTGCGATCCGTTCCTCGGGGAAGATCTCGAGGTCGGCGTCGAGCATGCGGCGCGTGCGGTTGTAGAAGTGCTGGCTGGGGAAGATGCTGTACTGATCGGCGCTGCGATAGCCGAGGGTGAAGCGATACAGGCCGCGGCGATCGGCTTCCACGCGCAACGCGCCGGTGGGGCTCGCGCCGAAGTCGCTGGCGGTCACGCGGAAGCGGTCGCCGACGCTGGTGGTGGTGAGCGAGAAGTTGCGGATCAGGAAGCCGGAGTGCTCGTTGATCTGCGTCCGGTACATGCCGCTGCTGCCCTTGAGATCGAGCCAGCGATAGCCGGCCTCGAGGTCGAACGGTACGGCGGTCTGCGCCTGGGCCGTTGCCGCCGCGGTAAAGAGGAGGAGCGCGAAGAGTCTCTTGATGGTCATCGGCGTCTCCTTCACTTCATCAGCTGCGGATCACGGTCGGAACCGTGCACGGCCACATGGCACGTAGTGCAGTTCTGGTAGCGGGCGAGCGAGAGGTTGTGGAACGACGGCGGCTGCGAGCCGAGCGTCCTGCCGCCGCCGATGGGCGAGTGGCACTCGAGGCAGAGCTGCGCGACGTTGGAGCGGATCAGCCGGTTCCGGTTCGACGAGCCGTGCGCTTCGTGGCAGGTCAGGCAGTCGCCGATGGCGAACGAACCGTGCTGGAAGACGAACGGTCCGCGCTTCTGGGTGTGGCAGTTGACGCACGGCAGCTCGCCCGACACGGTCTTGCGGAGCATGTCCCGTCCGGGGCGGCCGTGCGGCTCGTGGCAGGAGCTGCACTCCATGCCGCCGCTGCCGAGGCGATGGGCGTACGGCTTGTTGCGGAACGACGCCACCTGGGTCGAGTGGCAGGTCGCGCAGAGAGCGAGCTGCGGTTTCGCCAGGAGGTGCGTCGCCTTCGAGGTGTGAATGGAGTGGCAGGTGAGGCAGTTGACCGTCGTCGAGTTCGCGTGCGCTCCGCCGTGGCGGGACACGCGGTCGTTGGCGATGTCGTGGCAGGTGAGGCAGGTCTTGTCCGAGCCCGCCAGCCCGGCCGGCTTGAAGATCAGCGACTTGTCGCCGCCGCCTTCGATGTGGGCCTTTCCGTCACCGTGACACGATTCACAGACCGCGTTGGGGATGTGTGGGACAGGCGCCCCCGCCTGTCCGGCGTCCGGTGTGACAGGCGAGGGCGCCTGTCCTACACCGTGTCCGTGAGGGTTGGTGGCGAAGGGCTTGAACTGCTCGTCATGGCAATCGCCGCACGATGGGACCGGTGCCGGCTCTTCGCCGGACACCGGTACACCGAGAGCGATCAGGAGGAGCAGGATTCCTCCGATGAAAGTCACTCGCATCGACGTCTCCCTTACTGGGCGTGCACCTTATCAACTGCCCAGTCCTTACCCGTGCCGTGGCACGTGGCGCACGCTTCGGCCGGCGTGGTGGCGCCGGGGAAGGTCGTCGTGTTGAGGAATGCGTGGGCCGCGGCGTCACGATTGTCGTGGCATCCGAGGCAGGCGGCGGTGGCCGGACCCTGCGGCGTGTAGTAGTCGCGGAGCGTGGTCACCGAGTCGATGCCGGTGGCGAGCGGCAGCGTGTAACCGGTCGTGGTGTGGCACTTCACGCAGCGGTCGATCGTTCCCGGGTATTCGACTTCGTTGTAGTTGTGGCGGGACTTGCCGTTGCCGAAGACCGTGAAGTCCTGGGTCAGCTCGGCGCCTCTGTGGATGCGGTGGATCAAGCGCTGGAAGGAGATCGACTCCGGCAGGCCGTCGGCGGCGACGCGCTGCGCGCTGTCGTTGTTGGTCGGGTTGTGGCAGATCACGCACTCCTGCGTGTTCATGCGCTGGCCGCCGTGCAGTCCGAGCTGGTTGTGGCAGCTGTTGCACTGCGAGAGGACGACCGAGGTGCGGCGCGGGGTGACCGTCGTGCCGGTGACGGCGACGTAGGTGATGTTGTTGAACGCCGCTTCGCGCTGCGTCAGGTCGGCCTTGCCGTTGTTCTGCTTCAGCGTGACGTTGCGCGTGATGTCGGCGGTGAAGGCCCACGATCCGGTCTGATCGGCCGGGATGATCTTGGTGAAGGTGTAGCTCGTGTAGCCGGTGGCGGCGTCGAACTTGCCGGGGGTCGCGACGGTGGAGATGCCGCTCTCGCGGTAGAAGGTGGTGTAGCTGGTGGTCGGGCCGGCCATGATCGGGGCGAAGGTGTTGAGCTTCGTTCCGTCGACCGCGGTTCCGTCGCCGTTCTTGATGGCGAAGGTGACGGTCGGCTTCTTGCCGGGCGCCGCGTCGGTCACTTTGACGACGCTGGCGGTGAGGCCCTTGAGCTGCTTCGAGGCGACCGGGAGAACGTGCGCGCCCTTGATCGAGGCGTCGAATTCCTTGCCGCTGTCGGGAACGTGGCAGCTGGCGCAGGCGCTGTCGTCGGCCTGGATGCCGCCGACGTGGTTCTGGCCGGTGGCGAAGTTGATGTCGTCATGGCAGGAGCCGCACGCGGTGCGCGACGGCTTGGTGTACCAGACGTCGTTCTGCGCCGGCTTCTGCGCGGCGTTGCTGCCTTCGTGACAGAAGACGCAGTTGCGGACGTCCTGTCCCGGCGGGAGCTCGACCTTCGAGTAGTCGTGCAGCGAGCTGGCGTTGCCGATGATCTGGTACGGCGTGCCGGCCTTGACGCTCGGCAGGTCGGCGCCCATGTGGATCTTGTGGACCATGACCTTGAGGTCGACGGTGTTGCCGGTGTCGGGATCGACGGTCTGCGGCTGGTGGCAGAGGGCGCAGAGCTTCACGTCCTGGCGCGAGCCGCCGTGCATGGCCAGCTTCGGATCGTGGCAGTTCTGGCAGCTGGTGTTCTGGTTGATCTTGTCCCACGCCTCGGTGACCTTGTTGCCGTCGGGGCGGAAGTCGTACTCCACGTTCGCGAAGTAGTTCTTGCCGATGGTGTCGGTCATGTTGCGGGTGGAGTAGATGCCGATGGTGGTGGTCTTCGTGGCGTCGTAGCCGGCGGGGAGGAGGGTCTTGAAGACGTACTTCACGTGGCCGGTCTCGAGATCGGTGACCGTGCCGCCGGAGTCGGTGCCGGCCTGGATGGCGGTCACGCCCGGATGCGGGCTGGTGGCGGCCGAGGTCTGGGAGCGCGTGGTGTAGGAGGTGTACTGGCGGGTGGCGGGGTCGTACCACGCCAGGATGTAGCTGAGCGAGACGGCGCCCGGCGTCGTCTTGCCGAGGCGGTCGATCGGCTGATCGAAGGCGTCGGTCAGCGAGAGGTCGACCGTCACTTTGCGGTCGCTGCTCACCGTGACCGAGTTGACCTTGATCTGGAGGCCCGGACGGATGTACGCCAGGACGTCGTCACTGAGGTACGCCTCCTTCTGCGTGGGGGCGAAGAAACTGGCCGTGGGGGACGTCGGGTTCGACGGTGCTCCGACGGCGCGGCCGCGCGTCGCGGCGATCGCAGGCAGTGCAAGTACGGCCATCAGCACGATGAAAAACAGGCCGCGGTGGATTCGTGTCATGGGATGTCTCCTTCGATTCATACTTCCAGACCTCGTCGCTACACAGTCTGGTCCCCCGGGTTGCGACTGAATGTGTCATTGACGGGGGTGATGGGTGACTGATGAACATCACTGGTGTGACGGCGGACACATCGCGCCACTGTGAGCATCGCTAAGCCGTATGACGCGAATGAGATGACCAGCATCGCCGCGCTCTCCAGACGAATATCCTCGACCAGCAATTTGAGACCTCCGAAGACGAGAACAATGCGCGCAACGGTGAGTTGTGACCCGAGCGCCAGCGCCGCGGCCACTGCCGCAAGGATGCAGGTGCGGATGAGAGGCCCTTTGTCCTCTCCGGCGATCAGGAAAAGCAAGAGGATGGAAATCGTGAGGAGGACTACCTGTGACTGGCCTGCGCGAATCATGCCGATGAAGGCGCAGAAGGCGACGATCAGCGCCGCAAAGCGGAGATCGAACGTCAGCAGAGCGGCCAGCGTGCTGAGGTAGAGCGCGAGCCAGGGCCAGTTCCGGATGAACGCTGCGACTGCGGCCGCGCCATAGAGAGCGGCGAGGGGAATCGCGTACTGATGCGAGGCGCCGGCGATGAGCGCCGCGCCGCCGACGCCGATGATCAGCAGGAGCGCGCTCTCGATGATGTCGAAGAACCCGAGGTGCTCCATGCGGAAGATGATGCCGAGCCAGACCGCGGCGAAGGCGAGGAGCGCCACGATGATCGCGCCCGGGTTTTCGATCGTGCCGCGGAGGAGCGGCAGGCCGACGGTCATCGCCGCCAGCGCGTTGGTCAGCACCGCCACGGGGAGCGGGACGAACTTCCAGCGCATCACCTTCGTGACCTGGAGCGTGACGGCGCCGACGACGCTGCCGCAGATCATCAGCGGAAGGATGGCGTCGGGCCTGACGATGGCGATGGTGACGGCGATCGATCCGATGCTGCCGATCCAGGCGATGACCTGTTCGTCGTTATGCCAGGCGACGAGGAGAAGGATCACACCGATGAGTGCGGCGCAGCTCCCTCCCGCCGCTGGCGAGACGTACTGGAAACGGACCGTCGTCTCCCAGACGAGCGGAAACGCGATGGCCGCGGCGGTGCCGGCGTAGAACGCGGCGTTGCGCCGGCGGCCGCGCTTCGCCGTGCGGTCGGAGGTGACGATCCAGATGAGGGCGTAGGCGAGACCGAGGGCCACGCCGGCGATCTGCGGGATGACGGCCGATTCGGTGAGGGCGCGGAGGAGGTAGGCGCCGCCGAAGATGAGGACGGAGATGCCGGAGAGCTCGAGAACCCCCTCGCCCCGCGTGCGGGGAGAGGGTGCCGCAGGCGGGTGAGGGGCCGTGCCACTTGCGACAGCCACGGCCCCCTCATCCGCCTGCGGCACCTTCTCCCCCGTGCGCGGGGGAGAAGGCTGCAACATCACGATGGCCCGAAGCTCCGCGAGCGCCGTCTCGAGGCGCTCCACGCGCAGCTCGAGATCGGCATCGCTCATCACAAGGTCCTGATCTTCATCACCAGCGCGGCGAGGACGAGCACGATGATGCCGAGGGCGATCAGCAATCCTTTTCGCCGGTACGACAACTCATCGAGCGACGACTGCCCCGCGACGAGCGCGGCCTCGGCGTGCTGCAATCCTTCCTTCTGCTTCGCGCCGGCCTCCGGCGCGTTGAACGTGTGCACCAGCGTCTCGAGCTCGATCTGCGAATCGATCGCGCCGTCGAGCTCCGCGCGCACCTTCCGCACCTCCACCCCGCCGCGATGCGCGGCGAGCAGGATGCGATCGGCGCGGCCGACCATGCTGGTCAGTCCGCGCGTGGCGTCGAGGTACGCACGCGCGTTGGCCAGGCCGGCGGAATCGGCTTCTTCGTGACACGTCGCGCAGCTGCGCACCGGCACGACGACCTCGTTGCCGGTTGCGACGTCTTTGTACGTGTACGTCGTCTTACCGATGCGGAACTTGTCGAAGAGCCGCATGAACTCTTTCTCCGCGCCAGCGTGGTGGAACGGCAGCTTCAGCGCCTGATCGACCATCCAGTCGAAGCGCTGGTTGCCCTTCAGATGCATTTTGTCGGCGGTCCGGAGCAGCCCCGAGCGCACCTGCGCGAAGTGCTCGGCCTTGGCCGGCATCTCCGCCACGCGCGCGGCGAGCGGCCCGACGCCTTCGTGGCAGAACGCGCACGGCGTCTCGGGAAGAGTGCCGAGGAGCGCGATCGTCGGACGGACGACGCCGTGGTTCTCGTGGCAGGTGATGCACTCGCTGAACTGCGGGATCGCGACCTTCGCCCGCACGCCCTCGGCGTGACAGGTCGCGCACGACATGCCGCTCATCATCTCGTTGTGCTTCGCCCACGCCTCGTGCTTGGGGCTCTTGCGGAACAGCTCCGCCTCACGCGCGTGGCAGCGGCCACAGACGAAGCTGATCGCCTCGACCCCCGGCGGCGTCGCGCCGTGGTTGCCGTGGCAGTCGTTGCACGTCGGCGCCGCGACGTCGCCCTTTTCCAGAACGGCCTTCGCATGCACGCTCACCTTCCAGCGCGCGTACTGATCGACCGGGATGTTGTATTTCGCCATCTTCACCGCGTCGGAGTGACAGCGGCTGCAGGTCTCGGCGACGTGCGTCTTGTAGACCGGCGAGTCCTGCGCCGTCTTGCGCCGGATGTCGTGCACGGAATGGCAGTCGACGCAGACGGCGACGTTCGTGTCGCCCTGTTTGAGCAGCTGCCCGTGCCTGCTCGTCCAGTACTCGTCGACCTGATCGACGCGCGCCGCCGGGTTGAACTGCTTCATGAACGCGGCGCTGGAGTGGCATTTGCCGCAGAAGTCGGGGATCTCCTGGCGTGCCGGTTTTCCGCGGAACGGATTCTTCGCGAACTTCGGATCCATCGCCGTCTGCATCTCGGCGGCGTCGGGGTTTCCGCCGTGGCAGTCGTGGCAGGAAAGCCCGACCTGCGCATGGACGTCCTTCGCGATCGTGATCTTGTCGTGGCAGGTGACGCATGAAGTCTTGGTGGCTGCAGACGCATGCACTGCGAGCAGCGCGATGATGATCATCGGCAGCACTTTCGGCCCGCGGGTGAACCAGCCGAGCAGGACCAGCAGCGACAAGGCGAAGGCCATCACCAGCAGCGGCACGAGCGTGCCGTAGCCCCAGCAGGTCATGCCGACGATGAAGGCGAGCACCAGCACGCCGATCGGCGTGAAGAGCTTGCTGTTCTTGCGGTCGAGGAACGGCACGGCCATCAGCAGCGCGGCGCCGAGGCCGAAGAGGACGATCGGGATGGCCTCGTATTCGATGCCGAAGATCGAGCCGCCCGGCACGAGCTTCAGCGTCTGGAACATGAAGACGAAGTACCACTCGGGGCGGATGTTTTCGTAGGCGGGGGCGAAGAGATCGGCCTTGTCGCCGAGCTCCCACGGAAAGAGCGCCGCGATGGCGGCGACGAATCCGAGGGCGATGATCCAGCCGGTCAGGTCGCGCAGGGCGAAGTGGGGGAAGAACTTCATCGGCGTGCGCGACTTCGCTTCCGCTTCCGCCGCCGGCGGGACGCTCATCCCCTTGACCTGCACCATCGCCAGGTGCAATCCGAGGAGCACGGTGGTGATGGCGGGGAGGATGGCGACGTGCCAGCCGTAGAAGCGGGAGAGCGTCGCGCCGCTGACGCGATCGCCGCCGCGCAGGAAGCGCACCATCCACGGTCCGACGCCGGGCACGACGCCGGCGATGTCGGTGCCGACTTTCGTGGCGAAGAAGGCGAGCTGGTTCCAGGGGAGGAGATATCCGGAGAAGCCGAAGCCCATCACCAGCAGCAGCACGATGACGCCGCTGACCCAGGTCAGCTCGCGTGGCGCGCGGTAGGCCTTCATGAAGAAGACGGTGAGGAGATGGAGGAAGGCGAAGAAGACCATCAGGTTGGCCGACCAGGAGTGGACGGATCGGATCAGCCATCCGAACGGGACGGTGGTCATGATGAACTCGACCGACTCGAACGCCTCCTCGGCTGACGGCCGGTAGTAGAGCATCAGCAGGACGCCGGTGCAGACCTGCACGAGGAAGAAGAAGAGCGTCATCCCGCCGAGGTAGTAGAGGATGGTGAAGCGATGGGCGGGGACGGTCTTGTGCGAGGCCACTTCGCGCAGGGCGGAGAGGCCGAGACGATCGTCGAGCCATTCGATGACGGCGCTCATGATCAGGCCTTCGAAACGACGATCAGCCCCGGCTCGGAGCCCTTCGCCACCACATTCACTTTGTAGGGAGTGAGGGGGCGGGGCGGCGGACCGGAGACGTTGCGCCCCTGCAGGTCGTAGCAGCCGCCGTGGCAGTTGCAGTAGATGCGCGTCTGCTCCTTCTGGAATCCGACGATGCAGTCGAGGTGCGTGCAGGTGGCGGAGAAGGCGCGGAAGTCGTTGTCCGCCGCCTTGACCAGGATCACCGGCTCGGCGCCGAAGCGGACGATCTTGTAGCCGCGGTCGAGGAGCTGTGGATCGTTGACCTGTCCGGCTTCGATCTGATTGGTGGTGGCCTCGCTGATCTTCGGCGGCGTCATGTAGCGCAGCACGGGATAGATGACGGAGACGATGAGCGCCCCGAACGATGTGCCGAGGAACCAGTTGAGGATCTGACGACGATTCACGACGTCCTCACTTTTTGCCGAACGAGCGGATGACGGCGATGAGCGACTTGACCTGATCGGAAGTGAACGTCTTGCCGATGGCGGGCATCTTTCCCTTGCCGGCGGTGATGACTTTGGTCAGGTCGGCGTCGGTCAGTTTCTGCACGTCGGCGCCGCTGAGCGGCGCGACTTTCAGGCTCTTGCCGACCGAGGTGTCGCCGGCGCCGGTCGCGCCGTGGCAGCCGGCGCATTTCGATTTGAAGAGCGCCGGGCCGTCGTCGGCGAGGAGAGGGAGGGCGAAGGCGAAGAGGACGATGAGGCAGAGGGCGGTTTTTTTCATGAGAGATCTCCTTTCGAATTCATCACGCCGGCGATGTCGGCGCGCAGTACGGGAATGACGGCTGCGGAATCGGGGGCCGGGGGCTGCCACGCGGTGGCGGTGAGATAGACGGCGAGCGCGAGCTCGTCGAGTGCGCCGGCGTCGTCGCGAGGCGCACCGCGGCGGAGGATGTCGCGCACGCGGAGATACAGCGTGGCGACGAGCTCGGGCTCGAGCCGTGCGACGTGGAGCCAATGCCGCAAGTCTTCCTGCACCGCGCGGATCAGCCGGCGGGCCAGGAGGTCGTTGTCGCTTGCGGCGTCGGTCATCGCGATTCGCTATTGCGCAATCGCGGGGCCGCTGATGGCTTTGTGAAGAATCAGTGAGTTACGGGAAGAGGTCTTGCAGAATTGCAAGACCCTGCGATGAGGAATCGTGCAAGAGTGCCTCTGATGCGCCGCTGGTTGTTGATCGCGTTGCTCTTCGCCGGCTGCTCCACGACGCGACACTTCGTCTGCGACACGACGCCGCATCCGCCCCGCAATTTCGGCGCGGTGTCGGCGAGCGTCTATCGCGGCGGCCAGCCGCTCACCTGCGGCGAGATCGCGTTCCTCCAATCGGCCGGGGTGAAGAGCATTCTCAAGTTGAACGACCGCAACTCGCCGGTCGACATCGGCGAGATCGATGCGGCGGCGCGGATGGGCGTGCGGATCGAGTCCTTCGCATTCGACGCCCGCACGATCGGCTCGAGCGGCACGTGCCCCGAGGTGCGGCGCGCGCTCGCGTTTCTCGAGGATCCGGAGAACCAGCCGGTGTTCGTCCACTGCACGGCGGGGAAGGACCGCACCGGCTACATCGTCGGGTTGTACGAACGGTTCGTCCTCGGCCGCTCGATCGACGAGGTGATGGAGGAGCTGCACCGCTACGGACATCGCGCCGCGCGATCGGCGGCGTTCTCGCAGATCGACCGGGAGCTGCAGCGCGAACGGCCGGAGTGCCGGCCATGAGCTCTGTGTCCCGCGTCAGATTGTCACTCGGGAGGTAGGGACTGCCACCTCTGCCGCCTCTCCTGTGTAGAGAGGTGAGCGGAACATGATTCACCACACACGACGGACGTTCGTGAAGGCGATGGCGGCGTCGGCGACGGTGATTGCCGTCGTGAAATGGCCGCCGCCGCTTGCGGCGCAGATGGTCGATCCGGTGCAGCCGCCGCCGTCGCCGGGGTGGGGACCGGTGCCGGGCCAGGCGCGCTATCGGATCGATGGTTTCGCCAAGGTCACGGGGCAGAAGATCTACGCGCGTGACTTCCGTCCGGGCGACATTCCGGGCTGGCCGCGCACCGCGGCGTACGTCTACGTCCTGCGCGCGATACACGCCGACCGTCCGTTCATGGGACTGGCGCTGGACAGACTTCCTTCGAAGCTGCGCCCGGTGACAACGATTCTGCAGAAGGACCTCGACGACCAGAACATCGCGACGCCGTGGTTCGACTCCGTCAACACGTTCGCGCCTCCGCCGATCCCGCCGCTCATGGTCGAGCTTCAGAGCGTGCCGGTTTACCTCGGGCAACCGGTGGCGATGCTGGTCTTCGACGACGAGGTCGCCTGGCGAGAAGCGTCGCGCCTGATGCAGTTCGATGACGCCTTCATCCAATACGGCGCTTCCGTCCCTCCTGCGGCCCCCGCTCTTCTCGGTGAACCGTCGACGTATTACTTCATCCGCTATTCGCAGGACGGCCACGAGGTTTTCTCCCAGGTTCTGGCGCAGGCCTATGTCGATCCGACCGGCACCGCGGCATGCGATCAGGAGGCGAAGAAGTATCAGCAGCTCATCGACGGTCTGCTGAACGACGCACCGGCGCACGGCTGGCGCAAGTTCGAGAGCACGACGACGACGCAGACGATCGATCCGATGTTCATGGAGCCGCAGACCGGCATGGCCTTCATGCGGATGGAAGAAGGCAAACGGGTCCTCGACATCGTGGTCGGCACGCAGTCGCCCGACGGCGACGCGCAGACGCTCTGCTCGAGCGTGCTGATGGGCGCGCAAAATCATCCGGACCTCATCCGGATGTACTCCTGTTATCCGGGCGGCGGCTTCGGCGGCCGCGACACCTCGCTCTTCACCTACTTCCTCGCCATCGCCGCCGCGTTCGTGCAGGGGCGGGCAATCCGCATCGAGTGGGATCGCTTCGGACAGTTCCAGGGAGGCCTCAAGCGCAACGGCTCGTCGATCAGGCAGGCGTTCGCCGTCGATGGCGAAGGAAAACTTCGGGCCATGCAGAGCAGCATCACGATCGTCGGCGGCGGCAAGATGAACTACAGCCCGTATGTCGCCGAACTGGCCGGCATCTGCGGCGCCGGCGCCTATTCCGTGCCGGCGAACGACATCGCGGCCTTCGCGAAGCAGTCCATCGGTCCGACGGCCGGCTCGATGCGCGGCTTCGGCGGACCGCAGGCGTTCTTTGCCGTCGAGCATCTGATGGACGAGATCGCGGCGGCGCAGCGCCTCGACCCGATCGAGCTGCGGCTGCGGAATGTGTTGAAGGAGGGCGATCACACCGTCACCGGCGCGCCGCTCACCGCGCCGCTGACGCTGCGCGAGATCTGCGAATGGGCTCGAGAGACTCCGCTCTGGAAAAATCGCCACGCGGAGCAAAAGCGCCGCGCCGGCGGATCGACGGCGTATGGAGTCGGCTTCGCGCTGGCGAACCAGGCGTTCGGCACCGGCAGCGATCCCGTTTACGGCAATGTCGCCATCGAGCCGGACGGACGCGTCATCGTGACGACGAACGCGGTCGACATGGGCAACGGCTCGGCCACGTCACTGGCGCTGGCGCCGTCGCGCTGGCTCGGCACGAACGCCTCGTCGATCGACATGGGGAACATCCTGTTCTCCGAGGTTCTCAACCTGACGACGTCGTCGACGGGCGAGCCGGAGTGCGGTCCCGCCAATCCCTGCGTGATCCTGCCGACCGTGAGCGAGGCGAAGTTGCAGGCGTTGAAGCGCTCGCGGAGCGGCCGGCGGCCTCGCGCGAAGGGAGCCATCGCGACACCGGGCTGTCCCGCTCCGGCCGAGACGTATCCCTGGACGACGAATTCGTGCTTCACCGAGAGTCTCTTTGCGTCATCCAGTGCGTGCATCACCGCCTTCCATCAGACGCACGTCATCGAGCAGGTGAGCGAGGTCGTCTTTCTTGCCGGCATTCTGCCCGCGGCCGCGACGCTCTGGAAGATCGACTCCTCGGCGCTCGCTGCCGCGAATGCTCGCTGGGAAGATGGAAAGCTCGTCGCGCGCGGACTACCGCCGCTGCCGCTCGCCGCGCTCGCGGCGGAGGCGCATCGCGCGGGACTGGTCACCGGCGCAACCGCGCACGCGTTCTACCAGGGCCGGTGGGTGGCGGCCGACTACACGATCGGCGGGACCACGTACGTAAATCGGCCGGTCGACGCACTGGCCGTTCGTTCCGGCGCCGGCGCGTACGAGCGCGTCATCCGCCGGAACGTCGTCCCGCCGGCGCCCGACGCGCAGTACTACGGACGGAGTCTCTACGCGCCGTCGGGAACGCTCGCCGCGGTGGAGATCGAAAAGCGCACGGGTGCGATTCGCCTGCTCGACGTGATCACCTGGGTCGACGCCGGCCGTCCCATTCAACGCCAGCTCCTCGCGGGCCAGTTCGAGGGAGCGGTGGGGATCGGCTTCGGCTACACGTTTCTCGAGCACATGCCGCAGGAAGGGGGGGGAGCGGGCGATGGAACGTGGAACCTGAACCGCTACGGTCTGGCGCTGGCCTCCGACCTTCCCCCGCTCGGGCGGATGCGACTGGTCACGCTGAACGAAGAGGCGTTGCCGAAGGGAATCGCCGAGGCGGTGCTCTGTCCTCTTGCGCCGGCGTTCGCGAATGCGGCGTCGCATGCGACGGGTCGCTTCTACCGCTCGTTGCCGATCACCGCCGCGAAACTGATGGAGGCCTTCGCATGAGCGACTTCAGGAAGATCTCGGTGACCGTGAACGGGACCGTCCGCCAGGCCGAGGTGCCGGTCGACCTGCCGCTGATCAACTTTCTGCACGACGACCTCGATCTGACCGGGACGAAGTTCTGCTGCGGCATCGGCGTCTGCCGCGCGTGTACGGTCGCCGTCCGGCGTACGCCGCGATCGGTGCCGGACGTGCTGCTCACCTGCGTCACGAAGGCGGTCGACGTCGACGGACAGTCGATCGGCACGGTCGAAGGGCTGGCGAACGACGGCACGCTCACGCCGCTGCAGCAGGCGTTCCTCGACGAATACGCATTTCAGTGCGGCTACTCCACGCCGGGATTCCTCATGGCGGGTGAAGTGCTGCTGCAACAGCTGAAAATCAGTCCCATTCCGCGATCGCAGGTGGACGCCGCGATCATGAATGCCGTCGGCGCGCACATCTGCCGCTGCACGGGCTACGTGCGTTATCACGCGGCGATCAGGAAAGTGATTCTGGCCACCCCTGGTCTGGTGATGGAGGCGTGATGATGCGAAGAATCCTCTGCCTCCTCTCACTGACGATGGCCGGCGTCGCCGGCGCGCAACCGATCATCGAATACGCGCGCCAATGCGCGGCCGTCACGGCCGGGATCGAGCCGTTCGATTGCCACCGGGGCGCGCTCCTTCCGATCACGGTCGACGGAAAGACGCCGGCGAAGTACACGAAAGAGATGAAGTGCGATCGGCCGGCCATGGCGCCGAACAACGATTTTCCCTGCGCGCCGTATTCGCGCGCGCTGCTCCTGCGCGACGACACCGTGCAGGTCAGCGCCTATTGCCGGCAGAAAACGCTGCGCAGCGCGGCCAGTGCCTGGTACGACGAGATCGATGTGATCGTGCACAGCCGCGTGAACGGCGCGACCTGCTGGTTCAGCGCGACGGCGAAAACGGCGAAGGGAATCGATGGGACGAAGGTCCCGCCGCCGGCATCGCCCGGCGCGGAGAGGTTCTGGGATCCGCCGGCGCAGACGGTCAAAGGCAACTGCGTGAGCTGTCACGACAGCGACCCCTGGATGTACAGCCCGTTTCTCGGGCAGACCAATCAGTATCCGGCCGATCCGTTCGGCTACTACACGAACGCCATCGGCCCGTTCCGGGCGTGGCTCGAGCCGAGCGCCATCACCGCGCGCGGCAACAACTGCAGCTCGTGCCATCGCATCGGCAACATGAAGACCTGCTCGGACGGCATCCAGCAGGCGATCGGCAATCCGAAGTTTCCGATCGCCGGCGCGGACAAGTGGGCGAAGACGTATCCGCACTCCCACTGGATGCCGCCCGGAAATTCATTGACGCTCGCCCAGTGGCGCGTCACCTACGACACCGCGATCAGGGAGCTCGAGCGATGCTGCGCGAAGCCGGCAGGGCCGGGATGCGTGGTGACGCCGATTCGGGGGAAGTAGGTCGCTCACACTCAGATCGCCAGATCGCGAATCCTCGAGCAGGAGCGTGCCGCCGCTGGCCAGCTCGAAGAGGCCGCGCTTGTCGCGCAGCGCGCCGAGTAGTCACCGTGTTCGCCGGCACGTCGGGTGGCGTCGCGGCCGTCATCGGCGAGGTTCAACGGGCAGGCTGCGACCGTAGCCGCAATGGTCGCGGGGGATGTCTCGGGCGACGGCGTAACGAGACGCCCGCGCCGCGCCGCCGTGTGGTTCGAAAATTAAGGTGATTCAGGATGCAGGATCCTCACGTTTTCGGCCGCAAGTAGCCGTAAGACTCTGCGAGCGCATGAACACGATTCAGAAGATCGAGCGCGGCATCAATGAGACCACGCAGGAGCTTCTCGTCGACTGATCCGCCCCTTCGTATTCGGTCGGCGGTATCGACGCCGAGCGTGTGCGGCAGCGCCTGAAAGACGATGTATCGCTTGTCAGTGCGGTAGCCGTGGATGCGAAGCGCGGCGAGCGAGAATGCGTGAGCCGCGTTGTGCGCGAGATCGAACCGGCTCTCGGGAGCGTTCGTCGTCTTACGCGCGTCTTCCAGGCGAACGATTGCGGCGCGGAGCATCCCCGCGATTTCCTCTCCGCTCGGCGGCTCCTGTTTCAGGAGTCCGGTGCTCGCGAGCTTTTCGAGCGCTTCAATCCGCGCCATCGTCGCTCCCGATGACGAAGAGTCGAGGCTGAGCGGTAATCCTCGCGGCGAACGAATCACGGCGTGTCCGTTTCGTCTTCCATTCCGCCCGCGTGAACACGGTTGGATTGATCGTTCGGGCCAACGTCCGCTCCGCCGCCGCCAGCGCGGAGTAAACATCCGAGTACGCGAGCTTGTCGCTCACGACGAGGAGATCGATGTCGCTTGCGGCGCCTTCGCTGGCTTTCGCCACAGACCCGAAGACGAACGCGAGATCGATTTCATCCGCGATCGATGCAAGTGCCGCGCGGAGCGGCTCGACGATTCCGACGGTCTTGACGACGAGTCCATGCAGCTCGGGAAAGACCGGAGCATCCCGGCGTGCCGCGTAGTATTTCTGATTTCCGTCGCGCGAGACGATGACGAGGCCTGCCTTCTCCAGACGCTGGAGCTGCCGATGAACTGCGCCCGTGCCGCTCCTCGCCAGCCGGATCAACTCCGCGCTCTGAAACCTCCGTTCGGGCTGGCCGAAGAGAAGCCCCAGCACGCGCTGCTGGACCGGAGTGAAGAGCGCCGATGCGACGGCACTCGTTCCGCGCTTAGGAGCTACTCTTCCCATTTCGGGAATGATCGTACCCGAAATGGGAACGGATGCAACTCCCTTCCGATCCGGATCTCAAATCGCCAGATCGCGCATCCTCCTATACAACGTCGACGCGTCGATCCCCAATCTTCGCGACGCTTCCTCGCGATTGCCGCGCGCCGCGGCAAGGACATGCCGGATGTGCTCGCGCTCGTAGGCGCGGACGGCGTTGCGCAGATCGTCGGACATATCAGCCGGGTCGATCGTGCCGGTGATCTCCGCGGGGAGGTCGTCGAGGCCGATCGATGTGCCGTTGGTCAGCAGCATGGCGCGCTCGAGGACGTTCTCCAGTTCGCGCACGTTGCCGCGCCAGGGGGCGCTCATCAGCACGCGCAACGCGGGATTGGTGATGCCGACCACGCGCCGCTTGAGGCGCTCATTCAGCCGGGCCACGAGGAAGTCGGCGAGGATCGGGATGTCGTCGCGGCGGTCGCGCAGCGGCGGGATCTGGATCTCCACCACCGCGATGCGGAAGTAGAGGTCCTCGCGGAAACGCTTCGCCGCGATCTCGTCGCGCAGCACGCGATTGGTCGCCGCCACGATGCGGACGTTCGTCTTCAGCACGCGCGTGCCGCCGACGGGGAAGACCTCCTGCTGCTCGATGGCGCGCAGCAGTTTCGGCTGCAGATCGACCGGCAATTCGCAGATCTCGTCGAGGAAGAGCGTGCCGCCGCTGGCCAGCTCGAAGAGGCCGCGCTTGTCGCGCAGCGCGCCGGTGAAGGCGCCGCGCACGTGTCCGAACAGCTCGCTCTCCACCAGGTCGTGCGGCAGCGCCGCGCAGTTGACGGCGATGAACGGCGCGCGGTCGTTGCTCCCCGCTTCGTGCAGCGCGCGGGCGACCAGCTCTTTCCCCGTGCCGCTCTCGCCGGTGATCAGCACGCTGCTGTTCGACGGACCGACCCGTCCGATCATGTCGCGCACCGCCTGGATGCCGCGGCTCGTGCCGACGATGGTCGTTCCTCCGCCGGCCAGCGACATCTGCCGGCGCAGGAACTTCAGCTCCGCCTGCAGCTGCCGGTGCTCGAGACAGCGCTCGACTTTGCAAATGAGGTCGTCGATGACCAGCGGCTTGAGGAGGTAGTCGGTGGCGCCGGCGCGGAAGGCGTCGACCGTCGTCTCGACCGTGGCATGCGCGGTGATGACGACGATCGGCGTCTCGGGACACGCCGCGGCGAGACTGCGCACCAGCTCCGCGCCGGCGATGCCGGGCATGACCATGTCGCAGAGGATCACGTCCGGCGCCTCCGCCTGCGCGCGACGCAGTCCTTCATCGCCGTCCGCCGCGACGTCGCAGGCATAGCCTTCGTGGCGCAGCAGCGAGGCGATGTCCTCGCGGAAGACGTCTTCGTCGTCGATGAGGAGAATGCGTCCGCTCACGCGACGGCCTCCATCGTCGGCAGCACGATCGTGAATTGCGCGCCGCGTCCCGGCTCGCTCTCCACCTCGATCGTCCCGCCGTTCGCGTGCACGAGGCTGCGGCAGATCGAGAGCCCGAGGCCTGTGCCGTCGTGCTTGGTGGTGAAGAACGGCTCGAACAGACGGGCGCGGACGGCCGCGTCGATGCCGGGGCCGCTGTCGCGCACGGCGATGCGCACGTGGCCTTCGGAGGCGAACGTCTTGGTGGTGATGGAGCCGCCGTCGGGCATCGCCTCGACGGCGTTGAAGAGCAGATTGAGCACGACCTGCAGCAGCTCGTCGCGGATGCCGTGCACCGGCGGCAGCGCGCGCAGCTCGTCGCGGATGTCGACCCGCGCGGCGCGGCGATCGAAGCGGACGAGCGCGATCGCCTCGCGCACCACCGCCTCCGCGTCGACTACGCCGCGGCTGTCGAAGCGATTGCGCGCCAGGTGCGAGACCCCGCGGAGAATGCGGCCGATGCGGTCGATCTGCTTCTCCAGCACGTCGAGGCTCTCGGCGATGGCGGCGGGGTCGGGATGGCGTTTCATCAGCTGCACCCGCGCGTGAAGCGAGGAGAGCGGGTTTCCGATCTCGTGCGCCACGCCGGCCGCGAGCTGCCCCAGCACCGCCAGGCCGCTGGCGTGAAGCGCCTGCGAATCGAGCTCCTTGCGCGAGGTGATCTCCTCGACCACGTGCACCGCCTGCACCACCTCGCCGCCGGTGTTGCGAACCGGAAAGGTGGCGTGGCGGAAATGCCGCGGTGTGTCATCGCGCACTTCCGCCTCCTGCGGCTGGCCGCTGGCCAGCGTCTCCAGCGCGGCGCAGGCGAAGCAGACATGCCCCACGTCGTGATCGTGCGGGCAGTCCTCGCCGATCATCGCGCCGCTCCACGACATCCAGGTCACGAGGCGCTGGTTCATCCAGGCGATGCGCCCGCGCGCGTCGACGACGAGCATGCCGAAGCCGGCCGCCGCGATCACTCCTTCCAGCCGGTGGCGCTCGATCGTGGCGCTCACCGCGCTGTCGCGCAGCTCCGCCTCGCTCTCCCGCAGGCGGTCCATGACCATCGTCGTGAAGTAGGAGGTGAGGAACATGACCGCGACGATCGAGGTGAGGCGGGCCAGGACGAACACCGGATTGCGGAGCAGCTCGGACGCGACGAGGATCGTGAGCGCGGTGGCGATCATCAGCGTCACGGCGAGCGCCTTCGTCTTCGGCAGGAGGATCGCGGCGATGAAGACGCCGAAGACGTAGACCAGCGACATCGGGTTGCGGAAGCCGCCCGACGCGTTGAGCAGGCCGGTGACGACGATCGTGTCGACGAGCATCTGCGTCATGATCTGGCGATCGAAGTGCTCGCTCCGCCCGACGGCGCGGGCGAAGAAGAGATTGGCGGCGGCCATGACGCCGGTCCAGACGAGCAGCGCGGGGAGCTGATCGACCGCCACGATCCGCATCACCGGCACGGTGATGACGATGAGCGCGAGGCTGAAGGCGGCGGCGATCCACCGCATCTGCACGAGCCAGCGCAATTGTTCGATCCGCCCGTCATGAACGGGATAGCGGGCGAGGTTCCAGCCGATGAAGATGGTCAGGAGGATCGCGCCGAAGATCCCGCTGAGACCGTGCAGGAGCTCGCGCGCCTCGCCGGAGAGGACGGTGGCGAGCAGCGTGCGATCGAGCAGCTCGTAGCCGCTGAAAAAGGCCACCAGCAGCGCCGCCGATAGCAGCAGGAGGATCGTCAGCGTCGGCCGCCGCGGTTCGGTTGTCACCGTGTAGCAATGTAGGGAGAGGGTGTCACGAAGGCCGATGCCGGCGGTCACGAGACGAGGTGAGCGCCGTCACATGTGCTACATACAAGGGCATGCCGCTCGCCGCCGGTTCCCACGTCGGCCGCATCCGCATCGACGCGCTCCTCGGGGCGGGCGGGATGGGGGAGGTTTACCGCGGCTGGGACGAGAAGCTCGAGCGCGCGGTGGCCGTGAAGTCGATCACCTCCGAGCGCCGCCTCAGTCCCACGTTGCGCGCCCGTTTCCTGCGCGAGGCGCGCGTCCTCTCCAGGCTCGATCATCCGAACATCTGCCGCATCTGGGACGTCCTCGAGCTCGTCGACGGCGACTGGCTGGTGCTTGAGCTGATCGATGGTCCGACGCTGCGCGAGCGGATCGAGAAAGGGCTGTCGCGGCAGGAGTCGATCGAGATCGCGCTGGAGGTGGCGCGCGTGCTCGCCGTCGCGCACGGCCGCGGCATCATCCATCGCGACCTCAAGCCGGACAACGTGATGCAGACGGCGAGCGGCGTGGTGAAGGTGCTCGACTTCGGCCTGGCGCGCGCGGTCGAAGCGGATTACGCCGATCCATCGGCAACGGACGCGGAGCCGATGGACCTGGAGAAGACGTTGATCATCGGCGGCGAAACGACGGCGCCGGACGACAGCAGGACGTCGATCGGAAGTCTCGTCGGCACGCTGCACTACATGTCGCCGGAACAGGCGCGCGGGCTGCCGCTGACGCCGGCGAGCGACGTCTACTCCCTCGGCGTGATGCTGCACGAGATGCTGCGCGGCCGCGACGCGTACGGCGAGGTGGAATCGGTCGGCGTTCTGCTGCAGCGCGTCCGCGCCGCGGAGATCGAGCCGTACGACCTTGGCGATCGCGAATTGCAGCGGCTGCTCGACCGCATGACCGCGCTGCAGCCTGCCGATCGCATCGCGGGGGGCGAGGTGGTGTCGGCGCTCGAGCGGATCGCCGCGCGGCCGCAACGCCGCCGGCGCCGCGTCATCGAGCTCTCGAGCATCGCCGCGATCCTCGCCCTCGTCGTCGCCGGCGTGTTCGCCATCCGCCAGGTCGTGCAGTCGGGAAGCGTCTTCGCCGCTCGTCACGGCTCGCGCATCGCCATCCTCCCGTTCCGCAACGCCACGAACGATCGCGGCATGCAGTGGATCGAGCTCGGATTGATGGACCACGTCTCGCGCGGCCTGGGCGGCGTGCGCGGCGTCGACATCATCGACAGCGATTCGGTGGTCAAGGCGATGAAGCAGCTCGGGATCGCCGGCGGAGTGGCGCTGTCTCCGGCGAAGCGCGCGCGCCTGCTCGACGCCGTCGGCGCCGACGCGTTGATCGCCTCGACCGTCACGCTGCACGACGGCCGCTACACGATCCGCTACACGGCGTTCGACCGCCAGCGCGGCGAGAACGAGCGCGAGGTGACTTCCGGTCTGATCACCGACGCCGCGAATCAGATGAGCGATCGCATCGCCGAGCGGATCGATCCCGCGGCGCGGCATCGCACGCCGCACGGCACGTCCGACACGTTCGCGGCGATCGCGTTCGACATCGGCCGGCAGCTGGAGTTGACGCGCGGCGGGAAGTACGCCGAGCCGTATTTCACGGTGGCCATCGATCGCGATCCGCAGTTCCTGGACGCAAAGCATCGCCTGGCCGACATCTACGCGACGGCGGGACGTCTGCCCGAGGCGATGACGCTGATGGAGGAAGTGTTGCGTGAGGCGCGCAAGCGGAATGAGCGCGACCTGCTGGTGCGGGCGCTGGTCAACCGGGCGTACTGGGACTATTCGCGCGGCGACGCGGTGAGCGACGAGCGGTACGCGCGCGAGGCGCTGGCGGTGGCGCAGCAGCTCGGCGATGCGCGGCGCATCGGCCAGGCGCAAACCGCGCTGGCCATTCCGCTGATGGCGATGAATCGCTTCGAGGAATCGGAACGGCTGCAGCTCGAATCGCTCGCCGCCGCGCGCCGTCTGCACAGCCGCATCGACGAAGCGCCGCGGCTCAACAACCTCGGATTGCTCGCGGTGCGGCGCAACGATCGCGTGACGGCGAAGAAGCGGCTGGAAGAGGCGATGCGCCTCGGCGAGGAGCTGGGGTATCGCGACATGCTGGTCACCGTCTACGAGAACCTGGCCACGATCTACGGCGACAACGGCGACTTCGCGCACGCCGAGGAGCTGACGAAGAAGCAGCTGTCGATGGCGCGCGAGCTGGGCGATAAACGGTCGGAGCTGGAGGCGATCGCCATTCAGGCGATCTGGGCGTACGCGCGGGAGGACGAGACGGAGGCGATCGCCCTGACCGAGGAGGCGCGGCGGCGCGCGGCGGCGTTCGGCGCGCCGCATCTCGAGGCGCTGTTTCTCACGAATCTCGCGCAGGCCCGCACGCGCCGCGGCGATCTCGCCGCCGCTCAGCGCGACGCCGACGCCGCCCTGGCCATCGTCAATACAGGCAGGATGCGCCTTCCCGAGTTCGAGCCCGACATCCTCATCGGCGCGTCTTATCCCGCCATTCGCGCCGGCCGCCTGGACGAAGCGCAGCGGTTGATCGACAAGGCGGACGGCATCCGCAAGACGATGCGCGGCGCCGTGTTCCGCGCCCGGCTTCTGTACGCCCGCGGCAGATACGCCGAGGCCTCCGCCACGATCGAGAAGGCGAAGGCGATGGAAGACACCTGGGTGCCGCAGTACGAGGCGATGCGGCGGGCGTTCGCGGAGAGCGCGCGGACGGGGAAGCCGTCGACGGTGGAATTCGAGCGCAACTAGGCAGCGGTTATACTCGGAGTATGAAGACCGCGGTTTCAATTCCGGATGAGATTTTCGAGAAGGTTGAGCGGCTCGCACGCCGCGCGAAGCGTTCCCGCAGCGAGGTATTCAGCGCGGCGTTGAAGGAATACATTGCCCGTCACGCCCCTGATGAAATTACAGAGGCAATCAACCGAGTCTGCGACAAGGCTGAGAATCAGACAGATGAATTTGTCGCGGCCGCCGCTCGCCGTGTTCTGGAGAAGACGGAGTGGTGATCGCCCAGGGCGAGGTCTGGTGGGCAGATCTTTCCGAGCCGACTGGATCAGGGCCGGGATTTCGTCGCCCTGTTGTCGTTATACAGAGTGACGCTTTCAACCGGAGTCGTATTGCGACGGTCGTTTGCATACCGCTCACATCGAACACCGTCTGGGCCGATGCGCCTGGAAATACTCTCTTGCCCGCGGCCATCACGAATTTGCCAAAAGACTCGGTGGCCAACGGATCCCAGGTAATCACGATCGACAAGACCCTTCTCATCGAGCGGGTCGGGAAACTTTCGCGGGAGAGGGTGGAACTCGTGCTCTCGGGCCTTGACGCGGTGCTCGGTCGGTAAATCCAGCTCCCGATGTTACGAGGCGGCCCGGCCGCGCCACCAATGAGCCGGGATCGTGTCCTTCCTGATCGGGAGGAGAGTCTCGCGATGGCCTGGCGGTTTCGGAAGTCTTTTCGCATCGTGCCCGGGGTTCGTTTAAACGTATCGAGTCGAGGTGTCTCAGCGACGATCGGCGGCGGCGCGCTGAGCCTGAACGTCGGCGCAAACGGAGCTGCCGTAAACGCAAACCTTCCAGGGACCGGCCTCTCCTTCCGGCATCGCCTTGCCGCGGGCGGCGGTGCAAACCTGGCGTTGGATGGCCCGCCACCGTCACAGCCGGACCGGGTCGAGATCCAGAGCGCCAGCACCTATGAGCTCTCCAGCGACGCGCTCGCAGAATTGCAGAAAATACTCACCGACGCCGCACGAGAGCAGCAGGAACTGGCCGCCGCCATGGCGAGTGCGGAACCGAACGCCATTACGAAAAACGAGCGGCTCGATCGTTGGAGCAACGGGCTGATCTTTCGTCACGTGTTCAAAAAGAGATTTCTCGCCATCACCTCCGAAGCGGAAGAGGCGTCGGCGCTACTCGCTGAACTTCGTGAACAAAGTCGTCTCGCTCTCGTCGCTACGCACATCGATGTGTCGGACGTTCTTCGTCGTCCATTCGGCCGCTTGTGCGATGCCTTCTCACGGCTCGCCGAATGCTCAAAAATATGGGACACGTTGGCAATTCAGAAAACGGATCGCTTCCGTGAGCGCACAACGGCGGCGCATGCGATCGAGCGGAAGTCAGTCCGGTTTGCGCTGGGCGCGAGCGACCTGCTGATCTGCGAATGGAAAGTACCGAAGTTGGCCAACGCGAACGGTGGTGACCTGTACCTCTATCCAGGCTTCGTCCTCTATCGAGTGTCGCGGCAATCGTTCGCCGTCATCGATGCACGGGAGGTCTCGCTGAGATTTTCAGCGACGCGTTTCATCGAGGAAGAAGGGGTCCCGCCCGACTCGGAGACCGTGGGCCAGGCCTGGAAGAAGGCGAACAAGGACGGAACACCGGATCGTCGCTTCGCCGCCAACTATCGTATTCCGATCGTGAAGTACGGCGAGATCGCGTTCACGACGGCGAGCGGCCTCAACGAGGTATACCTGATCAGCAACTATGCGGCGGCCGAGGGATTTGCGGGAGCCTGGGATTCATATCAGGCCACGTTCGAAACGCAAACGCAGTCCTAAGTTCGCGGCACGCCGATATCCGCCGCCTTCGCGTTCGGGATCTTGCGCAACTCGTCCGGCGCGAGTTTGATCTTGCTCGAACGATTGCCGCCGCCGAGGATCGCGTAATCGAGCGACATCACGCGCTCGTCGATGTAGACCGGCCAGTCGGCGGGTAACGCCAGCAGTGTGACGCCGCCGATCATCTGGTCCGTCAGCTCCGACGTCTCTTCCGACGAGGCGAACGACAGCCGCTTGATCCCCACCAGCTTGCTGATCTTGTGATTCACGTCGAGCTTCGTCGTGGCGTTCACCAGGCAGGCGAAGTACTGCTTCGGCGTCGTCTTCGCCACCACCACGATCGTGTTGCAGGCGTTCTCCGGCGGGATGCCGTAGTGCGCGCAGAACTCCGCCGTGTCGGCGAGCAGCGGATCGCACGGCAGGACTTCGTAGACCATCCCGTTGGCGTCGAGTGCGGTTTTGACTTTATGGTCGAGCATCAGTTGTTCACCCTCGTCATATCCGGATAGCGATCGCCGACCGCCACCCCTTTCGGCGCCGCGTCGTCGATGCGCGCGAGCTCTTCGCGCGTCAGCGTCACGTTCACCGCGGCGACGTTCTCCTCGAGATGCGGGATGCGGCGGCTGCCCGGAATCGGCACGATGTCGTCGCCGCGCGAGAGCACCCAGGCGATCGCCAGCTGCGCCGGCGTGACGCCTTTCTCGCGCGCCAGCTGCCCGATCCGTTCGACCAGATCGAGGTTCTTCCGGAAGTTCTCCCCTTTGAAGCGCGGCGACTGGCGGCGGTAATCGTCGGGCTCGAGGTCTTCGACCGACTTGATGCGGCCGGAGAGGAATCCGCGCCCGATCGGACTGTAGGCGACGAAGCCGATGCCGAGCTCGCGCACGGTGGGGAGGATCTCGTCCTCCGGCTCGCGGCTCCAGATCGAGTACTCGGTCTGCAGCGCGGTGATGGGATGCACGGCATGCGCGCGCCTGATGGTCGCCGGCGCGGCCTCGGACAATCCGATGCAGCGCACCTTGCCGGCGCGCACCAGGTCGCCCATCGCGCCGGCGGTCTCTTCGATCGGCGTGGTCACGTCGACGCGATGCTGGTAGTAGAGATCGATGTGATCGACGCCGAGGCGCAGGAGCGAGGCGTCGCAGGCGGCGCGCACGTAGTCAGGGCGTCCGTTGACGCCGACCCAGGAGCCGTCGGGATTGCGCTGATTGCCGAACTTCGTCGCCAGCACGACCGAGTCGCGGCGCCCGCGAATGGCGCGTCCGACGAGCTGCTCGTTCGTGAACGGGCCGTACATGTCGGCGGTGTCGAGGAAGTTCACGCCGAGGTCGAGCGCGCGATGGATCGTGTCGATCGACTGCGCGTCATCGTGCGCGCCGTAGAACTCCGACATCCCCATGCAGCCGAGGCCGATCGCGGAGACGGATAAGGGGCCGAGTTTGCGATGGTGCATTGATCCTCCGGAGCCGCATTCTCTCTCCATCGGCAGGTTGAGGGTAGGTTGCCGGCCGCCGGCTAACCGTTCGGGCGCCGCAGCGTCGAACGTGCATGCCGAACCGAGCTGCGCTCCTCCTTGTCGTCGCGATCGTGTCGCTCTCCGTCTTCGCGGACTCGAAGCCGGTGCCGCTGCCGGCGATGACGGCGGAGAAATGGCGCGCCGACCTCGACTTTTTCGCGCGCGAACTGCCGAAGCGGCATAAGAACGCCTTCCATGCGATCACGCGCGAGCAGTTCGCCGCCGAGGTGGCAAAGCTGGCCGCGAATGCGGGGAAGGCGCATGACGACGAGATGATCGTCGGGCTGATGCGTATCGCCGCGATGGTCGGCGACGGTCACACGTACGTTCATCTTCCATCGAGCACGCGCCAGTTTCCGATCACGATTGCGTACATCGAAGGCGCACAGCGTGTCGTGCGCGCCGCCGGAGCGGCCGCCGATCTGGTCGGCGGAAAATTAACCCGCATTGACGAGATGCCGATCGCAGACGCCGTCGCCCGCATCCGGACGATCATTCCCCGGGACGAGAGCGAGGTACTGACCGTCGGATTTACGCCGCAGGGGCTCTCGATCGCGGAAGTCCTGCACGGCCTCGGCGTCGTCAGCTCCGCAGACTCGGCGCGCTTCACGGTGGTGATGGACGACGGCAGCGAGCGGTCCGCCGAAGTGTCGCCGATTTCGATGCAGGCCAAGCCCGACTGGCGCACTGCGACCCCCGCGCCGCCGCTGTATCGCCAGCGCCTCGGCGAATCGTTCTGGTACGCCTGGCTGCCTGACAGCGGCACCGTTTATGTGAGTTTTCGCAAGTACGACGACCTGAGAAACAAGTCCCAGGAGCTCTGGTCGTTCGTCGACAGCCATCCGACGAAGAAGATCGCCATCGATCTGCGCCAGAACGGCGGCGGTGATTTCAACGTCGGCAGAAAGTTCATGGTCGATGAGCTGGCGCGGCGTCCGAAATTGCACGCCTTTGTCATCACCAGCGCACGAACCTTTTCCGCGGCACTCAAGAACGCCATCGACTTCCGCGAGATCGCGCACGCCACGCTGGTCGGCGAAACCATCGGCGAACGTCCGAACAGCTACAGCGAGAACGACGAGATGCGACTTCCGGGCTCGCAGATCCAGGTCTCGTATTCGACGATGTATTACAAATTCCTGCCTCAGGAAGGGCTCGTCACGCCGGACAAAGAGATCCTGCCGACGTGGGCGGACTGGGTGGCGGGGCGGGATCCGGTTCTCGACTGGATCGTCAGGCAGTAAACAGTCGGCGCGCCCGCAACCTCGGACTCCCCAATGCGTAATCAGCAGGGATATGGGACATCTTCATCGGACAGCCAGTCATTCGAGACGCTGCGCAAGGCTGTCGAACGGCAGGGTGGTCGCAAACGATCCGCTGTCCGTGGCCTATCGCGCGCCGGGTTCGGAAACGGCGACCAGAAGTTGTCATGCGTCGCTGCGAAGTTCCTTCAGATTTCCGTGATGCTTTCGTGAGACTCCTCACGTAGAGTCGTGGTCATGCCACGCCGCATCCTTGTGGTCGAGGACGACCTCGACATCGCGAACCTGGTCGAGATGCATCTCAAAGACCTCGGCGCCGAGGTCACGCTGGCGCATGACGGGAACGTGGCGCTCGAGCTGGCGACGAAGAGGCCGTTCGACCTGATCATCCTCGACCTGATGCTTCCCGGCATCGACGGCCTGGAGATCTGCCGCCGCCTTCGCTCGCGCACGAACTACACGCCGATCCTGATGCTCACGGCGCGCTCGGCCGACGTCGACCGCATCGTCGGACTGGAGCTCGGGGCCGATGACTACCTGACCAAGCCGTTCAACGTGCGCGAGCTGATCGCGCGGGTCAAGGCGCTGCTGCGACGCGTCGACGCCCTGACCAAGCCGGAGGGCGACGCGCCGTCGGCGCTGCTCGAATTCGGCGACCTGGTCATCGACGTCGACAAACGCAAGGTCACGTTGCGCGGGGAAGAGGTCGAGCTGACGGCGAAGGAGTTCGATCTCCTGCTGCAGTTCGCCCGCAATCCCGGCCGCGTCTACACCCGCGCCCAACTGCTCGATCTCGTCTGGGGCTACGGTCACGACGGCTACGAGCACACCGTCAACTCGCACATCAACCGGCTGCGCTCGAAGATCGAGCTCGATCAATCGAAGCCGTCGTGGATCCTGACGGTGTGGGGTGTGGGTTACAAATTCACGGAGGTGGCAGTTGGCAGTTGACCGTTGGCAGGAGAACGTCCTCCAGCCAACGGTCAACTGCCACCGGACCACTGACACCCATGCGTAAATCCCTCTACGCCAAACTCGCGCTCGCCCTCCTCGGCATCTTCCTCGTCGCCGCGGTGATGAACGTCGCGCTGACGATCTACACCTCGCGCCTGTATGACGAAGAGGCGACGCAGAAGCTCAATCGCGGACTGGCGGCGACGATCGCGCGCGAGCGGCCGGTGATCCATCACGGCACGATCGACTGGAAGGTGCTCGACAACGTCTTCGACGCGTTGATGGCCGTGAATCCATCGATCGAGATCTATCTCCTCGACGCCAACGGCAGGATCCTCGCGTTCTCCGCGCCGCCGGGAAAAGTGAAGCGGAAGAACGTTTCGCTCGCGCCGGTGCACGCGTTTCTGTCGGGACAGCGGCTGCCGATCCGCGGCGACGACCCGCGCGATCTCGACCGCCGCAAGATCTTCTCCGTCACGCGCGTCGACGACGGCTATCTCTACGTCATCCTCGGCGGCGAGCAGCATGAATCGGCGATGTCGCACATCCGCGCGAGCTGGATCCTGCAGCAGAGCGTGATCCTCGCGGTGGCCGCGCTTCTCTTCGCGCTCGTCGCGGGACTGGTGCTCTTCGGCGCGATGACGCGGCGCCTGCGCAATCTGGCCAGGGCGGTGGAATCGAACGCCGAGGTGATGAAACTGCCGGTCAATGGATCGGGGGACGAGGTCGACCGGCTGGCGCACGCGTTCGAGCGTCAGGTGCAGATGCTGAAGGAAGTCGACCTGCACCGGCGCGAGCTGATCGCCAACGTGTCGCACGATCTGCGGACGCCGCTGGCGTCGCTGCAGGGCTACATCGAAACGCTGCTGTTGAAGGAAGGGCAGCTCACGGCGGACGAGCAGCGGCGCTTCCTGGAGATCGCCAGCAAGCACAGCGAGCGTCTGGGCAAACTCGTCGACGAGCTGTTCGAGCTGGCGAAGCTCGACGCGAAGGTCACGCCGCTGCACGTCGAGCCGTTCTCGATGGCGGAGCTGGTGCAGGACGTCGTGCAGAAGTTCCAGCTGCGCGGCGAGCAGGCGGGCGTGCGGGTGGAAGCGCAGTTCGATCCGGCGCTGCCGCTGGTGATGGGCGACATCGCGCTGATGGAGCGCGTGCTGGAGAACCTGATCGAGAACGCGATCCGCTACACGCCGGCGGGCGGCAGCGTGACGGTGTCGCTGATGGCGCAGGACGGCAAGCTGCTGGTGCGGGTGAGCGACACCGGATCGGGGATCGCCGAGGAGAGCCTGCCGTTCATCTTCGACCGCTTCTGGCGCGGGGAGCAGTCGACGCCGCGCGGCGGGGCGGGCCTGGGGCTGGCCATCGCGAAGAGGATTCTCGAGCTGCACGGCGCGGTGCTGATCGCGCAGAGCAGGAAGAACGCGGGGACGACGTTCAGTTTCGCCGTGTGAGGTGCAGGGCGGCGGCGACGATCGGTTTGGCCCACTCGGGGGTGGATTCGAGAGCGGCTTGTTCGGGGCCGATCACTGCGCCTCGTTGCCAGTGCAGCAGGAGACGCGGTGGGGGAATCTCGCCTGTTTGCGGGTCGCGTTCCGCGCTGTTGTCGAAGACGCGGAGCTCGTAGAGTCGTGGCAGGAGGCGGATCAGGTTTTCCCGCGATGCGTCCCAGCGTTCACGAATCTTTTCTTCGGGGATGTCATGGCCGCCGCTCGCCACCCGCGCGCGAACGCGGGCGAGATGATGCTGAACGCTCTCGAGGCCGACGAACCAGATGCTGACATCGAACCCCGCATCAGCGGCCTTGCCGAGAAGGCGCGCGATCGTCGATCCGCCGAGAGTCGTTTCAAACGCGTGGCTGGTGCGCGCGCGGATTGCGTTCTCGAGAAGCTCCTTCCCTCTGCTCCAGGCGTGGCCGTTCGCCTCATCGAGCGTGCAGCCGAGCTCCTCGCGGACGGCGGCCGCGACTTCGTCGGGATTGAAGTAGGTCATACCTTCCCCACGAATGTATCGGCCACCGACAGAGCTCTTCCCCGCGCCGTTGATGCCGGCAAGAACGAGAATCAGCGGCTTCATTTCTTATTGCGTGCGGCCGCATTGGCGGCGTCGGCGATCTCCTGCGGACTCGCGCTGAAGATCTTCTCCATTTTCTCGCGGGCACCGGGCTCGCGAAGGACCGCCAGCTCGCGATCGAACTGCTCGTACAGACCCTTCAACGGATCCTTCGCCCGCGCCGCCGACTGCAGCTTCGCGTACCGCTCCGCTGACATCACCACCGCCTCCGGGCGGTTGTAATTCGTCACGATCACTTCCTGTTTCCGCGCTTCCTCCACGATCGCGCGCCAGTTCGCCTTAACCTCCGACGCCTGCCGCGTGCTGTGCGCGCCGGCGATCGCTTCGAGCTCACTCATCGTCAGGCTGCTCATCGTTATCTCCTCGGTACTCAATATATTGCAACAGTAGTTCCCAACTTGTCCATCTTGGACAACTCTAAGTGTCTTGAAACGTTTTCCAAGCGTCACATTGGCCTGTGATGTACCATCCTTCCATCCACCAAAAAACGCAACGACCCACCCTGTCCGCGTGACAGAAAAGTGAGAAGTTGATGAGTCCGACGTGATGTTCAACGCGTAGTTTTTGTCTGAAAGGAGGGAGCAATCCCAATGAATACGAAAGATCTCGCCCGTTATCTAGTCCTCGGAGGTGTCGTCGCCGGTCTCTCCGCCGGAACCCAGCTGCGCGCCCAGTCCATTTCGCTGAGCGACCTCAGCACCCACGCGAAGCAGATGGCCACGGACAACGCCACCGCCGACAAGCATGCCTGTAAAGGCCAGAACGCTTGTAAAGGCCACGGCAACTGCAAAGGCGGCGACAAGGGTTGCGCCGGCAAGAACAGCTGCAAGGGCAAGGGCGGCTGCGCCTCGGCCGAGTACAAGCACGACTGCGCCGGCAAGAACGCCTGCAAGGGCCAGGGCCCGGACGGCAAGAACGACTGCAAAGGCAAGGGCGCCTGCGCCGTTCCGCCCGCTCCGCCGGCCGCTCCGGCCGCTCCGTCGCACGCGTAAGTCATCGGAGTTCCTGTTGCCGGTTGCCGGTTCTCATTTCAGAGAAACCGGCAACTGGCAACCGGCATCCAACCTCGAGACGTCACATGACTGACTTCCCCAACCTCGGCATCGGTCTCGGACTTCGCACCGTCCACTTCTCCCACATCCTGGGGCAGGAGCCGAAGATCGACTGGTTCGAGGCCCTCTCCGAAAACCACATGGACAGCGGCGGCCGTCCCGCCTTCGTGCTCGACAAGATCGCGGAGCGCTATCCCGTCGTCCTGCACGGCGTCTCGATGTCGATCGGCGGAACCGATCCGCTTGATTTCGACTACCTGGCCAAACTGAAGAAGCTCGCCCGCCGCGTCAACGCGCGCTGGGTTTCCGATCATCTCTGCTGGACCGGCGTCCTCGGCAGGAACACGCACGACCTCCTGCCGGTGCCGACCAGCGAGCGCGCCCTCGCGCACGTCGCGGAGCGCGTCCGCATCGTCAGCGACTATCTCGAGCAGCCGCTCGTCCTCGAGAACCCGTCGACCTACGTCGCCTTCAAGGAGTCGACGATGACGGAGTGGGACTTCCTGGCGCAGCTCACACAAATGACCGACTGCAATCTGCTGCTCGACGTGAACAACGTCTATGTCAGCGCGTTCAACCACGGCTACGATCCGAAGACGTACATCGACGCCATCCCCGTCGGCCGCGTCGTCCAGATCCACCTCGCCGGCCACACGAAGTACGACACCTACATCATCGACACCCACACCGGCCACGTCATCGACGAGGTCTGGTCGCTGTACGACTACACCATCCGCCGCTTCGGCGAGATCTCGACGATGGTGGAGTGGGACCAGGACATCCCTGACTTCGACACCGTCCATGCCGAGGCGTTGAAGGCTTCAGAAGTGCTGGAGGCCGCCTGTGCGTGAGCTCCAGGAATGGATGTACGACTCGATCGTCTCGCCGCACTGGCCCGACGACACGTCGCGCCTCGTCGATCCGTCGCGCCTGGAGATCTATCGCGGCATGTATCCGATGCGGATGCACGAAGCGATGGCGGCCGACTATCCGGCGCTGGCGAAGTTCCTCGGCGAGGAGAAGTTCAACGAGCTCGTCGATCGCTACACCGAATCACACCCGTCGCGGAGCTACACGCTGAACCGGCTCGGCGACTCGTTCCCTGAGTTCCTGAGCGAAGACCCGTTCCTGCGCGATCTCGCGCGGCTGGAGCTGGCGATGACCGAGGTCTTCGACGAAGAGGAATCGGCCGAGCTCGACCCCGCCCTCTTCGGATCGGTCCTACCCGAGTCGCGCCTCACGACCATCGCCGCGTTCCGCCTGCTGGCGTTCGACTATCCGGTGAATCCGTTCTTCCAGGCCTTCCGCGACGGCGAAGAGCTCGTCGAGCCGGCGCGGCGGAAGACCTGGGTCGCGTTTCATCGCCGCGACTTCGGCGTCTTTCGCCTGGAGCTGGAGGAGCGGGCCTACGACTTTCTCTCCGCGCTGTGCGATGGGGCCACGATCGTCGAGGCCATCGACGGCACGGGGGCGACGCAGGACGAGTTGTTCGGATGGTTCCGCGACTGGAGTGCGGCGGGGATCTTCGGAGGAATCGAGTGAATCGGCTGCTCAGCATCTACGACTTCATCACCACGAAAATTCTCGATCGCCTGCGCGATCCGTTTCTCCTCGTCATTCGCCTGGTCATCGGCTATCAGTTCTTCATCACCGGCCAGGGTAAATTCGAGAAGATCGACAACGTAGTCAACTTCTTTACCACTCTCGGATTGCCGATGCCGGAGTTCACGGCGCGCTTCGTCTCGGGCGTGGAGATGATCGGCGGCATCCTGCTGTTCCTCGGTCTCTTCTCGCGCCTGACGGCGCTGGTGTTGTCGGGGAACATGTTCGTGGCCTACCTGACGGCGAGCCCCGAGGCGTTGAAGAGCTTCGACGCGTTCGTCGCCGACGCGGCGTTCCCGTTCCTGTTCATCTCCGTGATCGTGCTGCTGTTCGGGCCGGGCGTCTTCTCCGTCGACTGGCTGCTGCGCCGCAAGTTTTTCAAGCTCCCGCGGCTCGCCGTCGCGTCGCTGATGCTGCTGGCGTTGCCGATGAGCGCCGCGGCCCCGCCGCGCGCCGTCGCCACGTTCGCGGCGGGATGCTTCTGGTGCTCCGAGGCGGCGTTCGACTCCGTGCCCGGCGTCGTGAACGTGGTGTCCGGCTACACCGGCGGCACGAAGCAGAATCCGTCGTACGAGGAAGTGGGGGACGGCGGCACCGGACATCGCGAGTCGGTGCAGGTGACGTACGACCCGACGAAAGTCTCGTACGCGAGGCTGGTCGACATCTTCTGGCTCAACGTCGATCCGTTCGATCCGTACGGCCAGTTCTGCGACAAGGGCGAGCAGTACAAGGGCGCGATCTACTATCACGACGAGGCGCAGCGCCGCGCCGCGATCGCCTCGCGCGACGCCGTGCAGCGGCGCTTCCCGAAGCAGCGCGTCGTCACCGACATCCTCCCCGCAAGCCGCTTCTGGCCCGCCGAGGATTACCACCAGGACTACCACACGAAAAATCCGATCCGGTACAAGTACTACCGGCACGGGTGCGGTCGCGACGCGCGGCTGGCCGAGATCTGGGGAACGTCGAAGCGATGAACTGGATCGATCTCGGCGCCACCGACGATCTCGCGGCAAAGCCGCTCCAATCCATCACCATCAATCGCACCAGGCTCGCCGTCTCCTTCAAGGACGGCCGGTTCGGCGTGATCTCCGGCGCGTGCAATCACGTCGGAGGTCCGCTCGGCGACGGGCGCGTCGACGGCGATTACATCGTCTGCCCGTGGCACAACTGGAAGTTCCATTGCCGCACGGGTGAGGGCGAGCCGGGCTACGAAGCGGACTGCGTCCCGCGCTACGAGCACAGGATCGAGAACGGCCGGCTGCTGGTCGATCTCGACAGCGCGACGAAGCGGAACAAGGTCAAGCATCCGCCGCACGATCTCGCGCGGCCGGTGGTGCGCGAGCCGGGGCCCATGCGCGTGGTCGGCATCTCGACCACGGTGATGGATGAATCGAATCCGCGTTACTCGACCTCGGACGCGCTGCTCCATACCGCCATCGAGCACGCCCAACTCCTCGGCGCGAACGCGAAAGTGATCCGCCTCAACGCCCTGAAGTTCCGCTCGTGCGAGGGCTACTACTCGAAGTCGGCGCAGGCGTGCACGTGGCCCTGCTCGATCACGCAGATGGATCCGAACGATCAGCTCGACGTCGTTTACGAATCGCTCATTCACTGGGCCGACGTCATCCTCGTCTCGACGCCGATCCGCTGGGGCGCGGCCAGCTCGCTCTACTACAAGATGGTGGAACGGATGAACTGCATCCAGAACCAGGTGACGATCCGCAACCGCGTGCTGATGAAGAACAAGGTGGCGTCGTTCATCATCACCGGCGGCCAGGACAACGTGCAGGCGGTGGCCGGCGCGATGCTCGGCTTCTTCGCCGAGATCGGCTGCGTCTTCCCGCAGTTCCCGTACATCGCGCATTCCCGCGGCTGGTCGGCCGAGGACATGGAGCGGAACATCGCCTACGTCCGCGGGAGCGAAGAGCTGCACGACGCGGCGCGGGCGCTGGTGGCGCGCGCGATCGACACCGCGAACTTCATCGTCACGCACTCCGAGGAGGAGGCGATGGTCGGCAGGCGCGAGCCGCTCGTTCGCGCCGGACGCAAGGCCTCGATGCCGGTGCGCAAGGTGGAAGAGGGCGAGCAGGCGGACGTCTACGTCGAAGGCGAGCCGATGATGAAAGTGCCGCACGGCGAAGATCTGGCGGAGGGCTGATGGACACGCGACTGCAATTGCACTGGGCGGCGCAGGCCGCGGCGGGCGTCGGACGCACGGTGCTGCCGAAGCAGGCCGACGACTCGCACACGAATTTTTCGTGGTGTCACGAGCGTGAAGCGCTGCTGCAGGGCGATGGCAAGTCGGGGGTGCGCGTGCGCGACCTCACCCTGCTGTTCGGTGACGAGGAGTATCCGCTCGCCGGCCGCACGCTGGACGACGCGTTCCGCTTTTTCGAAGAACGCGTCGGCACGATGCTCGCGCGTCCGGGCGAGGCGACGCCGCCTCATCATCCTGTCGCCACCGGCTGCGTGTTCGAGCCGGTGACCGCGGAGCTGGAACAGCTGGCGAAGCTTTTCGCCAGGGCCGATGTCGAGCTGCGGCGCATCCACACGCCGGTCCGCTGCTGGCCGCATCATTTCGACATGGCCACGCTGATCTCCCTCGGCGGCGAACGGACGATCGGTGTCGGCTTCGTGCCGGGCGACACGCAATTTGCCGAGCCGTACTGGTACGTGACGCCGTGGCCGTATCCGGCCGATCGCACGAACCTGCCGCCGCTGCCTTCCGGCTTCTGGAACACGGAGCCGTGGTTCGGCGCGGTGCTGCCGGCGTCGCCGGATGCGAACGTCGCGGAGTTTCTCGACGCGGCGATCGAGGGGAGCGGACGTCTCGTCCGCTCTTCGTAGCGACCGAGCGGACGAGACGTCCGCTCCCCGCGTTTATCGATTCACGTCAATGACGATCCGTCCCCGCACCCGCCCGCCCAGCACGTCCTCGCTCAGCTCCTGAATCCGCGACAGCGGCTCGGTGCGGCAGATGCTCGCCAGCTTGTCGCGCGCGGCCTCGGAGGCGAGGCGCGACCACGCTTCCTTCCGCTTCTCCTTCGACGTGTGGATCGAGCTGATGCCGAGGAGCGCGACGTTGCGCAGGATGAGCGGCCAGACCGTCGTGTGCAGTTCGTGTCCGCCGGCCATGCCGCAGCAGGCGATGGCCCCTTCGTACGCCGTCTGCGCGAAGAGCGTGGCGAGCGTGTCGCCGCCGACGGTGTCGACGCCGCCGGCCCAGCGCTCCGACTCGAGCGGCGCCGGCTTCTTCGCCAGCTCGTCGCGCGGAATGATCGAGCTCGCGCCGAGGTCGCGCAGATAGGGCTCCAGCTCGGGACGCCCGGTCGATGCCGCGACGCGATGGCCGCGGTGCGCGAGCAGCATCACCGCAATCGAGCCGACGCCGCCCGCCGCGCCGGTCACGACCAGGTCGCGCTCCGACGGGACGATGCCGTAGGCGTCGAGCGCCATCACGCAGAGCATCGCCGTGAAGCCGGCCGTGCCGATCTGCATCGACTCCTCGAACGAAAGCGTCGCCGGCAGCGGAATGAGCGCGTTCGCCTGCACGCGCTGTCGTTGCGCGAAGCCGCCCCACTCCGTTTCGCCGAGCCCCTGCGCGAGGCCGATCACGCGATCGCCCGGCTTGAATTCGCCGCTGCCCGATTCGACCACCGTGCCGGCGAGGTCGATGCCGAGGACCATCGGAAACTTGCGGATGATCTTCCCGCGCGCCGTCACGGCGAGAGCGTCTTTGTAGTTGAGCGACGAGTACGAGATGTCGACTGTGACGTCGCCCGGCGGGAGCTCGTCGAGATCCTCGAGCGCGACGCTGTAGCCTTTTTCCTGTTTGCGGGCGATGAGAGCCTTCACTTGTGCACCGTCCTCGCGAGGTAGTCCCGAATGTGTTGATGAATCGCCGGATCGCTCCACACCTTCGCCGCCGCGGCGTCGTCCGCCGGCATGCCGCGCAGCATCCGCTTCGTCAGGCGGAACGACTGGCGCGGGATGGCGGCCAGCTGCTGCGCGACCGCATGCGCGCGATCGAGCAGCGACGCCGGGTCGACGACTTCATCGATCATCCGCGCCTCGAGCGCTTCGCGCGGCAGCAGCGTTTTTCCCGTCATCACCAGCGGCGCGAGATTCGGCACCGCGAACTGCATCACCTTCAGCGCGATCTCCGGGAACGGCACGCCGACGAGCAGCTCCGAGACGCCGATGCGGCCGTTGCCGTCGGCCATCAGGCGGTAATCGCAGGCGCAGACCAGGATGCATCCGCCGGCGATGGCGTGTCCGTTCGCCGCGGCGACGACCGGCACCGGCAGCTCGAACGCCTTCTGCAGCATGTCGCGCAGCAGCGGCAGGAAGCGCTCGACGTACGGCGCTCCTTCATTGGTCAGCCGAAAGAGATCGACGCCGGCGCTGAAGATCGATCCCGTTCCGGTGAGCACGATGGCCCGCGCGTCCAGCGCCGCGTCGAGCTCGCGGATCAGCGCCTCCAGCAACTCCACGTCCATGACGCTCGCTTTTCCGTGCGCGAGCCGCAGCGTGACGATTCCTTCGCGTTCCTGCCGTTCGATCAACTTCGTCCTCCTACGATCAACACTCTGCTTCCGGGATGCGCGTCGAACGTCCGCTGCGCGTTGCGCATCCGCTCCTCGGCGCGCTTGAGCACCGCCACGAAGCGCGGATTGCCGCGCAGCGGATCGAGCCACGGATCGTGCGCGAAGATCGGGTAGCAGAAGAAGCCGTCGCGCTCCGCGCCGTCGAGTATGTTCAAGCCTTCTTCGAGTTGCCCGATGCGTACGAATCCGCGGGCGATGTAGAAGCGCCCCTCGGGATCGGGGAAATTTCGAAACTCGTCGCCCATCTCCAGTTCACGGACGTCGGCGCGCAGGAAATGTTCGAATCCCTGCAGGATGCGGAAGGCGACGCTGCCGGGCAGTGCGCCGTTTTTCGCCAGACGCCTGCGGCGATCATCGAACATCGCCACCGCATCGTCGTAACGTCCCATCGACTCGAGCACGAGCGCTTCGTCGGCGCCGAAATCGCGATCGCGATCGACCGTCGCCAGCGCGTCGTCGTAGCGTCCCATCATCCAGTAGGTGTGCGACGCGCTGGTGGAGATGTGCGGATCGAGCTGGCGCGCCTGTTCGTGCGCGGCGGCCGAGGCTTCGAGCAGGCCGCAATAACGGAGCGCCATCACCAGGCCGGAGAAGACCGCCGGGTCGTTCGTGCCGCGCTGCACGCGATCGAGGAGCCGCATCATCGCCGCCTCGGCCCGTCCGATCGCCACCTCGATCTGCGCGTACGCCAGGTGTCCGATCGGCAGCTCGGGATTGAGCTCCAGCGCGCGGCGCGCGGCCGATTCCGCGAGGTCATATTCCGTTGCCGTATTGCCGGTGTACTTGCCAAGGAGGAGGTGGATGCGCGCGATGCGGGCCCACGCCGGGGCGTAACGCGGATCTTCGTCCAGCGCGCGCTTGTACAGGTCCTGCGCGATCCGCCACCCCTCGGGCGACTCGCCCTGCTGCGCGGCGCGGAGGTAGAACTCGTGCGCGCGCGGCGTGGCCGGCACATCGCCGCGCACGAGCCGCGCCTCGCGTTCCGTCAGCGGCAGCTCGAGCGAAGAGACGATGCGCTGCGTCAGCGTGTCCTGCAGCTCGAAGATGTCGGACATCGTGGCCTGCGACGAGAGCGACCAGAGCACCGTGCCGCCCGGCACTTCGAGCAGCTGCGAGGTCATGCGGATCTGCTCGCCCGACCGCAGCAGCGTGCCGGTCAGCGCGACGTCGACGTCCGCTTCCGAGGCCAGCTTGCGCAGGTCGCTCACGTCGATGCGCGACGCGGTCATCGGCGAGCGGACGATCAGCGATCCCACTCCCGCGAGCGACGTCGTGATGGCCTCGGGGATGGCGTGCGCGAGGAAATCGATCTCCGCGTCGGGCCGCAGCATGCGCAGCGGGAGGACGATGAGCCGCGTGACGCGATGCGCGACGATCGGCGACCCGGCGTCGGAGATCATCATCACCTCGCGCAGGTCGCCGGCCATCGCTCCGGCGGTTTGATAGCGATCCTCGGGACGCTTGGACATCGCGCGGTGGACGATGCGATTGAGCGCGGCGATCGCCGCCGAGCCGGCGAGGTTCGGCGCGGCCTCGTAGCAGATCGCGTGATAGAGCTTCATCACGTTCTCGTCGGTGAACGGCGCGCTCCCGGTGAGCATCTCGTAGAGGACCGCGCCGACGGCGAAGAGATCGGTGCGGCCGTCGGCCGGCGCGCCGAGGAGCTGTTCGGGAGCCATGTAGCGCGGCGTGCCGATGATCATCCCGGAGAGCGTGAGCGGCGTCTTTTCGCCCTGGCGGAGCGTGGTGTCGTTCGGCTCGAGGATCGACGGCTGCAGCTCGCGGGCTAGTCCGAAGTCGAGGAGCTTCACGTGTGGGACAGGCGCCTCGCCTGTCCGGACAGGCGAGGGCGCCTGTCCCACACTCATGAAGACGTTCGACGGCTTGAGGTCGCGGTGGATGAAGCCGCGCGCGTGCAGGGCGTCGAGCGCGGTGAGGATCGACAGCGTGATCTGCACCGCGTCGTTGAGCGGCAGCGCGCCGCGGCGGACGCGCTCCGCGAGCGGCTCGCCGTCGAGCAGTTCCATGACCAGGAACGGGCGGCCCGATTCGTCGCCGATGTCGAAGAGCTGGCAGACGTTCGGATGGCTCAGGCTCGCCGCCGCGCGCGCCTCGCGGAAGAAACGCTCGCGTGCCGAGGAATCGCCCGTGTCGCGGATCGTCTTGATGGCCACCGCGCGGTGGAGGCGTTCGTCCTCCGCCGCGTAGACGACGCCCATGCCGCCTTCACCGAGCTTGCGAAGGATGCGGTAGGGGCCGATTCGCTCGTCCATGGATCTCGATGATAAGGGCGATTTGGCGCCATATACTCGGCGCATGGCAAAGCAATACGACGTGGTGGTCCTCGGGGCGGGTCCCGGCGGTTATGTCGCGGCCATTCGCGCCACGCAACTCGGCTTGAAAACGGCGGTGGTGGAGAAGAAGTACTGGGGCGGCGTCTGCCTCAACGTCGGCTGCATCCCGTCGAAGGCGCTGCTGCGCAACGCGGAGCTGGTGCACATCATCAAGAAAGAGTCGAAGACCTTCGGCATCAACATCGAAGGGAACGTCACGTTCGATTACGGCGAGGCGTTCCGCCGCAGCCGCAAGGTCGCGGAGGGCCGCGTCAAGGGCGTCCACTTCCTGATGAAGAAGAACAAGATCGACGAGATCGACGGCTGGGCGACCTTCACCGGCGCGAACACGATGTCGATCGACAACGGCGATTCGATCACGTTCAAGCACTGCATCATCGCCGCCGGCGCGACCACGCGCCTGCTCCCCGGCACGAAGCTCGGCGAGCGCGTGGTGACGTACGAAGAGCAGATCATGGACGAGAAGCTGCCCGAGAGCGTGATCATCGCCGGCGGCGGCGCCATCGGCGTCGAGTTCGCGTACGTGATGAGCAACTACGGCGTGAAGGTGACGATCGTCGAGTTCCTCGAGCGGCTCGTGCCGCTGGAAGACGAGGAGATCTCGAAGGAGCTGGAGCGCAATTACAGGAAGGCCGGCATCGAGGTCATGACCGGTACGCGCGTCGACGCGATCGATGAATCGGGCGACAGGGTGAAGGTCACGGTCACGAAGGGCGGCCGGCAGCAGACGCTCGAGACGGACAAGGTGCTGCAGGCCATCGGATTCAAGCCGCGCGTCGAAGGCTACGGCCTGGAAGCGACCGGCGTGAAGCTGACCGAGCGCGGTGCGATCGACATCGACGGCCGGATGCGCACGAACGTCCCGAACATCTACGCCATCGGCGACGTCACGGCGAAGCTGATGCTCGCGCACGTGGCGGAGGCGATGGGGATCATCGCCGCGGAGACGATCGCGAACGTGGAGACGAAGGAGCTCGACTACGTGATGATGCCGCGCGCCACGTACTGCCAGCCGCAGGTGGCGAGCTTCGGCTACACCGAGAAGCAGGCGCGGGAGAAGTTCGGCGAGATCAAGGTCGCGAAGTTCCCCTTCACCGCAAACGCGAAAGCCCACGGCCTCGGCGACCCGACCGGCTTCGTGAAGCTGATCGCCGACGCGAAGTACGGCGAGCTCCTCGGCGGCCACATGATCGGTCCCGACGTCACGGAGCTGCTGCCCGAGCTGACGCTGGCGCAGCAGTGGGAGCTGACCACCACCGAGCTCGCGCGCAACGTGCACGCGCATCCGACGCTGAGCGAGGCGGTGAAGGAAGCGCTCCACGGCCTCGAAGGGCACATGATCAATATGTGATCACGGCGCCCGGAACAGGACCAGCCGCGGCTTGCCGACGATCGCGCCCTTCAGCGTGAAGAAGATGAAGAACGCGATGTCCGTTGGACACGAAAGAGCGCGTGGCGAAACCTGGTGGCGGCAAGCCGCCGCCGCGCGTTCATTCGAAGATCTCGAATGGAGATTCCTCCTCCCAGGGTGTTCGCCTCATGCGGGCCCTGAGAATGTCGGCGGGGCTGATGAAGCCGACGACCCTCCGTGTCTGCCCGCTGTCGATGACCGGTGCGCGGTCGGCCCCGGCCAGCTGCATGCGCTTTACGAGCTCGATGACGCGCTCGCTGGCAACTGCGACCAGCTTCGGTTTCTCGAGGTATTCGCTCACCGGACGCTCACTGTTTCCTTCACGGGCGGCGCGCTCGATCGAATCGCGTGACAGGACTCCGGCCAGGCCGGCCCCACCGTCGGTTACCGGATAGAAGCGATGGTGCGATCCGGCGACGGCGCGCGCGGCATCGAGCAGCGTCATGCCGGTCGAAACCGTTATCGCATGCGCCGTCATGACATCCGACACGCGGGCGCTCGCGAGCGGATCGGACGATTCGCTGGCCTCGATGTACCCCTCGTCGATCATCTGCTGCTCGACCATGCTGTGACGGGAGACGCGCCGCGAAATGGCTACGGAGAGCGAGACCGCCAGCATGAGCGGGATCATCAGCTCGTAGTCGCGTGTCAGCTCGACCACGATCAGGACCGCGGCGATGGGGCTCCGCAGCAGGCCGGCGAAGAACGACCCCATGCCGAGCAGTGCATACGCGCGCGGATCGATTCCTGCGCCGGGAAACATCCTTTGCGCAAGGTGACCGATCACGGCGCCGAGCGCGGCGCCCATGAAGAGCGAAGGAGCGAACGTGCCGCCGAGAATGCCGGCACTGAGGGCGATGACGAAGCCGACGCTCTTGGCGCCGAATGCGAGTGCCGTCTGCTCCGCCGTACCGCCGCCGTGCAGCCAGAGGGAGACGGAACCGTAGCCGACGCCAAGGATGGACGGGGCGAGAAGTCCCAGGCCGCCGATGAGCAGTCCCGCCAGCGCCGCACGAAGCAGCATCGACGGCATGGCTGCCGCCCATCTTCGCTTGAGGTGGTGGGTGAGGGAGATGGCATATCCCGAAAAGACCCCGGCGAGCACGCCGACGAGCGCGAAGCCGATCAGCTCGCGCGCGTCGCGCCACGTGGTGAAGGGTGCGGCGAGAAGCGGCTGGCCGCCGAGCAGAGATCGCTCCACGACCGCCGCCGACACCGCGCCGACGATCACGCCGCCGAGGAGGCCGCGCTCCGCCGAACCGAAAACTTCTTCCAGCGCGAAGACGACGCCGGTGATCGGCGTGTTGAAGATCGCGGCGATGCCGGCCGCGACTCCGACGGGGATCATGCCCCGCACCAGGCGCCGCGGAAGTCGCAGCATGCGGGCAACCGCCGCGGATGCGCCGCTGGTGACAACGACGATCGGTCCCTCCGGCCCGAGTGGCGCGCCCGCCCCGAGCGACAGCGGGGTCGCCAGAAAAGTTGCGGCGATGCTGCGCGGGCCGACGGCCGCTGGGTCGCTGTTGTACGCGATCCGGACGCGCGCCAGGTTCGCGCCCACGGCCCGCGGCGCAAAGCGGCGGATGCACCACGCGATGAGGGCGAAGACGACGGCCGGCGTGATCACGGTGAAGATCCAGTTCCAGGGCTCCGAGGCCGACAGCGCCCTCCCGATCAGCAGGCCTCGCGCCGCCTCGACGAATTCATGGAACAGGACGGCCAGTGCGCCGCACAGCGCACCGATGGCCACGATGGTGAGCAGGAGAAATCGCCTGGCTTCGGACCGCAGCCGGGCCACGGCGCGGCTGATTGCGCCGCCGGTCGCCGGCCGGGTGTCAGCCTGGTGAGCATGCGACATCGTTTGATATCAATTGATATCCGGTCGCGTTTCTTCCGGCCTGCGACGCCGCTCAACCGCTCTTCTCGTCGAACAGCATCGGTGCCGGCGCGTCCGATTCACCCATCAAATCCACGATCTTGTCGAGAATGCGCGACAGCGTGGCGGCATCGGCCCCCGACAGCTTGTCGAGCGCGTCTGCCAGCTTCCTTTGCGCAACGGTGGTCGGCGTCCGCCGCAGGACGGCTTTCCCGCGCGCCGTGAGCGAGAGCTCGACTCGTCGCGAATCGACCGAGGAGCGGACACGTTTGACCAGGCCGCGATCGACCACTCTTCCGACCACCACCGAGACGGTGCTCTGATCGGTACGAGTCGTGTCGGCGAGCTCCCTGACCCCCATCGGGTCGTCCGATTGCGCCAGCGTCGCGAGCACGAAGAGCTGCGCGCCGGTCAGATCCACGTCGCTCGCGGCGCGGTGCGAGCTGCGCAGCGCGCGCACGATGCGGCGGAACGAATCCATGCTCTTCGTGACGTCCTCCTTCTTTGATCGTCTCGTCATCCGCGCCATCGTCGCAAGTTCGGTGCAGGATGGAAAGCCGCTGCCGCACTCCCCTCAAACCGTGAGCATGTAGATCCCCAGCGCGAGGACCAGCAGCGACACGATCATCCGGAACGCCTTCTCCGGAATCCGTTTCAGGAGCCGGGTGCCGGAGAGAGTGCCGATGACCACGCCGGCGCAGGCGATCGCGATCTCGAGCGCCAGCCCTCGCAATTCGGCGTGCTGCGTGGCGATGTACACCGGCATGCGCGCGCAGTCGACGAACAGGCCGATCGCCGTCGCCGTCGCGACGAACGCGTCGCGCGGGAGCTCGAACCCGAGGAGCGCGGCGGAGCGGATGCCGCCCGCGATTGCAGCAGCGCTCCGATCAACCCTCCGGCGGCGCTCGTGATGCCGAAGCTCCAGAGCACGCGCCGGTCGAGGTTCGCGCGCAGCCGGATGAAACGGATGGCGGTGCCGATGAAGTGCGGGATGGAGATCGCGGCGACGGCGAGCTTCGTTCCGACCGTCGCCGCGAGGAGAGGAGTGAGGAGGCTGCCGATCCCGAAGCCGGCGACGGCGGCGACGGCGCCGGCGACCGCCGCGACGAAGAAAAGAAGAACGTCGAGCACGAGCGCATTCTGGCAAGTTCCGCGCAAGGGATCACGAGCGGAGGACCTGTCATGAAAAAGCTCTGTCTGGCAATCGTCGTCGTCCTGTTGGCGTTGCCTGCGTTCGCCCAGGACACAAGAGTGCGTTGTGAATCGAACGGCAAGCTGCAGCAGTGCGGTTTTGCCGGGACCGGAACGGTCTCCCTGATGAGGCAGCTCAGCAAGAACGCCTGCGTGCAGGGAAGATCGTGGGGCTACAGCGGCGACACGATCTGGGTCGATCGTGGATGCCGCGCCGATTTCCTCGTCACGCCGATCACCGCGTCCATCCCCACCACCGCGGTCGTCTGCGAATCGGGCGGCGGGCGGCACATCTGCGCGGCCGATACGCGTTTCGGCGTGCACATCAGCCGGCAACTGAGCAAGCACGGCTGCATGGAAGGAAAGGACTGGGGCTACACCAGCAACGGGATCTGGGTCGACCGCGGATGCCGCGCGGAGTTCATCGTCGGACCGGGCCCGCTGTCAGGCGGAATGACCAGCGGCGTGCCGAACAACTACCACGGCTCCGTGGTCTGCGAATCGACCAACAACACGCGTCATCGCTGCAACGCGGACACCCGCTTCGGCGTTCAGATCGGACGTCAGCTCAGCGACAACAACTGCATCCTCAACCGCTCGTGGGGTTGGAACAGCAAAGGCATCTGGGTCGACAAAGGCTGCCGCGCCGAGTTCATTCTCGGGACGCCATGACCTTTTCCGCCTCCGCCGCGCGCGCGGGATCGAGGACCACGATCACGACCTGCTCCACGCGCGCCGGGGCGGAGCGCAATGCCTCGCGCATGGCCAGCAGCGCCGGCTCGAATTTGTAGCGCGCGTGGCCTGTGCCGAAGAGCGGCATGGCGATGCTGCGGCATCCCTTCCTCTCGGCGCAGGCCAGCGCGTTTTTCACGCAGGCCTGGATGATCTGCGCCGAGGTCATGTGCGAATGATCGCTGGCCACGCAATGGATCAGCGTCTTGCACTTCAGCCTGCCCGGAGTGGTGGCGTGGACCGATCCGGCGTGCAGGCGTCCGCCGCCGCTCTTCACGATCGCCTCACAGGCGCGCATGACGTCCCAACCCCCCTTTTCGCGCACGCTCGCGCCGGTGCCCATCATCAGCGACAGGCGAGGATTGGTCGACGTGCAGATCGCCTCGGCCGGCGCGTCGGCGATGTCGCCGACGAAGATCGAGACATTCATCCGCGACAGATTACAGCGCCGTGGAGGGGAGCGGACGTCTCGTCCGCTCCGCGCGGCGTGACCCGCGCTGTCGCGTGGCCGTGCGGACGAGACGTCCGCTCCCCTCTTCTCACAGCGGCTCGTCGGCCGAGGGGCCGTACATCCCCGGCAGCGGCACGTTGTTGAGCCGCAGATAAACCGCCAGCTGCGCGCGGTGATGGATGTGATGGTTCATGAAGAAACTGCGGAAGACCATGAACCGCCCTTCCGAGAAGATCACGTGATCGCCCATCCGCAGCGTCCAGGTGTCCATCATCTTTTCATCGCCCACGCCGGCGATCGCCTCGCGGGCCTGCGCGACGTTCGACTCGAGCAGTGAGAGCAGTTCCGGCGTCGTCTTCACCTCGGCGGGGCGCGGGAACTTCGTCAGGTCGATGCCGTCGCCCTCCGCGATCAGCTTCGGAAATCGCACCAGGCTGACGACGTGATTGGCCAGCCAGCCGAGGGTGTTCGATTTTTCGTGCGGCTTGAACGCGAGCTTGTCGTCCGGGACGCGCTCGATCAGGCGGCGGGTGGTCTTCATTTCACGGTCGAGTTCAGCAAGCAGCAGATCAGCCAGTTTCATCGGTCGGATCTTATCGTGGCTCCGCGGAGGGCCGCTATCGCCGCACCGAGGCACTCTTCGAGGCGGGCGTCTTCGCCGCTCTCTTCGTCACGGGCGCTTTCTTCTTCGGGTATTCGCGCGCGCTGAGGTGATCGACGTACTTCACGAACGAGCGGAAGAGTTTTTCGCCGCGGGAGTCGGGGGTCATGTCGCGGGAGAGCTGGTCGATGGACTCGTTGGTGGCCAGCTCGAGCGTGGAGTCGCGCAGCAGCATCTGCATGAACATCTCGGAGACGGCGAACTGCTTCGGCGGCTCGATGCCGAGGGCGCGCGCGGAGACGGTGAGGGCGCGGCGCGTCGTCGGGCTCAGTTCGCGCAGCGTGCCGGCGAGCGTCTGCTCGATGTGGCTCGTGGCGGGAGTGGCCACCACGATGCGGCTGCGCTCGGGATCCCAATCCTCGCTGGCGTTGATGATGCCGAGGGTGGCGGGGAGGAAGAGCTTGTCGCCGTTGTACGGATCGAGCGCGCGGTAGATCGCCGGCCGCAGCAGGCGGCGTGAATTGCAGGCGCTGATCACGATGTAGCGGACGCCGTCCGGCTCGACCCGCTCCTGCAGCGCGCCGACGGAGATGTACGAACGGTCGGCCGCCGGGTCGTAGCTCTGCTGCAGCTTCAGGCCGTTGCCGTTCGTGCCGTGCGTCTCGAGGATGAGCGTGCGGATGGCGCGCTCGGGATAAAGGATGTTGTATGTCCGGATCCCGCTCAGCACCGCGTCCCAGTCAGCGTCTTCGAAACAGGCGAAGCCGAGCGATTGATAGAAACGGCAGTTGCCGGGGACGGAGAGATCGGGACTGAAGACGATGCCGACGCCGCGGCCGGTCTCGGCGATCTTCGTCTTCGGCTCATACGGCCACGCCTTCGCCAGCAGGTACTCCGTCGGCGTGATCGCCTGGAGGCGGGCGGCGAAGGCGAAGGCGATGACGATGAGGATCGATCTGCGCATGGGATGGACGATGACCGCAAGGCGGCGTTGCCGCCCTGCGGTCCGGCCAGGAGCTCTTAATCCTTGTGCATCCGGCGATGGGTGGTGGTGGTCGTTTCAGTCGGAGTGGTGGTCGTGGTGGTCGACTCCTGCACGGAACTGGTCATCGGAGCCGTGGTTTCGGTGGTGGTCGTCTCGGTGACCGTCGGCGTCGTCACTTCCGTGGTGGTCACGACGGGCGTGGTGGTCACGACAGGCGTGGTCGTCACGATCTCGGTCGTGGTGTTCGGCTCGACCGGAGCGGTGGCCACGACGGTGGGCGTCGAATAGGTGGTCGTGGTGGTCGTCGTCTTCTGACCGCTGGTGACCAGAGTCTGGCCCGTACCGGAATAGCTGGTGTCGGCCGTCGCGGCCTGAACGTTCTCACGTCCACCGACGCGCGAATTCGCCTCGGTCGTGTTGTCGCTCGAAACGCCGGTGCCCGGCATCGCGCTGCCGCCGACGTATGCGCCGGTGCTGTTGTTCAGTCCGGCCGTGTTGACGTCCGTCGTCGACGTCGAGCTCGACGACTTGCATGCATAGACGCCGAACGTCAGCAGCAGGGCCGAGCAGAGGGAGAGAAGCGTCTTTCTCGTGCTGTTCATTGAGTTTTCCTCCAAAGAGATCTTCAAGTTCGTTGCGGGAGCGCTGCGTTCTGCTCCCTCGGCTACTCGCTAATTCAAGAGCCAGACCCGAAACACGGTTGAATCCGCCATGTTTCTTGCATTACGCCAAAAAAAGTATTGGAGGTCGCATGCGTACAGTGATCGGAAAATTCACTCCCCAGGTCTTCGCCATCATGCGAATCGTCACCGGCCTGCTCTTCGCCTGTCACGGTTCGTCGAAGCTTCTCGGCTGGCCTCCCGGCGGACCGCATCCGCCGCTGATGTCGATGTTCGGCGTCTCCGGGATCATCGAACTCGTCTGCGGCCTGCTGATCGCCGTCGGATTCCTCACCGGCATCGCCGCCTTCATCGCCAGCGGTGAAATGGCCGCCGCCTACTTCATCGCGCATTTCCCGCAAGGACCGATCCCGCTGCTCAACAAAGGCGAGCTCGCGGTCGTCTACTGCTTCCTCTGGTTGTTCGTCGCCGCGCACGGCGCGGGAATCTGGAGCGTCGACAACGCGATGGCGCGCGGCCGGCGGTAGAGGCCGCTGCTACACTCTCGCGGTCCATGTTCCGTGACCCTCGCCTTTCACGGATGTCCGCGTTTCTCCGATCGATCGGCATCGACATGCGCGCGGCGCCGGTCGACGTGCCGACCCTTTTCCCCGGCAGCCTGATCGACCGCGGATCGCTCGTGATCGACGAGTCGAAGCTCGTCGCGCCGGGCGACGCGCTGCACGAGGCGGCGCACATCGCGCTCTCACCGCCGGAGCGCCGCGGTCTCGATTTCGCGTTCATGGACGACGCGACGGGAGGGGAGGAGCTGACCACCATCGCCTGGTGCTGGGCGGCGCTGCTGAAGCTCGACATCGAGCCGGAGGACATCTTCCACGGCACGGCGTACAAACGCGGCGACTCGACCAGCATCATCGAGGCGGCGCGCAAGGGCGTCTACATCGGCTTCCCGCTGCTGCAGTTCTGGGAGATGGCGTTCGACGCCGCGAACGCCCGGCTCCGCGGCGTCGATCCGTTCCCGCACATGGTGCGGTGGGTGAGGTAACCACTCACGGCCTGATCGCGATGTGGTCTTCGACCTGGATCACGCCCGGAGCGGACCATGCGGCGTGAACCGCGTCCTCGTGCTCGGCCCATGAACGGACGTCGCCGCGCAGGACGATCGTCCCTTCGCGCGCTTCGACCGAGATGTGCCTGGCGTCGATCTCCGCGTTGCGGCGCAGCGCCGCCTCGATCTTGTCCTTCACCTCGCCGGCATGCAGACGGGGACGGAGCAGCAGCACGTTCGTGATCCCGCGGACGCCCATCAGATTGCGCACGGCGTCTTCCGCCGCGCTCTTCTGGTAGTACCACTCGACCTCGCCTTCCAGCGTGATCCAGCCCTGTGCCACCGTCACCTTCACCCGGCCCTTCGGTACGGCGACGTTCCAGTCGAGCGCACTGAGCGCGCGCTGGGCGATGTTCGCGTCGTCGGGCGTGATGCGGTCGGGCAGCTTCACTTCGATCTCGTTGGCCACCGCTTCGACGCCGAAGACGCGCTTCGAAACGGTCTCCGCGCGCCAGCGCTCGGAGTACGTGCGAACGGTTCCGTTCAGCGTGATCACCCCGTGATCCGCCGCCACGCCGATCTTCGACGCGTCGAGGCTCGGCTCCCACTCCAGTTCGGCCAGCACGTCGTGCTGCAGCTCCCGATCGGTTTTCATCACATCCTCCCGCGCAGCATTCTCGAATCTGCTTCCGTCATTTCTCCGTGACGGGCGACGACCTCAGGTGTGATGAGCACGGGCCGTGTGGCGGTGCGCGTGATGTGCTGCTTCGTGGAGCCGGTCACGATGAGATCCGCGTTGCGCCGTTCGGCCAGCGCGAGCAGGCGTTCGGGCGGATCGTCTTCGGAGACGGCCATGAGCAGCAGCTCCGCGCCGAACGCGGCGGCGACCCCGGTGGCCGCGTCGATGGCGCTCACCGGACAGAGCACGCGGCGGATGGCGATCTCGCCGCCCAGCGGCTGCAGCAGCGGCGTAACGGTGAGCACCGGCGTCTCCGCGTCGCGCAGCACGGCCTCGGTGACCGACCCGAGGATGGCGCGCTTCCAGCCGCTCCGTCCATGCGTGCCCATGATGATCAGGTCGGCCTTCATGTTCTTCGCCGTCTCGATGATGGCCCGCGCCGGCGAGTCGTCGACGACGATCGCCTCGATCCCTCCCGCGGGTGCCTTGCGAATGGCGAAATCGCGCAGCTTCTCCTGGATGCGCAGCTTCGCGTCGGGCGCGTTTTCGAGGTAATAGCCGAGCGGATATTCGAGGAACTCGATCGGCAGCCGGACCTCGTCCGCGTAGAGCAAAGTGAGACGCGAGCCGAGTTTCTCGCGGAACAGGAGGGCGTAATCCATCGCCAGCTCCGCGAATTCGCTCATGTCAGTGGGGACGAGAATGCGCTCGAATGCTTTCATGGCACGCCTCCGTACATAAGAGACGCCCCGCGCGGAAGAGCGGCGAGGACGCGGCGCACGCCGATACGTGCGGCGCGTCACGACCGCGCTGGTTGCCGCACCCTGCATGACATCCGTCATGTCCCCGGAGCCGGAAAAGCACTACCGTGACGCTTATGTACGGACGCGTCGGACCGGAGCGGATCGTCAGCGCGGCGTGGGGAGCGCTCTTCACCGGGGTGCTGGGGATGCTCATCGTCGCCGGCTCGCGGAACCTGCAGCATTTCGACGCGGCGCTGGTCGGCTACACCTTCGCCGTCCTCTTCGCCACGTTTGCCATCGTCTACCGCTACGCGATGTGGCTGCAGCGTCCGCCGACGCGCCGCTACTGGGTGCGCGGCTGGCAGCTCTTCTTCAGCCGGAAGTACCTCGGGGCGAACATCCGCCACTGGTTCGCGCGTGTCACCGCCGACTTCGCGCTGAACCGCTTCATCTTCCGCCGCCAGCGCGCGCGCGGTGTGGCCCACGCGCTGATCATGTGGGGCTGCATCCTCGCCTTCGCCATCACCTTCCCGCTCGTCTTCGGATGGATTCATTTCGAGACGCTGCCGGGCGACGTCACGTCGTATCGCACGTTCCTCTTCGGCTTCGGCACCACCTCGTTCAAGATCCATTCGCTCGTCGCCTTCATGATCTTTCACGGTCTGGTCTGGTCGGCGTTCCTGGTGATCGGCGGCGTGATGCTGGCGATGCGGCGCCGGATGCGCGATCACGGCGCGGCGGCCGTGCAGCGGTATGCCGAGGACTTCCTGCCGCTCATTCTTCTTTTCGCCATCAGCATCACCGGACTTCTGCTGACCGCGAGCTACACCTGGATGCAGGGCTACGGCTACGACTTCCTCGCGCTGCTGCACGCCATCACCGTCATCTTCACGCTGCTCTACCTGCCGTTCGGAAAGTTCTTCCACATCTTCCAGCGTCCCGCGCAGCTCGGCGTCAGCTTCTATAAAGACGTGGCGGCGAAGGAAGGGATGGCGAAGTGCGCGCGGTGCGATGAGGAGTACGCGCCGCTGATGCAGATCAACGATCTGATCGAGGTGGAGCGGAAGCTGGGGTATCGATACGAGTTGGCAGGGGGCAGTGGTCAGTTGGCAGGAGATCGACGGCTAACTGCCAACGACCATCCGTTCACTCACTATCAACAAATCTGTCCTTCATGCCGCCGCTCGATGCTCGCTCTCGCGCAAGGAAATCTCTGGAATGGCGACACTGCCCAAATCTGACGACGTCCTCACGCACGCGTGGGGGCCGCATCTCAACCGCATGGAGGGGCCGCGCGTCGACACCGGCGTCGAGCCGGACAAGATCGTTCCCACCCATTGCTGCTTCTGCGGCCAGCAGTGCGGCATCAACCTGAAAGTCAAAGACAACCTCGTCATCGGCTTCGAGCCGCGTTACGACTTCCCGTTCAACAAGGGGATGCTCTGCCCCAAAGGGGTGAAGCGCTACCTGCAGGGCGGCCATCCCGACCGGATCACGACCGCGCTGCGGCGCGATCCGGAAAACGAGAACGGCTTCGCGCCGATGCCGTACGACGCGGCCATCGCGCGCGTGGCCGCGGAGATCGAGCGCATTCAATCGACGTACGGGCCGAACGCGTTCGGCGTCCTCTCCGGCGCCAGCCTGACGACGGAGAAGGCGTACCTGATGGGGAAGTTCGCCCGCGTCTGCCTGAAGACGAAATACATCGATTACAACGGCCGGCTCTGCATGGTCAGCGCCGGCGCGGCGAACAAGAAGGCGTTCGGCATCGACCGCGCCGCCAATCCGTGGGATGACATCCTCAACGCCGAGGTCGTGCTCATCGCCGGATCGAACACCGCCGAATGCTCGCCCATCACGACCAACTACGTCTGGCAGGCGCGCGAGAACGGCGGGAAGGTGATCGTCGTCGATCCGCGCATCACGCCGATCGCACGCACGGCCGACCTCTTCCTGCCGGTCAAGCCTGGACGCGACGTCGCGCTCTTCAACGGCATCCTCCATCTGATGATCGAGAACGACTGGCTCGATCACGACTTCATCGCGAGGCACACCGTCGGATTCGACGCGGTCGCCGAACACGTGCGGCAGTGGACGCCGAGCCGCACGGCCGAGGTCACCGGCATCGCCGAGAAATCGATTCGCGCGGCGGCGGAGCTGTGGGGGACGGCGAAGACGAGCTTCCTGATGCACGCGCGCGGCATCGAGCATCACTCGCACGGCGTGGAGAACTGCCTCTCCACAATCAACATCGTCCTGGCCTCGGGGCGCATCGGCAAACCGTACTGCGCCTACGGCACCGTCGTCGGACAGGGCAACGGGCAGGGCGGGCGCGAGCACGGCCAGAAATGCGATCAGCTTCCCGGCTGGCGCGACATCTCCAACCCGGCGCACCGCGAGTACGTCGCCGGCGTCTGGGGCGTGAAAGCGGAGGAGCTCCCCGAAGCGGGCGTCGACTGCTACGAGATGATGCGGAAGATCGACGCCGGCGAGATCAAGGGGCTGCTGTCGATCTGCTTCAACCCGAAAGTCTCGCTGCCCGACAACGCGTTCGTCACGCGCGCGCTGGAGAAGCTCGAGTTCTTCACCGTCATCGATTTCTTCCTCAGCGAGACCGCGCAGCACGCCGACATCGTCCTGCCGGGCTCCCTGCACGAGGAAGACGAAGGCGTCGTCGCGCAGGTCGAGGGACGGGTCATCAAGATCAACAAGGCCGTCGATCCTCCGGGCGACGCAAAGCAGGACTGGCGCGTGATCCAGGACATCGCCCAGGCCCTCGGGCGACCGCACGGTTTCGAATTCGACAGCCCGCGCGCGATCTTCGACGAGCTGCGCGTGGCGTCGAAGGGGGGCGTGGCCGACTACTACGGCATCACCTACGAGAAGATCGAGGCGCAGAACGGCGTCTGCTGGCCGTGCCCCAGCGAAGAGCATCCCGGCACGCCGCGGCTCTTCGAGCAGGATTCGTGGAATCCGGTGGCGAAAGGGGCGGGGCCGTTCTACTTCCCCGACGGCAAGGCGCGCTTCAACGTGCCGGCGTATCGTCCGCCCGCGGAGGATGTCGACGAGGAGTATCCGGTGATCCTCACCACGGGCCGCGTCGTCAGCCAGTTCCTCTCCGGAACGCAGACGCGAAGAATTGGTCCACTGGTTGACCAGTATCCCGAGCCGCGCGTCGAGATCCATCCGCGCATGGCGAAAAGGTACGGCATCGGGGACGGCGACTGGACGACGGTCGAATCGCGCCGCGGCACGATCACGCTGCGCGCGCAGGTCGTGACCACCATCCGCCCCGACACGGTCTTCATCCCGTACCACTGGGCGGGGAGGAAGTCGGCGAACCAGCTGACCATCGCGGCGCAGGATCCGGTGTCGAAGATCCCGGAATACAAGGTTTGCGCAGTGAGGATCAAAAAAGAGTTACCGGTTGCCGGTTCCCAGTTGCCGGGAACGGCTGGCAAACGGCAACCGGGAACCGGTAACCACTCATGAACATGGAGTTCTTCATCGATCCCAACCGCTGCATCGGCTGCCAGTCGTGCGTGGCGGCGTGCAGCGAGTGCGACACGCATCGCGGCACTTCGATGATCCATCTCCAATACGTCGACCGGCCGATCTCGGTGCAGACCGTTCCCGTGGTCTGCATGCACTGCGACTCGCCGACGTGCGCGGAAGTCTGTCCCGCGGACGCCATCAAGCGCACCGACGACGGCGTGGTGCAGACGGCGCGCAAGCCGCGCTGCATCGCCTGCAACAACTGCGTGCTGGCCTGTCCCTTCGGCGTGCCGAAGATGCAGGTCGAGTACTCGCTGATGATGAAGTGCGACATGTGCTACGACCGCACCTCCGTCGGTTCGAAGCCGATGTGCGCCAGCGTCTGTCCCTCCGGCGCGCTCTACTTCGGCACGCGCGAAGAGATCGAACAGCTCCGTCCGCGCTCCGAGCCGATCAACACCTTCCAGTTCGGCCGGCAGACCATCACCACGAAGGTGCACATGATGGTGCCGCGCGATCGCGGCGTGCAGCACGTCGACGTCCTTTCGGCGATGGACGAGCAGCCGGTGGACGACGTGTTCGAGGACATCGAATGAAGAACCCCGACCAACTCTCCGTCCCGCCCGACGGCCGTCCGTACCACGACCAGCCGCAGTGGCGGAACGACTTCCCGATCGACTGGCCGCAGGACGAGTTCGTGGCCCGGCGCGATTTCACGAAGTTCCTCGTGCTGACCAGCTTCGCCTTCGTCGCCGGCCAGCTCTGGATCGTGGTGGAGAACTTCGCGCGCAAGCGCCGCGGAAAGCCGCCGGTGCGCCGCATCGCGCGCGCCGACGCCATTCCGGTCGGCGGCTCGCTCGTCTTCAACTACCCCGAGCCGCACGACAGCTGCATCGTCGTCCGCACCGGACCGCAGCAGTACTTCGCCTACAACCAGAAGTGCACGCACCTCAGCTGCGCGGTCGTGCCCGACCTGGCGCGCGGACGGCTCCACTGTCCCTGCCACAACGGCTCGTTCGAGCTCGCCACCGGCGTGCCGCTGGCCGGTCCGCCACGCCGTCCGCTCGAGCGCATCACCCTGGAGATCCGGAACGGCGATCTCTACGCCACCGGCCGCGAGGTGCGCGCATGAATCGTCCCTTTTCGCGGCATCAGAAGACGACGATCGTCTTCGGGATCCTGTCGATCGTGCTGATCATCGTCATCCTGCAGCTCTGGCTGCTCACCGCGACGATGAACGCCTTCCTCGCCGGCCAGGAGCGCGTGATCGCGCCCGCCGCCGTGGCCAGCATCGTCTGCTTCGCGCTGAACCTCGGGCTGCTCTCGTACATCTACCGCATGGAACGACGTTGATAAGGACGCTGCATCCGGCCTACTTCGCTCTCGTGATGGCGACGGGAATCGTATCGATCGCCGCGAAGCTCCTCGCCGTCCCGATCGTGCCGCTCGTCCTGCTGGCGATCAACGTCATCGCGTATGTCGTGCTCTGGGTATTGACGTTCATCCGCATCGGCCGCTTTCCGCGCGAGGTGTTCGCCGATCTGATCGATCATCAGCGCGGCGTCGGCTTCTTCACCATGGTCGCCGCCACGAGCGTCCTCGGATCGCAGCTGGTGATCGTGGCCGGACGGGAGCAGTTCGCGTTTGCGCTCTGGATCGCCACGCTCGTGCTCTGGCTCGTGCTCATCTACGCCGTCTTCACGGCGTTCACGGTGAAGGAAACGAAGCCGACTCTCGATCAGGGGATCAGCGGCGGCTGGCTCGTGGCCGTTGTTGCGACGCAATCGGTCTCCACGCTGGCTTCCGTGCTCACGCCATCCGAGACGCTGCTCTTCGTCAGCCTCGCGTTCTGGCTCGCCGGCGGCATGCTCTACATCTGGCTCATATCGCTGATCTTCTATCGCTACACGTTCTTCACGTTCGCGCCGTCCGACCTCATGCCGCCGTACTGGATCAACATGGGAGCGATGGCCATCTCCACGCTCGCCGGAACGCTGCTGCTGGCGAGGGCCGACGCGTCGCCGCTGCTCACGAGCCTCCGCCCATTCATCCTCGGCTTCACCATCCTCTTCTGGGCCACGGCTACGTGGTGGATCCCGATGCTCGTGATCCTCGGCGTCTGGCGTCACGGCTACAAACACTTTCCGCTCACCTACAGCCCGCTCTACTGGGGCGCGGTCTTTCCACTCGGCATGTACACCGTCTGCACGTTCCGCCTCGCACGTGTGACGGAGGTGCACCTGCTCGATGCCATCCCGCCGGTGTTCCTGGTGATCGCGCTCGCGGCGTGGACGGTGACGTTCGTGGGGCTGGTGCGGAGCTTCCGCGGACCCTCCTGAGTGCTGAGTGCTCAGTGCTCCAGCACTTCAGCACTTAGCACTTCAGCACTACGGTTTCTACCGCGTGAGTTGCCGCAATGACGCCTTGAGCAGCGCCGAGAACTCCGCCTCGCCGCCGACCTGCTTCCGCGCGGCGTCGAGTGCCGCGTCGGCGGCGGCAGGTTTGTAGCCCAGGTTGACCAGGGCGGATTGGACGTCATCGTCGATCGCGTGGCGGGCGGTGACCGGCGTCGCCGGCACGCCGGTGGGGAGCGTCAGTTTGTCGCGCAGCTCGAGGCAGATCCGCTCCGCGGTTTTCTTGCCGACGCCGGGGATCGACGAGAGCTTGCGGACGTCGTCGCGGGCCACGGCGTCGGCCAGGTCGGCGACGTCGATGCCGGAGAGAATCTTCTGCGCCACCGTCGGGCCGATGCCGGAGATGGAGATCAGTTTTTCGAACGCGATCTTCTCTTCCGGCGTGGCGAAGCCGTAAAGCGAGATCTGGTCCTCACGTACGTGGGTGTAGATCTCCAGCTCGACGTCGCTCCGCCCTTCCAGCTTGTAGTAGGTGGTCAGCGAGATGTGCACTTCGTAGCCGACGCCCCCCGCGACGACGAGCGCGCGCGTGGCGTCGAGCTGGCGGAGATTGCCGCGGAGGTAGCCGATCATCGGTTTTTCAGTTTATCCCGAGCGCAGCGAGGGATCAGCGGAGGCGCCGCGATGCGAGAGCCGCAGGCGCCGCTCGTGGCACTAGCGATCCGGTGCCGCCGTTGATCCCTCGCTGCGCTCGGGATGAACTAACGGCGTCTCCATCTCACCCCGCCCGGCGTGTCTTCCAGCAGGATGTCCTTCGACACGAGCAGGTCGCGGATGCGATCGCTCTCCGCGAAGTTGCGCGCCTTCCGCGCGGCGTTGCGCTGGGCGATCAGCTCCTCGATCTCGGCGTCGAGGTTCTCGTCGCGCTTCGGATAGATGTCGAGGACGGGATCGACTTTCAGCAGCGCCGCCCGGATCCCCTCGGCGTCGGCCGGCGTGATGCGGCCGGCGTCCATGGCGACGTTCGCGTCGCGGATCAGCGTGAAGAGCGCGGCCAGCGCGCCGGCGGTGTTGAGGTCGTCGTCCATCGCCTCTTCGAAGGCGATCAGGAACTTGCCGATCAGCTCCTCGGCGTGGCCGTCCGATTCCTTCGCGCCATGCGGCCCCGACTTCGAAAGCTCGTCGAGGCGGATCAGGAACGACTCGATGCGCGTGAGCGCGTTCTTCGCGTCGTCGAGCGACTGCATCGTGAAGTTCAGCTTCGTCCGGTGCGGCACCGACAGCAGCGCGTAGCGCAGCGCGAGCGCGTCGTAGCCCAGCTCCCGGATCTCGCGCAGCGTGTAGATGTTGCCGATCGACTTCGACATCTTCTGCTGGTCGATGTTGAGGTGCTCGCCGTGGATCCAGAAGCGGACGAACGGCTTGCCGGTCGCCCCTTCGCTCTGCGCGATCTCGTTCTCGTGGTGCGGGAAGATCAGGTCGACCGCGCCGGTGTGGATGTCGAACGTCTCGCCGAGGAGATCCATCGACATCGCGGAGCACTCCAGGTGCCAGCCGGGACGCCCTTCGCCGATCGCTGCCGGCCACGAAGGCTCGCCTTCCTTCTTCGATTTCCAGAGGACGAAATCGCGCGCCGATTCTTTTTCGTATTCGTCCGATTCAATGCGGCTGAAGCCGCTCGCCGTGTCGATCTCGACGGGGGAGAGCTGGCCGTATTTCTCCAGCGTGGAGACTTTGAAGTAGGTCGAGCCGTCGGCGACGTAGGTGTGTCCGCGCTCGGTGAGCTGCTCGACCAGCGTGACCATCTGGGGGATGTACTCGGTGGCGCGCGGATAGGCGTCGGCGGGACGGATGCGCAGCTCGGCCAGCGCGGCGTGGAAGGCCTCGATGTACGGCGCGGTGTACGTGGCGATGTCCTGACCCGCCGCGTTCGCGTTGCGGATGATCTTGTCCTCGACATCGGTGATGTTCATGACCTGCCGCACGCGGAAGCCGCGGAACTCGAGGTAGCGGCGGAGGATGTCGCCCCAGAGAAACGTGCGCAGGTTCCCGATGTGCGGATGGTTGTAGACCGTCGGGCCGCAGGAGTACATGCGGACCTCGCCGGGGCGGAGCGGGATGAAGGTGTCCTTCTGCCGCGTGAGTGTGTTGAAGAGGACGAGCTCGGACATGTGGCGGCATTATAAGAAACGATGAACGATGAACGATGAACGATGAAGCGAACCAGGCGCTTGCGTGTTCATCGTTCATCGTTCATCGTTCATCGTTGAATGCTCACCCGCACCGGTTTCAAACAGCGCTTCGCGCCTCGCGCGATTTTCGGCATGGTCCATCTCCCGCCGCTGCCGGGAGCGCCGCTTTTCGGCGGCTCGATCGGCGCGGTGATCGACGCGGCGTTGCGCGACGCGCGGGCCATCGCGGCGGGCGGATGCGACGGCGTGGTCATCGAGAACTTCGGCGACAAGCCGTTCTTCCGCGGACGCGTGCCGGCGGAGACGGTGGCGGCGATGACGCGTGTCATCACCGAGGTCGCCCGCGAGGTGAAGATTCCGATCGGCGTGAACGTGCTGCGCAACGACCCGCTCGCGGCGCTTGCCGTCGCCGCGGCGGTCAGCGCGGCGTTCATCCGCGTCAACATTCACACCGGGGCGATGCTCACCGATCAGGCGATCATCGAGGGCGAGGCGGCGGAGACGCTGCGGTTGCGCGCGCGGCTCGCCCCCGAGGCGCTGATCTTCGCCGACCACCTGGTCAAGCACGCGGCGCCGATCGCGCCGTACGATCCGGTGCAGTCGGCGAAAGACCTGCGGCTGCGCGGCCTGGCCGACGCGCTCATCGTCACCGGCGCGGAGACGGGAGCGGCTCCCGACGCCTCGCGCCTGGCGATGCTCCGCGACGCGGTCGACGCGCCGCTGCTCATCGGCAGCGGATTGAGCGAAGAGAACGCGTCGCTGTTCGCGGAGGCGGATGGGGCGATCGCCGGCACCGCGATGAAAGTCGATGCCGACGTCGCCCGTCCTGTCGATGTGAGGAGAGTGGAGCGGATCGTGAGCGCCTTTAAAGCGCTCGCCGTCCGGTAACGAGCTGCACGATCAGCACGATTACGGCGATGACCAGCAGCAGGTGGATGAGCGATCCACCGACATGCATCGCGAAACCACCGAGCCACATGATGATGAGAATCACGATGATCAGCCAGAGCAGGTTGCCCATTGTCGCGTTCCTTTCACGGCTCAGCAGTGCGAGGTGCGTGCCTAGCTCTTGAGCTGTTTGGCTATTTGGCGATTGAGCTGTCGAGCGAGCATCGCTTTCCGCTTCTTGCTCAACTGCTTGAGAGCTCAACCGCTCAACCGCTCCTCGGCCGCTTCCACTTCTTCGCCCTTGCGGATTTCTGTAGATCCGCAAGGGTGACCGGCCGCACTTTCGGCCGCAGCGGCGGGATGACGATCCAGACGATCCAGAGCGGGAGGCAGCCGAACGACTCCTTGCCGAAGTAGTCGCTGAAGACGAAGCGCGTCATGTCGACTTCGAAGCGCGCGGCGTAGCGTTCCATGAACGCGGCGGCGTCGGCGCCGTCGAGCCCGAGGTCGTGCTGCAGGCGGTCGCTCTCCTTCAGCTTCTCCGGCGCGATCTTCAGCTGCTCGGCCACGAACCCGCGCAACGCCTCGCTGATCATCGGATGAGGTCGAGCCCCGTCGCCTCGTCGCGCCGGCGGACGAGCTCGTGGTCGAAGAGCGTGAGGTGCATCTCCAGCGTCGGATAGACGACGCCGCGTTTGAGATGTCCGCCGATCGTCGAGCCGTCGCGGCGGCCGAGGACCACGTGGGCGTGGATCTTCGTCCGCGTCGCGTTGCCGGAGAGCGAGAGGACTTCGACCTGCTCGTCGACGGCGATGTCCTCGTACTGTTTCGTCTCGCGATTCCAGTACGCGATCACCGACGTCTCGAACGCCCCGATGGCCTGGAACCAGGCCGAGGGGACGCGCTGATCGGTGATGAATTGCTGGAGCGTGGTCAGGACTTCATCGCCAGGGTCGAAGACGAGGAGTGAGCCGTGTGCGCGCATTCGCGCAATCTTAGAGGAGAGGGGAGCGGACGTCTCGTCCGCTCATGTCCGCGCAACGGGAATGCCGGCGCCGAGCGCCGGCCGTGCGGACGAGACGTCCGCACCCCTCACGCAGAACCGCGCCGTGAAGAATCGCAGGGTCGGTGGCTCGTACACCATCTCCAGCCCGGCGATCTCCTCGCGGTGCTCGAACAGGTGGCGGACCGAATCGGCCACGACGTCCATGTGCCGGTCGGTGTAGACGCGGCGGGGGATGGTCAGGCGGACGAGCTCGAGCTTCGGGTTGCGGTTCTGGCCGGTCAGCGGGTCGCGTCCCGAGGAGACGTTGCCGCGCTCCATGGCCCGCACGCCGCTGTCGACGTACAGCGCGGCGGCGAGCGCCTGGGCGGGGAACTGCTCCTGATCGAGATGGGGGAGGAACGAGCGGGCGTCGAGAAAGACGGCGTGGCCGCCGATGGGGAGGACGATCGGCACGCCGTAGTCAACTAGTTGACTACCGAGGTGGCGGACCTGGTGGATGCGGTGCGCGATGTAGTCGTCGTCCACCATCTCGTAGATCCCCTGGGCGATCGCTTCCATGTCGCGGCCGGCGAGGCCGCCGTAGGTCGGCATCCCCTCGAAGATCACCACCTCTTCGCGCGCCGTTTGCAGGATCTCCTCGTCGTTGCCGGCCAGGAACCCGCCGATGTTCACGAGGCAGTCTTTCTTCGCCGACATCGTGCAGCCGTCGAAGAACGACATCATCTCTTTGAGGATCGCGCGCACCGGCTTGCCGGCGTAGCCCGCCTCGCGCTCCTTGATGAAGAACGCGTTCTCCACCGCGCGCGTGGCGTCGCACCACATGCGGATGCCGTGATGGCGCAGCAGCGAGCGCGTGTCGCGGAGGTTCTCCATCGATACCGGCTGCCCGCCGGCCATGTTCACCGTGACGGCCACGTTCACGTACGGGATGTTGCGGGCGCCGACGCGCTCGATCACCGACTCGAGCTTCGCCAGGTCGACGTTCCCCTTGAACGGATGATCGGACATCGGGTCGTGCGCCTCGTCGATGATCACGTCGGCGAACGAGCCGCCCTGCAGTTCCTGGTGCACGCGGGTGGTGGTGAAGTACATGTTGCCGGGGATCACGTGGCCCGGCTTGATCAGGATGCGGGAGATCAGGTGCTCGGCGCCGCGTCCCTGGTGCGTCGGGATGACCCAGTTGAAGCCGTAGATCTCGCGCACCGCCGCTTCGAATCGATAGAACGAGCGCGCGCCGGCGTAGGCCTCGTCGCCGCGCATCATCGCCGACCACTGCAGGTCGCTCATGGCCGACGTACCGCTGTCGGTGAGGAGGTCGATATAGACGTCCTCGCTGCGCAGCAGAAAGGTGTTGTAACCAGCCTCGGCGATGGCGCGCTCGCGCTCCTCGCGGGTGGTCATGCGGATCGATTCGACGCTCTTGATCTTGTAAGGCTCTGCAACAGGTCTTGCCATGCTTCGCAGAGTAGGCGAGCGGCGAACGTGGGGCGGTGTTGTGACATACAGCAACGTTGTGATGCTTGTCACGAGGCCGCGTTAGCAGCGGTGATATTTCCTTCCGCCTCTCTACAACGTTCCCGGCTGGACCCGTTTTTCAGAAGGAGGATCCCCCAATGCGTTCCCTCATCCGCGCGCTCGGCGTGCTCATGCTGTTTGTTTGTCTTCCCGCGATGGCGGTGGAGATGCAGATCGAAGGGCTGCAGGACAGCCTGCTCGGCGCCCCGACCATCAACCATTGCACGCTGCGCAAGGCGATCATCAACGCCAACGACGACGCCGCGACGTATCCGCAGTGCCAGGCCGGCAGCGGCGCCGACGAGATCGTCTTCAATCTCCCCGGTACCATCACCTTCGCCTATCCCGGCATCATGGAAGACGCCGCGGTGACCGGCGATCTCGACATCACGTCGTCGCTGACCATCACCGGCCATCCCGACGGCACGGTCATCGACGCCGCGACGCTCGACCGCGTGCTGCACATCAACCCGGCCGGCGCGCCGGGCGTGGTCGTCACGCTGAACAACCTCACCCTGACCGGCGGCTCGGGCCTGGGCGGGGGCGGCGGCATCCTGGTGAACGCCGCGACGCTGATCCTGAACAACGTGACGATCAGGAACTCGTTCGCCGATCAGGGAGACGGCGGCGCGATCTGGACGACGAACGGCGCCGTGCTGCAGATGAACAACTGCACGATCAGCGGCAACAGCGCGTCGTTCTACGGCGCGGTCGTGGTGGAAGGCGCGACCACGATCACCAACAGCACCATCACCAACAACACGTCGCCGTGGGCGAACCTCACCGGCGGTATTCGCGCGCTCGGGCCGGTGAGCCTCCGCAACACGATCGTCGCGGGCAACCACGGCGACACGGGCGAGCTCCCCAACCTCGACGGCACGTTCACCTCCCTCGGCTACAACATCATCGGCCCGCTCGGTACGCGTGCCGACAACCCGACGATCGTCGCCACCACGGGCGATCAGATCGGCGTATCGACCGCGTCCATCAACCTCGGGCCTCTGCAGAACAACGGCGGACCGACGCCGACGCACGCCCTCGGCGCGGGCAGCATCGCCATCGACAAGGGCCACAGCAGCGGCTCGACGACCGATCAGCGCGGCCTCACCCGCCCGTGTGACAACGCGAGCATCGCCAACGCCACCGGCGGCGACGGCGCGGACGTCGGCGCGTTCGAGGTGCAGGGCGTCTGCGCCGCCGCGGCGGCTCCGCCCGACGCCGTCGACGACAACGCGGTGGTGGCCGAGGACAGCGGCCCGAACGTCGTCAACGTGTTGACCAACGACTCCGATCCGAACGGCGACACGCTGACCATCACCGCGGTGACGCAGGGAGCGCACGGCAGCGTCTCGTTCAGCGCGACGAGCGTGACCTACACGCCGGCGGCGAACTACAACGGCAGCGATTCGTTCACCTACACCATCGACGACGGCAACAGCGGCACCGACACCGCGACCGTCTCGGTGACGGTGACGGCCGTCAACGACGCGCCGGTGGCGGCGGGTGAGTCGTACAACATGAACCAGGACACGACGCTCAACGTCGCCGCCCCCGGCGTGCTGGCGAACGACAGCGACGTCGACGGCGACACGCTGCACCCGGTGCTCGTGTCGAACGTCGCGCACGGCTCGCTCACCCTCAACGCCGACGGCTCGTTCAGCTACACGCCGGACGCGCATTTCACCGGCGACGACTCGTTCACCTACCAGGCGAACGACGGCGCCGTCGGATCGAACACCGTGACGGTGACGATCCACGTCGCCGACACCGAGCCGCCGTCGATCACCGCGTCGCTGACCACCGCCACGCTCTGGCCTCCCGATCATTCGCTGATCAACGTCGGCCTCACGTACAGCGCCGCCGACAACGGCGGCAGCGCGACGACGACGTTCGCCGTGTTCAGCGATGAAGACGACGTGACGTCGGCCGGCGGCGATCAGTCGCCCGACGCGAAGGACGCGCTGCGTCTCCGCGCCGAACGCGACGCGACGAGCGACGGACGCTTCTACCTGATCCGGATCACGTCGACCGACGCGTCGTCGAACACGTCGCACGAATGCCTCACGGTCGTCGTGCCGAAGAGCCTCAGCGCCGCCGACGTGGCGTCGGTCAGCGCGCAGGCCTCCGCCGCGCGCGCGCAGTGCACGGGTGCGGGGCTGTTCGTGGTGGGGGATGGGCCGGTGGTGGGACCGAAGCAATAAACGATGTGGCGCGCGGCCGTGGCCGCGCGCCACTCAGCCCCCGGCGGCGCCGAGGACGAACGAGAGCAGCAGAAGCAGCAGCACGGTCGTCGTGATGATCACGAACGTGAAGTCGCGCTCGCGGGCGAACAGGACGATCGACGCGGCGACGCGCGCCACCGGCGTGGCGATGAGCAGCAGCAGGCCGAGATTGGCGATGTGCTCTCCCGCCGGATGCCCGATGATCATCCCGATCATGCCTGCGATCACGAACATTCCGCTCAGTCCGACGCCGATGCGCAGCAGCCAGCTGATCAGCAGCTCCGCTTTCACAGCACGCCTTTCACCAGCATCTCCACCGACACGATCACCAGCACGACGACGAACACCGCGCGGATGACGCGGCTCTGGGCCCTGCCGAGGAAGCGCGAGCCGACCGTGGCGCCGAAGAGCACGCCGGCGGCCACCGGCGCGGCGAGCACCGGATCGATCTGGCCTCGCACGAAATAGAGTCCGGCGCTGGCGGCCGCGGTGACGCCGATCATGAAGTTGCTGGTCGCCGCCGACACTTTCATCGGCAGGCGCATGGCCAGGTCCATCGCCGGCACCTTCAGCGCGCCGGAGCCGATGCCGAGCAGTCCGCTCGCCGCGCCGGCCAGGTACATCAGCCCGAGGCCCATCACCGGCCGCGTGACGCGATAGTCAACAGCTTGACCAGTGGCCTCGTCGAAGTAGCTGCTGTGCAGGCGGAGGCGGTCGGCGAGCGGGCTGGCGTAGGCGCTGGCGTGCAGCTCGCGGCGCTTCTGCAGCATGGCCACGGCGGAGTAGGCGAGGAGGAGGCCGAAGAGGATGAAGAGGAAGCGCGTGTGGACGACGCCGGCGAGATACGCGCCGCTGATCGCGCCGAGGGTCGTGCCGATCTCCAGGAACATCGCCACGCGCAGGTTGGCCAGGTTCTCTTTCACGTACGCCGCCGCCGCGCCGCTCGACGTGGCGATGACGGAGATGATCGACGCGCCGATGGCCAGGCGGATGTCGACCCCGAAGATGAGCGTCAGCGCCGGCACGACGATGATCCCGCCGCCGAGGCCGAGCAGCGAGCCGGCGAAGCCGGCGAACAGAGAGATGGCGAAGACGCTGAGGATGAGGAGAAGCGGGGTCATCAGAGATTGAGCTGTTTAGCTGTTGAGCGATTGAGCTGTTGAGTGAACCTATCGCTCAATCGCTTAACAGCTCAACCGCTCAACGACTCACTCTCCTTCGTTCGGATCCACCACCGCCGCCGCCGTCAGCTCGGCCGAGGCTTCGCGGTATTCGGGGAGGTCGGCGGGGATGGCGGGGACGTACTTTGCCACGACGTCCTTCGTGCCGAAGACGCCGAGCTTTTCCATCAGGAACTCGAACTTCGCTTCGAGGTCGTCGATGATCGGCTGCTTGTTCTCCGGGGGGAGCTCCCACATCCGCTTCTTGAACGGGCCGATGGCTTTCTTGCGCGTCTTGTAGACGAACTGCTCGTCCGTCTCGCCGGACTTCCGCTCGTCCTGACAGTTGGCGAAGCAGAAGTCGCGAATGGCGTCCTTCATCTCCTGCGGCAATGTCGGCGCGTCGAGGACCATGTTCTGAAAACCGGTGGCCAGGTGGATCTCGACGGCGTCGCTCTCCGGGAACTTGTTGAACACCGACTCCGGCAGCGTCGACGCGCCATGCTGCACCGAGCCGGCGATGCCGTACTCGCGGCGGCAGAGCTCCGTCGTTCCGCGCAGCACGTCGAAGTCGATCTTGGCCTCGGCTACCGTGCCGTCGGCCATCGGTACGCCGCCGTGCGAGGTGCCGGTCTGCACGCTGATCTTGCTCATCCCCACTTCGCCGAGCTCGCGCTTCACGCCGTCGATGTAGGCGCGCACCTCGTCGGGCTGCGTGTTGTACTTGCCCACTTCGCCGATCTCGCCGCCGATGGAGATGGTGATTCCCTTCGGCTGGCGGGCGCGGATGTACTTCGTGAAGTGCGCCGTGCCGAGGTAGTTCTCGCGCTGCTGTTCGTCGCGCGTGTCGTGCTGCAGGTCGACCAGCGTCGAGGTGTCGATGTCGATGTTGTAGAACTCGGCGGCGATGGCCTCGTCGATCAGCGACTCCAGCGCCTTGATCTCCGCCGCCTTGCCGTCGTCGGTGCCCCACTTCTTCGCGCTGGCCTGGAAGTGATCGCCCTGGATGAAGACCGGGCCGCGGAATCCTTCCTTGATCGCCGCGGCCAGGACGCACGCGGCGTACTCGGCGGGACGCTGTTCGGTGTAGCCGATCTCGGAGCGGGCGATCTCGAAGATGAAGGCGCCGACGTCGTGCCGCATCGCCGCGCGGAAGAGAGCGCGCGCCGTGTCGTACGTGATCGCGCGGATGTTGAAGGCGGGGACGGTGAAGCGCTGCGTGACCTCGCCGCGCGCGATCGCCGTGTAGAGCGGATGGATGGAGGAGGAGATCGCGCCGCGATGCCGCGCCTCGAGGTGGATCTGCCTCCGCGCCTCCGATTTCGCCGCCGCGTCGCCGCTGAAAACGGCGGTGTGGATCAGGTCATCGATGTTCGCGTTCATGGCCGCGGACTTTAGCAAAGCGGTTGCTGGGTTGCTAGGTTCGGTGCTTAGTGCTGAGTGCTCGGTGCTGGGTTTTAGCAAGCACTCAGCACTCAGCACTCAGCACTATGCCTCCAACGGTTCGCCCACCCAGAGCTCCGCCGACTCCGCCTCGCTGATCCAGTACGTCACGCGGTCGCGCTTGAGCACGTCCTCGGAAGGCACGTTGCAGTGGTGGCGGGTCGGGATGTAGCCGCTGCTGGAGAGCTCTTCCTCCGACACCAGGTCCCACAGCTTCACGGAGCTGCCGGCGCGGACGTAGATGCGGCGCAGGCCGTCGACGCTTTTCAGCGTCTCCAGCTTCTGCAGGACGCGGGCTGCCCCTTCGTTGAGGCGCCGTCCGCGGAGTCCGTCGCGTAATGCGAATGCTGATAAGGCCATAGAGCTAGACAGCATGCACGTGGCCGATCTGGTCCATGCGATGCGGCGGAAGGAGCTCCGACCAGCGGCGCGCCGTCGCCATGTCGAGGATGAATTCGATGGCCCGGCCATGCGCGCGCAGGCGCAGCACCGCGCCGGTGGCGATCCCGCCGGTGAGCAGGTCGCTTCCGTACTCCACCTCGTCGATCTGATCGATGTCGAGCATCGCGTCGAGGTCGGGGTTCTCGTAATAGATCCGCTCCGTTTCGAGCGTCAGCGCAACCGGAATGTGATTGCGGCCGTCGACGAGATCGGCGCGTGAACTGACCTTTGCGGTGGGGCGATGACGGGAGAGGATGACCTCGAACGTGTCGTTGACGCGCGAGCGCCGATACCACCAGGCGAGGGCCGCGATCGCGGCTACGCCGAGCGTGATGAGAAGGTAGTCAGGCGCCATGAGGGATCGGTCTCCGTTCCTCATCACGGTACGCTTCGCACCGGAGAATAGATACGTAAACCTTTGGCGCGCGCCGTCAGTGCGCGCCGGCTTTTCGTTCCTGCGCCACGCGCTCCCGTTCGGCCGCGCGCTCGGCGCGCCGCTCGTTCGCTTCATCCTTCAATCGCGCGCCGATTGCGCAGCCGGTCGGCGTCGTCGCCAGGCCGCCTTCCGCCGTTTCCTTGAGGCCGCGGGGAAGCGCGCGGCCGATGCGCACCATCGCCTCCACCACCTCGTCCATCGGGATCACCGAGTCGACGCCGACGAGCGCGAGCTGCGCCGCGGTGAGGCCGTGCACGGCGAAGAGCGCGTTGCGTTTCACGCACGGCACTTCGACCAGTCCGCCGACCGGATCGCAGACCAGTCCGAGGGTGTTTTTCAGCGCCAGCGCGGCCGCCTGGATCGAGTCGTGCGTCGTGCCGCCCATCATGTAGGCGACCGCGGCCGCGCCCATCGACGCCGCCACGCCCACTTCGTTCTGGCAGCCGCCCGCCGCGCCGGAGATGTTCGCGGAGAGGGCGATGATCGAGCCGACGCCGCCGGCCACGACGAGCGCGCGCACGGTCTTCTCCGGGTCGACGTTCCGCTCTTCTTCCAGCGCCAGCAGCATGCCGGGAACGACGCCGCCCGCGCCCGCGGTCGGCGCCGCGACGATGACGCCCATGCGCGAGTTCTCGCCCATCACCGAAAGGGCGTAGAGCTCGGCCTTGATGGTCAGCGGATCGAGGAACGTGCGGCCCGATTGAAAGGCCTCATTCAGCTTCTTCGCCTCGTTGCCGACGAGCTTCCCCATCGACACGCCGCCGCTCTTGCCCCGCTCCACGCAGTCGCGCATCACCTGCCGGCGGCGGCGCAGGGCGAGGAGGATGTCGGCGCCGGGGATGCCGTGCTCCTGTTCGTCGGATTCGAGGAAGACGTCGGCGAGGTCGCGGTCTTTGCCGAGCGCCTCGAGCTGTTTGAAAGATTCGATCATTGGTTTGGTCTCCATCCTGCGCGAAGACGCAGGATCTCCGGTGCAACAGCGACGCTTGTGGGGTTAGTCCGTGCCGGTGTAGCCGGAGATCCTGCGTCTTCGCGCAGGATTAACAGCCATTCACGGTATTCGATCGAGGTACTTCGCCTCGGCCACGTCCGGGGTGGCGCAGATGCGCTCGAGCGCGGTGTGGCCGAGCGGCGAGTCGACGTCGATCTGCATGAACGCGTCCTTGCCGCGCTGTTTGCGCGAGCAGTAGAGCGAGGCGATGTTGATCCCCTCCTCGGCGATGATGCGCGTGACTTCCGAGATCATCCCCGGCCGGTCGCGATAGAAGAGGAGCAGCGTCGGCGAGTCGCCCTTGAAGCGCGTCTGGAACCCGTTGATGTTGAAGACCTCGATCACGCCCCCGCCGATCGACGAGCCGACGATCTCCACTTCGCGCGTCGCGCCGCGGATCTCGATGCGCACCGTGTTCGGATGTACGTCGCCGAGGTCTTCCTCGCTGAAGACGATGTTCACTCCCATCTGCTCGGCGATGCGGATGGCCTCGGGGATGCGCGGATCGTCGACGTTGAGGCCGATCGAGCCGCCGACAAGGGCGAAGTCGGAGCCGTGTCCGCGATAGGTCGCGGCGAGCGGCGGATGGAGGATGAACTTCACGTCGACCGGCTCTTCGTCGAGGATCTCGCGGGCCACACGCCCGAGGCGCGCGGTGCCGGCGGTATGCGAGCTCGACGGTCCGACCATCACCGGTCCCATCACATCGAGAATCGAGACTTTGCGGTCGTGACGTGTGGCCATCGAGGCTGCGATTTTACGTTACACTCGCCACTCGGTTCAGATGGAAAGAACGAAGCCCGTCATTCTGGTGGTGGACGACGACGTCCCGATCCAGATTCTCATGCAGAACCTTCTGCGCGAGTTCGGATTTCAACCGGAGATCGCGGGCAGCGGCGACAAGGCGCTCGACGCGATTCGCGGCGGCCTTCGTCCCGACCTCGTGCTCCTCGACATGAACATGCCCGGCCTCAGCGGCGTCGACGCCATCCGCGCGTTGCGCGCGGAGCTCGCGGAGGTGCCGATCGTGATCCTCAGCGGCGAAAGCGTTTCGCCGCGCGAGCTGCAGGCCCTCGGCGCCACAGGCGCGGTGCAGAAGCCGTTCGACGTGGCGGAGCTGGTGGCGCAGATCCGCGGCTACGTCGCCGGCGTCCGGTGATCGCCTTTTCCATCGTCACGCCGTCGTTTCAGCAGGGCCGCTTCATCGAGCGAACGCTGCAAAGCGTCTGGCAACAGCGCCGGACGTATCCCGCCGTGGAGCGCCGACTTGGCGTTCGGGCGAGACGCCCGAACGCTGCGGACGAGACGTCCGCGCTCCATCACGGGTAATACCCCCGGATCGTCTTCGCCCTTCCTTCGCTCACCTGCACGTTGATCTCGCGCCACTTCGAGCCGGGCTTTACATTTTCGGGGGGATAAAATCCGATCACGTACTGCGAGCGGAGCTCGTTCTGGATCTCGCCGTAGATGCGCGAGAGGTCGGTGGCATTGTCGATGTAGTACACGTTGCCGCCGGTCTCGTTGCAGAAGCGGCCGAATTTGTAGCGCACGTCGACTTCGGTCGATCGGATGCCGATGCCGATGCCGTAGATCGGCACTGCCGCGCGGCGCGCGTACTCCAGGGCCTGATCGAACGTGAACTTCGACGCGGTGTCCTTGCCGTCGGTGATCACGACCAGCGCCTTCTGTCCTTTTACGCCGAGGAAGTTGTAGAGCGAGTAGACGACGGCGTCGTACAGCGCGGTCGACTCCTCGGCGCGCAGCCGGGCCAGGCCGGCGTTCACGTCGGCCAGGCGAGGGGACCACTTCTGGATCAGCGACGGCTCGGTGGAGAAGGCGACGACGAACGCCTTGTCGCCCGTCCTCATCACGTTCTGGAAAAACGTCGCTCCCGCTTTCTGCGCCTCCGACATCCGCGGCTGCATCGAGCCCGACGTGTCGATGGCCACGCCGATCGACAGCGGGAGGTTGGCGACGTGCTCGAACTTCGACACCTTCACCGGCTTCCCTTCGTCCAGCACGCGGAACGCCGTTTCGGGGAGGTCGTTGCGCGGACGGCCGTTCACGATCACCGTCGTCGGCAGCTCCACGAGGTGGACGTTCACCTCTTCCATGTACTGCGGCGTGTTGATCATCACGACGTCTTCGATCGGCGGCGTCGGATCGTCCTTCAGCGAGGCGACGGCGCGCAGGTAGCCGACCCCTTCGCTCTTCGGGATGTCGACCGTCTGCACGAACGGCGGATCGTAGAGCGTGGCCACGCGCGTCTCGTTGAGGTAGAGCTCCAGTTTCTCGAGCTGCCTGCCGTCCGGCACGCGCACCGACATCTCCACCCGCGTCTTGCCCTTGAGGTTGATCGCCACGCGCGGCGAGGTGATGCGGACGCGGAACGGATCGGTGCCGGTGTTGACGATGATCTCGTCGCCGGTGATCTGCTCGCCCTTGTCGTTGAGCGCCACGGCGCGGATGCGGCGCGCCTGCGGGACGTCGCCGAAATCGAGGTCGAGGGTGTACGGCGGCTGCCGCTTGACCATCACCTTCTTGCCGTCGAGGTAGAACTCCACCCCCTTGATCTCGTCGCCGACGACGATGGTCTCGATGTGCTGCAGTCCGGCCAGCAGCTCGTCCGCCAGCGGCACGATGCGCAGCTTCGTCTCGCTCGTCTCGATGTCGTCCTTCAGCTGGGCCACCGTCGTCGCGCCGATCGCTTTCGACTTCAGCTGATCGGGAGTGTCGAAGAGCTCAGGGACGGCGATCTTCGACTCGAAGATTCCTTCGCTGCCGCCGTGGACGTCGGTGACCTTGATGCGTGACTGGTAGTCGTTCGGGCGGAGCAGCCGGTCGATGACGATCGGCAGCTTCTCGTCCTTGATCTCGGCCGGATAGTCGAAGCGGTAGCGGTAGTTCTCGAAGAGCTGCCCGTCCTTCAACACCTCGCCGGTGACGTCGATGCTGTAGAGCTTCACGCCGCCCACTTCCGCGGTCTTGAGCTGCGACTTCGGAACGAGCACCGTCAGCTCGGCGTCGGTGCGGCCCCCCTGTTTGCCGGGGTAGCGGACATTGAACTCGCCGGCCAGTTTCGGCACGTTCGGATTGCTGAGGACGACCGACTTCAGGATCTTGCCGACGCTCTCCTCGTCGATCTTCGGCGGATCGAACACCTTCGGCAGGTCGGTCCGGTTCTGCTGCATCTGGAAGATCGCCTTGAGGATGTCGTCGCCGTTCTTGCAGTCCGTCTCGATCTTGCTGACGAAGACGTTCGGCGAGGCGGAGTCGTAGAAGACCTGCTGGATGGCGCGGCGATCGGCGCTGGCCACGCCCATGACTTCAACGGAGATCAGCTCCGCCAGCGCGTCGTTCTGGTCGCCCATCGGATTCCAGAGCCGGTAGTCGAGGCCGTTGCGCGGCAGGTAGAAGAGCATCCGCACTTCGTGCCCCATGCCCGGGATGTAGGTGTACTTCCAGATCTCCAGCGGCTGCAGCAGGCGCGTGCAATCGGTCTTGATCAGATCCGCCGGCTCGCCGTGAATGAGGTACATGCGGGAGCGGTCGGAGGAGAGGTATTTGAAGCGCGCCTTCGCCTCGTCGAGGCGGGCGTAGTACTCGTCCTTGAAGGCGTGATTGGTCGTTCCCTGCGCCACGTCGCGGCGGCGCCAGAACTCGACGATGTAGATCTCGCGCTGCGGATCGGTCTCCAGGATGAGGAAGGTATCGAGCTCGGTCGGCATCATGATCGGCTCGACGTCCTGCAGGAACTGCCGGTATTTCTCGGGAAGAGCGGCGATCTTTTCCTTCCGCTCCCGCCGCCCCAGCTTGCGGACGCCGCTGTCCTGCGGGGGCGGAGCGTCCTTCTTCGGGTCGGGCGGCGGCGTCTGTGCGAGGATGCTCCAGGTGAGACAACAGATAGCGGATAGCAGATAGCAACTGATTCTGCGGTTCACATTGCTATCTGCTATCTGCTGTCCGTCGGCTCTCATTGGTCTCTCCCCATGCGCATCTATCTCGATAACAACGCCACCACGGCTGTCCATCCTGACGTCCTTCGCGTCGCCTGCGACGCCATGCGCGACGTCTATGGAAACGCCTCATCCATTCATAAAGAAGGCCAGTCGGCGCGACGGTTGATTGAAGATGCCCGCGAGCCCGTGGCGCGACTGTTGTCCGCCACCGTTCGGGAAATCGTCTTCACGAGCGGCGGCTCCGAGTCTAACAACGCCGCGATTTTCGGCGCGGTCCCACAGGGCGGAAGTCATCACATTGTCACAACGGCCATCGAGCACCCATCGGTGAGCGAAGCGGTCGCGACGCTGCGACGCCGCGGCTGCGACGTGACGGTCGTGCCGCCGCAGCGGAACGGCGTCGTCGACGCCGCGCGTGTGATCGACGCCCTGCGCGACGACACCCGCCTCGTGGCGATGATGCTGGTGAACAACGAGACCGGCGTGGTGCAGCCGGTGGCGGAGGTGGGACGCGTCTGCCGCGAGCGCGCGATCCATCTGCACTGCGACGCGGTGCAGGGGGCAGGGAAGATCGACATCGATGTGACCGCCCTCGGCGCCGACACGCTGTCGCTCTCCGCGCACAAGATCCACGCGCCGAAGGGCATCGGCGCGCTCTACGTCCGCCGCGGCCTGACGCTCGAGCCGCTGATCGCCGGCGGCGCGCAGGAGCGGCGGCGCCGCGCCGGCACGGAGAATGTGCCGCTCGCCGCCGCGTTCGGCGTCGCCGCGACGCTGGCGATGGACACGAGCGTGCGGCCGGTGATCGCGTCATTGCGCAATCGATTCGAGTCGGCGCTGACGCAGTCGCTCGACGTGACGGTGCATGGCGCGGACGTCGAGCGCGTACCGAACACGAGCAGCGTGATGTTCCACGACGCCGACGCCGAGGGGATCGCCATCGCCCTCGATCTCGACGGCATCGCCGTCTCGACCGGCTCGGCATGCTCGTCCGGCCGCGTCGAGCCGAGCGGCGTCCTGCTGGCGATGGGACTCACCGCGTCCGAGGCGAAATCGACCGTGCGCGTGTCGCTCTCCCGATTCACGACCGGCGAGGAGATCGAGCGGGTGATCGAGGTGCTGAGGCGGGTGGTGCCGCGGTGCCTGCGATGAGTTGCCGGCAACCGGCAACCGGCAACCGGCAACTCGTCATGAATAACTCTTGAACCCGTCGCGTTTCTTTGTCATTGTTGAAGACGGTCCTCATGCCGGAAGCCTCCCGTGACGCAGCGATTCTTCAGGGCGATCTCTCGCGCATCCAATTGCCGGACGTCCTGAGCTTCATCGCCATGATCCGGGCCACCGGCAAGCTGGCGGTCCGGCAGGGACAGTTCGACCGGACGATCATCTGGAAAGACGGTGAGATCGTCTTCGCCAACTCGAACTCGCCGGAGCACTCCCTCGGGCAGTTCCTGCTCCGCAACGGCAAGATCAATCAGGCCCAGTACGACGAGTCGAAGCGCCGCGTCACGCCGACGATGCGCCACGGCAAAGTGCTCGTGCAGATGGGCGCCATCTCGCCGAAGGACCTCTGGTGGGGCGTCAAGAACCAGGTCCTGGAGATCATCTATTCGCTCTTCACCTGGAAGGACGGAACGTTCGGCTTCTACGAGTCGGTCGAAGAGATCGCCATGGAGCGCATCGTTCTCTCCATCAACACCTCCAGCGTGATCATGGAAGGCATCCGCCGCCTCGACGAGTCGGCGCGCATCCGGGAGAAGATCACCAGCCTGGAGATGGTCTTCATGAAAGTGCCGGGGGAGCAGCCCGATCCCGAAGCGCTCGACATGAGCGATCACGAGATCGAGGTCTACAACCGCATCGACGGCCGGCTGACGATCCGCGAGCTGATCGGACTCTCGGAGATGACGGAGTTCGAGGTCACGCGCATCCTCTTTCAGCTCGTCTCCGCGCGCCTGATCGAGGTCGCGCCGGAGGAGAAGTCGTTCCGCCCGGTCTTCCTCGACGTGGAGGACTCGCCGGAGCTGCTGAAGGTGATCTCGACCTACAACGACATGTTCGGCCGCCTGTACGAGGCGCTGCAGAACGCGGTGGGCGAGGACTCGGCGCGCGACATCTTCATGACCGCGCTGCAGCAGTCGGAGAGCGACGACCTCTGGGCCGGCGTCTTCTTCGACCAGTACGGCCGCTTCGACGAGAACATGCTCATCGCCAACATCTCCGAGCTGCCGTTCGAGCGCCGCAAGGCCGTCCTCGACGACGGCCTGAACACGCTCCTCTCGGTGCAGCTCTTCGAGGTCTCCCAGCACCTCGACTCCGCCGGCAAGGTCGAAGTCTTCCGCTTCATCTCCGATCAGAAGGCGTCGATCGAGAAGGCGATGGCGTGAGACAAAGCTGTTGAGCTGTTTAGCTATTGAGCTTTTGAGCTCAACCGCTTAAGAGCTCAACAGCTCAACAGCTTCCCCCGCTATCATTCCCATCCCATGTATCCAACGTTAATCAAACTCGGCTCGTTCGAGATCACGACCTTCGGCTTGATGATGTTCATCGCCTTCGTCGCCGGGGGATGGATCCTCTCGCGGCAGTTCCGCCGGTATGGACTGACGGATGAGCTGGCGTCGTCGATCGTGATGTATGCGGCGATCGGCGGCATTCTCGGCGCGAAGATCTACTACGCGATCCTCTTTCACGACTGGCACCTGCTGTTCGACCGTGCGGGACTGGTCTGGTACGGCGGATTGATCGGCGGATTCCTCGCCTGCAGCTGGCTGATCCGCCACCGCCGCGTCGATTTCCTCACCGCGGCCGACGCCACCGCCCCCGCGCTGGCCATCGGCTACGCCTTCGGCCGCATCGGCTGCTTCCTCGTCGGCGACGACTACGGCCGTCCGACCTCCGGCTGGTGGGGCGTGGCCTTCCCGAAAGGCTCCCCCCCGACCACCGCCGAGGCGCTGCGCGAGTTCGGCGTGAAAGTCGATCCATCCATCCCGCCGTACGAAGTGCTGCGCGTCCACCCGACCCAGATCTACGAGTCGCTGGCGGCGTTCCTGATGTTCGGGATCCTGATGTGGTACACGCGCCAGGAGCATCGCAAGGGTCGCGGCTTCGCGCTGTTTCTGGCGATGATGGGCGTCGAGCGCTTTCTCGTCGAGATCGTGCGGGCGAAGGATGACCGGTTCATCGGGCCGTTCACGATCGCGCAGGGAATTTCTCTCCTGCTTGTCATATGTGCCGTGTTTTTGTGGGCTCATGCTGAGCGCAGACTCAGCATCTCCGGTCACACCGGCAGGGCATGAATCGAGCGGCATTCACGTACATGATGAGCAACAAGTCGCACACGCTTTATGTGGGCGCGACGAGAGACTTGATCCAACGCGTCCGCCAGCACAAGCAGAAGATCTATCGAGTGCGTTCACCGCGCGCTACAACTTCGATCGACTCGTCTGGTACGAGTCGTGGCCGACATTCGAAGAGGCCGAACGCGAGCAGCGGATCAAGAGCTGGTCGCGCGCGCGGTGTGACCGGAGAATCGTCTTTATCCTGCGCGGAGACGCAGGATCTCCTGTGCAACAGCGATGCGTGTGGGTTCGTCTCTGCCGGTGTGACCGGAGATGCTGAGTCTTCGCTCAGCATAGACTTATGGCTCAGAGCACCATGACCTTCACCTTCACCTCCGCCGGCGAATCGCACGGCCCGCAGCTGACCACCATCGTCACCGGCATGCCGGCCGGCGTTACGCTCGACCGCGAGCGCATCAACAACGACCTCGCTCGCCGCCAGCACGGCTACGGCCGGGGCGGCCGGATGAAGATCGAGCACGACGAGGTCGAGATCGCGGGTGGGGTTCGGGGCGGGGAGACGCTCGGCTCGCCGATCGCCATCGTGATCCGCAATCGCGATTTCGAGAACTGGCGCGGGACGATGGATCCGTGGGAGCTCGACGACGCGGAGGCGCACAAGCGCCGCGTGCACGCGCCGCGGCCTGGACATGTCGATCTGCCGGGCGGCATGAAGTACGACCGGCGCGACCTGCGCGACATCCTGGAGCGCGCCTCCGCGCGCGAGACGGCGTCGCGCGTCGCCGCGGGAGCGATGGCGAAGGAGCTGCTGCGGGCGTTCGAGATCGAGATCCGCAGCGGCGTCGTCTCCGTCGGCGCGGCGGGCGATCCGGAGTACGCGCCGTCCTGGGACGAGCTGACGAACGTCGACGACGACTCGCCGCTGCGCGCCGTCAACCGCGAGCACGAACCACACATGGTGGAAGAAGTTGACAAAGCGCGCGAAGCGGGCGAGACGCTCGGCGGCACGATCGTCGTCGCCGCGCGCAACGTTCCCCTCGGCCTCGGTTCGTACGTGCAATGGACGGAGAAGCTCGACGGCCGCATCGCCCAGGCCATCATGTCGATCCATGCCGTGAAGGCGGTGGCCATCGGCGACGGCGTGGCCGCGTCGCGGCGCATCGGCTCGGAAGTCCACGACGCGATCTACCGCGACGACGCGCGCGGCTACCATCGCACCACCAACCGCGCCGGCGGCCTCGAAGGAGGCGTGACGAATGGTCAACATGTTGTCGTCCGCGCCTTCATGAAGCCGATCTCCACGCTGCGCCGCGGATTGCCCTCCATCGACATCGAGACGAAGGAGACGCATCGCTCGCAATGGGAGCGGAGCGACGTGACCGCCGTCCCCGCCTGCGGCGTCGTCTGCGAGGCGATGCTGGCGATCGTGCTCGCCGCGGCGATGCGGGAGAAGTTCGGCGGCGATTCGTTGCGCGAGATGCGCAGGAACTACGACGCCTACCTCGAGCAGGTGCGGGGCTATTGACCTGCCTTATCCTGCGCGAAGACGCAGGATCTCCGGCTGCACCGGCAGCGACTGAAGTTCGTGCGCCGCGCGGTATAACCGGAGATCCTGCGTCTGCGCGCAGGATGGAGAGGGGGAAATGATCGATAAGAAACGCATTCGCGAGCTCTTCCCCGTCACCCGCAACGTCATCTACTTCAATCACGCCGCGGTCGGCCCGCTCTCGTCGCGCGCCTGCGAGGCGATGGAGCGGCATGCGCGCGATCAGCGCGACTTCGGCGCGACGCACTGGCGGGAGTGGTACGCGGAGTACGTCCGCCTGCGCGAGGCGGCAGGCCGCCTGATCGGCGCGCAGCCCGATGAGATCGCGATCCTGAAGAACACTTCCGAGGGGCTGTCGTTCGTGGCCGAGGGGATGCGGTGGCGGGAGGGGGACAACGTCGTCACCACGTCGCTCGAGTTCCCGTCGAACTGGACGCCGTGGAAACGGCTCGAACGCCGGGGCGTCGAATGCCGCGTCGCGTCATTACCGACAGTCGGGCAGATCGAGCCGTTGATCGACGAGCGGACGCGCATCGTCACCGTTTCGTCCGTCGCGTTTCACAACGGCTTCGCCGCCGACCTCGACGCCATCGGCGCGCTCTGCGCACGGCGCGGCGTTCTTTTCTGCGTCGACGCCATTCAATCGGTCGGCGTACTCCCGATCGACGTCCGCCGCGCGAACATCGCCTTCCTCGCCGCCGACGGTCACAAGTGGCTCTGCGGACCGGAAGGGGCGGCGCTTTTCTACGTCGCGGCCGAGCATCGCGAAGAGCTCGAGGTGATCGAGAGCGGCTGGACGAACATCGATCGGAAGGGGAAGTTCCTCGACTGCGGGCTCGAGCTCCTGCCGAACAGCCGCCGCTTCGAGGCCGGGTCGCTGAACACGAACGGCATCTACGGACTGCACGCGGCGATCGAATTGCTGCTCGAGATCGGGATGGACGCGATCGAAACCGAGGTGCTGCGCCTGTCAAAACGGCTCGGCGAAACGCTGCGCGAAATCGGGTTCGAAGTCGAAGAAACGCGTTCCGGAATCGTCGGCGCGACTCCACCAAATGTAGAGATGTCCATCACCCGTCTGCACCGGCTGCTCGACGAGGAGCGCGTCATCACCGCGCCGCGCGAGGGGCTGCTTCGTTTCTCGCCGCACTTCTACAACGACGACGAGGAGATCGATCGCGTCGTCGAAGTGCTGCGGCGTATCATTTAATTCATGCTGATCACGATCCTGTTGTGTGCGATTGCGCTATGTGTGGGGTGGGTGGTGGGGAGCGCGAGGTCGCGCGAGCGGGTCGCGCGCGCCGAGCAGGCGCAGGCTGTGGCCGAAGCCCGGCTGGCGGATGTCGACCGGATGGAGAACGCGTTCGCGGCGACGGCCCAGCGCATCTTCGCCGAGGTCGGGACGACCATCGTGCAGCAGAACCGGGTGCAGGTCGACGGCTCGCTCGACACGAAAAAAGCGGAGATCGCCACGCTGATCGGGCCGCTGAACAAGATGCTCGACGAGTATCGCGGCGAGCTGCAGAAGAGCGAGCGGCTGCGCAACCAGGTCTACGGCGGGCTGGAGCAGCAGATCAAGACGCTGCTGACGACGCAGGAGTCGGCCCAACGCGAGGCCGCGCGCCTGGCGAACGCGCTGCAGTCGCCGACGGTACGCGGCTCGTGGGGCGAGAACACGCTCAAGCGCTGCATCGAGCTCGCCGGCATGAGCGAGTTCTGCGACTTCGAGACGCAGGAGACCTTCTTCACCGACGAGGGACGCCGGCTGCGCCCCGACGTCGTCGTGCACCTGCCGAATCATCGCGTGATCGCCATCGACGCCAAGGTCCCGCTGACGGAGTACAGCGCGGCAGCCAATGAAACGGACGAGAACCGCCGTCGCGAGTTTCTGGGCCAGCACGTGAAGACGCTGCGCCGCCACATCGACTCGCTCAGCCGCCGCGAGTATCAGGCGGCGATCGGCGACACACTCGATTTCACCGTGATGTTCCTGCCGGGCGAGCACTTCCTCTCCGCCGGCCTGATCACCGATCCGGCGTTGTTCGAATACGCGGCGGAGAAGAAAGTCGTGCTCGCGTCGCCGACGGTGCTTCTTCCGCTGCTGCGCGCGGTGGCGATCGGCTGGAAGGCGGAGCGCACCGAAGAGAACGCGAAGAAGATGCACGAGACAGGTGTCGAGCTCTTCAAGCGATTCAAGAAGGTGATGGATGTCGTCGCGGAGCTCGGCGGACAGCTCGGAAAAACGGTCGAGAAATACAACGAGACCATTCGCTCGATCGATACCCGCCTCTGGCCGAAAGGCGAAGAGCTCCAGCGGATGGCTGACAGCGGCAGGGACATGGAATCGATCGATCAGATCGATGCCGTCCCGCTCGAATCCGCGAAGCTGCGGCTCACGATGCAGGGGTCGGAGCCCGGCGACGTCGTGAAGATCAATGGCTAGAGGGGTGCGGACGTCTCGTCCGCACGGCCGCGCGCATGAGCGGACGAGACGTCCGCTCCCCTCGTCTCAGCTCGTCGCCTTCCGCAACGCCGCCCGTGCCAGCAGGCGCGTCGAATCGAGCGTCGGCAATGGCGAATTCGCGTCGCTCATGATCAAAGGGATCTCGGTGCAGCAGAGCGCGACGGCGTCGCAACCCTCATCTTTCATCCGCTCGATCACTCCTTGAAAGTACCCGATCGACTCCGGCTTGAACACTCCGTAGACCAGCTCGTCGAAGATGATGCGATTGATCTCCGCGCGCTCCTCCGGATTCGGGCGCACGTAATCGGCGGGATAGACCTCGCTCTCGACCAGGTAGCGCGTGCCGGTCAGGCCGATGCGCGTGAAGCCGCGGGTGCGCGCTTCCTCGTTGACCACGCGGGCGATGTGCAGCCACGGGCGCGGCGACCTCGCCTCGATGTACGGCAGCGCCTGATGGATCGTGTTGTCGGGACAGAGCAGAAAATCGGCGCCGATCGACGCCAGCTTGTTCGCCGAGTCGAGCATCAGCTCGCCGACGCCCTGCCAGTCGTCGCGGTAGATGCACTTCATGTACTCCGCCAGCGAGTGCGTGTGCATCGAGACCTCGGGGTGATCGTGCGCCCCCATCAGCGCGGCCCCTTCGACGCAGATCGTGCGATAGCAGAGCGCCGCGCCCTCGGCGGAGCAGGCGACGATCCCGATGTGTTGCGGCATCTCGAAATGCTACACTGCGCGAACCATGAACGCCCACCGCGAGGTAAACGAGTCGACGCTTCGAGCCGACTCGTGTCTTTGGCTCCATCACCGTAGTCGATAACTACGACTCCTTCACCTACAACCTGGTCCAGCAGATCGAGCGCCTCGCCGGCGAGCGCCTGCGCGTCGTGCGCAACGACGCCTTCGATCCCCAGGCGCTGCTCGATGACAGGCCGCGGGCCATCGTCATCTCGCCCGGACCCGGCACCCCGTCGCGCGCCGGCCGCATCGTCGATCTCATTCGCGCCAACCAGTCGATCCCGCTCCTCGGCGTCTGCCTCGGGCATCAGGCCATCGGCGAGGCGTTCGGCGCGAGCGTCATCCGCGGTCCGGTGCCGGTACACGGCAAGGTCACGGAGGTCGTGCATCGCGGCGAGCGGCTCTTCGACGGCTGCCCCTCGCCGATGCACGCGGCGCGCTATCACTCGCTGATCCTGCAGCGCGACACCCTGCCGCCGGAATTCACCATCGACGCCGAAAGCGCCGACGGCGCGATCATGGCCGTGTCGCACACGTCGCGGCCGATCTTCGGGATTCAGTTCCATCCCGAGTCGTTCGGCACGGCGGGAGGGGATCGGTTGATTCTGAATTTCCTGGAGGCCGCCCGATGATCGCCGCCGCCCTCAAGCGACTCATTGATGGTCAACATCTTGACCGTCAGGAGATGCATGCCCTCTTCTCCCAGATGATGGACGGCGCGCTCACCGACGCCCAGAAATCGGCGCTCCTCGTCGCCCTGCGCATGAAAGGGGAGACGCCGGAAGAGATCACCGGCGCGGCGATGGCCATGCGCGAGCGGGTCACGCCGCTGCGGGTTGAAGACGATCATCTCGTCGACACCTGCGGCACCGGCGGCGACGGCCGCGGCACGTTCAACATCTCCACCGTCGCGGCGATCGTCGCCGCGGGCGGGGGAGCGAGTGTGGCGAAGCACGGCAACCGCGCGGTGTCGTCGTCGTGCGGCAGCGCCGACGTGCTGGTCGCGCTCGGCGTGCAGATCGACCTCGACGCCGACCGGATGTCGCAGGTGCTGCGCCGCACGAACATCTCGTTCCTCTTCGCGCCGAAGCTGCATCCGGCGATGGGGGCGGTGGTCGGCGTCCGCCGCGAGCTCGGCGTGCGGACGATCTTCAACGTCCTCGGGCCGCTGACGAACCCGGCGTTCGCAAAGCGCCAGGTGCTCGGCGTCTATTCGCCGCATCTGGTCAAGGTCGTGGCGCGCGTCCTCGCCGCGCTCGGTACGCTGCACGCGCTCGTGGTGCACAGTCACGACGGCCTCGACGAGATCTCGCCCGCCGCGCCGACACATGTCTGCGAAGTGCGTAACGGCGATCTTCGTGAGTACGACCTCACGCCCGACGACCTCGGCATCGTGCAGCACTCGCTCGACGCGCTCGCCGGCGGCGACTCCGCGGAGAACGCGCGCATCGCGTGGCGCATCCTCGAAGGAGAGCTCGGCGCGCGCCGCGAAGTGGTCGTGGCCAACGCCGGCGCCGCGCTGTACGTGGCCGGAGCAGCGTCGTCGTTGCGCGAAGGGGTCGAGCTGGCACGGCAGTCGATCGACAGCGGACGCGCCCTGCGCAAGCTGCAAGAATTGATCGCCGTGACGCGGGAGCTGGCGTGATGCGAATGAGGGGAGCGGACGTCTCGTCCGCCTCGGTCGCGCGCAACGCGACTTGCCGAGCGGACGAGACGTCCGCTCCCCACGTGAGGAGCCGGTGATGAGCGATGTCCTCGACAAAATCGTCGCCCGCACGCGCGCCCGCCTGCTGCCGCCCGATCCGCCGCACGCGTTCGCCACCGCGATTTCGCGTCCCGGCATCAACGTGATCTCCGAGATCAAATCGGCGTCGCCCTCGGCCGGCACGATCGTCGAGAACCCCGACGTCGAATCGATCGCCGCCGACTATCGCCGCGGCGGCGCCGCCGCGATCTCGATCGTCACCGAGCCGGAGTTTTTCCGCGGATCGTCGTCGTGGATCGCAAGAGCAAAGACGAGCGCCGGTCTACCGGTGATCATGAAGGACTTCATCGTCGACGAGCGCCAGCTCCTGCACGGCATCGCCGCCGGCGCGAACGCCATCCTGCTGCTCGCGTCGCTCTTAACCGCTCAACAGCTCGGGAGCTTTATTGCTTTGCTCGATCAATTCGGCTGCGACGCTCTGGTGGAAGTGCACGATGAAGCAGAGCTTGAGCGCGCGATCGGCGGCGGCGCGAGGTTGATCGGCGTGAACAACCGCAACCTGCGCGACTTCAGCGTCGACCTCCGCACCTCGGAACGCCTGTCGAAGCTCATGCCCGAGGGAACGATCAAGGTCGCGGAGAGCGGAATCAAGAGTCGTCAAGATGTTGACCGTCTGCGCGAGGCGGGCTTTCAGGCGTTCCTGGTCGGAGAGTCGTTGCTGAAGCAGGAGGATCGCGCAGCAGCGGTGCGCGCACTCACGCAATGAAAGTGAAAATATGCGGCATCACCCGGCCCGAGGATGCGCAGCGCGCCGCCGCGCTCGGCGCCGACTTCCTCGGCTTCATCTTCGTGAAGGAATCGCCACGCTATCGCGACGCGGAGCACTTCGCGAACATCGCCCGGAGCCTCGGCCCGAATCGTCCGAAGCTCGTCGGCGTCTTTCGCGATGAAGACGTGGACACGATCCGCGCCATCGCCGCGCGCGTGCCGCTCGACTTCGTGCAGCTGCACGGCGCGGAGTCGAACGACGACATCCGCGCCATCGGGCTGCCGTCGTTCAAGGCGCTGCAGGTCGGCGACGCGCTGCCCGACACCACCGCGCATCCCGACGCCGAGTGGCTGCTCTTCGACTCCTTCAGCGGCGGTAGCGGCAAGCGGTTCGACTGGTCGCTGCTCAATCTCTATTCACGCGCCAAGCCGTTTCTCCTCGCCGGCGGCATCACGCCCGACAACGTCGCCGCGGCGATCAGCCTCGTGCGGCCCGACGCCATCGACCTCGCCAGCGGCGTCGAGTCGGAGCCCGGCATCAAGGATCACGCGAAGCTCGAACGATTGTTCGAAAGGATCAAACGATGACCGCACTTCCCGACCGCCGCGGTTTCTTCGGCGACTTCGGCGGCAGGTTCGTTCCCGAGACACTGATGGCCGCGCTCGACGAGTTCGAGTCGGCGTACAAAAAACTGCGGCGCGACCGCGAGTTCCGCAAGGAGCTCGACGGCATCCTCGCCGATTTCGTCGGTCGTCCGACGCCGCTCACCGAGGCGAAGAAATTCGCGGAGATCTGCGGGGTGGGACGGTTGTTCCTCAAGCGCGAGGACCTCAATCACACCGGCGCGCACAAGATCAACAACGCGGTGGGGCAGGCGCTGATCGCGAAGCGGATGGGCAAATCGCGCATCATCGCGGAGACCGGCGCGGGCCAGCACGGCGTCGCCACCGCCACCGC